>Ga0070728_10000733_pt1 | contig 58481 bp, 72 predicted proteins | sample tdDd471_FD_66723 | JGI IMG/M metagenome (GOLD analysis project Ga0070728, IMG submission 66723) | Marine sediment microbial communities from the Atlantic coast under amendment with organic carbon and nitrate - tdDd47.1 | ecosystem: Environmental > Aquatic > Marine > Coastal > Sediment | place... | reverse complement strand
ATCCGGACTGGCTTGCCACGGCGCGCGAGGCTGTCGAAGCGTCCGAGACCTTCATTTCGTCCTATCTGCGCGCCCGCTGGTCCCGGTCCTATCGGGCCTTCCAGTCCAAGCACTCGGAAACCAGCAAGTACCTGACGAAGCGCTACCGTGGCCGGTCGTCGCTGTTCCGCCCGAAGACGCGCGGCGCGGTGCGCAAGGCCGACGCCCAGGTCGGCGCCGCGTTCTTCTCGACCCATGACATCGTTCAGATGACGGCGGAGAACGACGCCGACCCGATCCAGTTGCAGGGAGCGAAGCTGCAGCACGAGCTCCTGAACCTCCGCCTCGATCGCGCCAACACCGAATACGGCATCCCGTGGTTTCTGACGGTGATCGGCGCGCACCAGGACGCAAAGATCACCGGCATCTGCTGTTCGAAGCAGGAATGGCTCTACGAGGAAGAGATCACCGGCTATGAAAAAATGGAGGTCGTCGACGAGGAGACCGGCGAGACCTTCGAGGAAGATCAGCCGATCACCCGCCGCAAGGTCTCGCGGCCGAACGTGCGGCTGTTCCCGGCCGAGTGCGTGCTGCGCGACCCGGCGGCCGACTGGATCGACCAGGCGCAGAATTCCTCGTACGTGATCCTGAAATACCCGATGAGCGCCGGCGACGTGCGCGCGCGGATGGACCAGGACAACCCGATCGGTCAGAACTGGAAGCCGTTCAGCGAAGCCCAGATCCGTCAGGCGGCGATCAACCAGGACAACAGCCAGGTCCGCCGCAGCCGCGAGAGCAGCGGCGCCGACCGGATGGAGAGTGTTTTCACCACGGTTCCCGATTTCGAGACGGTGTGGGTGCATGAGAACTTCATCCGCTGGCGTGGCCGCGACATGCATTTCTGGACGCTCGGCACCGAGCACATGTTGACCGACCCGATCCCCGTCAGCGAAGCCTATCCTGAGCAGAAGGGCCGCCGTCCCATCGTCATCGGCTACGGCCAGGTCGAGGCCCACAAGGTCGACCCGCAGAGCCAGGTGGAGTCGCTGGGGCCACTACAGGCCGAGGCCAACGAGATCGTCAACCTGCGGCTGGACAATCTCAAGCAGAACATGTCGCCGGTCGCCAAGGTGAAGCGCGGCGCCCAGGTCGATACGAGGCAGTTGCAGAACCGGTCGGCCGACAGTGTGATCCTCCTGAACAAGCTCGACGACGTGGAATGGGACAAGCCGCCCGACGTCAGCCAATCGGCCTACGCCGAGATGAACATGCTGAATGTCGACATGGACGACATTGCCGGCGTGTTCTCGGCCGGATCGGTGCAGACCAACCGCCAGCTCAACGAGACCGTCGGCGGGCTCAACCTGCTCAACTCGTCCGCCAATACCATGGGCGAGTTCGATATCCGCGTCCTCAACGAGACGTGGATGGAGCCGGTTCTCCGCCAGCTCGCCAACCTGAACGCCTACTACGAGACCGACGAGATGATCCTCTCGATCGCCGGCCGCCGCGCCGGGGTCTGGGACCAGTACATCGCCGGGATGGAAGACGAGGCCGATGGGTTCCTGATGCAGAACGTGCAGCTCCGGGTCGATGCCGGCATGGGCGCATCCGATCCGATGCAGCGGATCCAGAAGCTTCAACTTGGCGCGCAGGCTCTGGCGCTGATGCTCGGCCAGGAGGTCGTGCAGGGTTCCGCGCAGAAGGAGGCGCTTGTCGAGGAGGTGTTCGGCATCCTTGGCTACAAGGACGGCAAGCGGTTCTTCGACCCGGACAAGCAGGATCCGCGCCTGATGGCGATGCAGCAGCAGTTGCAGGCCGCTGCCGAGCAGATCAAGAAGCTTGAGACGGAGCTCGCCGACGGCCAGGCCGACCGCGAGAACGATATGGCGCTCCAGCGCGCCAAGTCGGCCACCGCGTTGATCGAGGGGCTGTTGCAGACCGAGCGCGACGAAATCCGGGCCGATACCCAGATCGGGCAGCACCTCCTGAGCTACGGCACCGCGCGGCGCGGACAGGACATGCAGGACGCCGCGCGCCGTGAGCAGGCCGAACGCGCCGCGAAAGCCCCGAGGCTTACGTGACAGACGAAACGGCCGCGCCCCCTCCCACCGATCGCCTTGCCGAATACCGGGCGAGTTCGCTTCGCCGCACGATGACCGACGCCGAGGGACTGGAATTCGACCCGGAAATGGCCGAACAGCTTTTTCACGAGGTTGCCGTCGGCGTGGCGATCAGCGAGGAACTGTTCAACGCCCAGCCGGCAGTTGTGCGGGAGCTCATGGCCCGCGCCGCGGACGATGCAGCGAAGGCGGTCACCAAACTGATCGACGCCGATCTAAACTCGCCGGAAGGCATCGACTACGCCAAAGGTTTGCAAAATTTGGCCACTCGTTATAGAGATATGGTCAAATGGCTCTCAGAAGCCATGAACGTGGGCCAGAATGCCGAAGCACAATTGAGGGAATACGACGCCACGCTTTCTCCAGGAGACGCCGCAATGTTCGGCATCGATGGAGACGAATCGGATGGCGAAAGCGCCCACGAAGACAGCGACTGAAGAGACGGCCACCCCGGTCGACGGCGACACCGGCGTCGATGAACTGTCGCACGAAGAACTCTCCGACATCGCACGCGAACTGAACGCCGGCCGCGACCCGACCGCGCCGGCCGCCCGGGATGAAGCCCGTGAGGCGGCCGAAGAAGAGGCGGCGCGCCCCGCGCGCCCCGGCGACAAGCGCGACGAGATTTCCAGCCGTATCGCGGCCAAGCGCCGCGACGAAATGATCCCGAACGCTGGCATCGGCCCGAAGGGTGACAGCAGCACGGACGACGGCGAGGCCGATGGCGACGTCAGCCTGGTCTCCGAAAAGCTCTACTACGGCGATTTCGGCCGCAAGGACACCGACATCACCGGACAGGCGATCGAGCCCAAGGCCTCCGACAAGGAAGAGCCGGCCGACGCCGCCGATGGACAGAACGAGCCCGGCGAGCCGGCCGTCGACCTGAAGTCGAAGGTCAAGCTCACCGTGGATGGCGAAGAGGTCGAGGTAACGATCGAGGATCTGGTGCGCGACGCCCAGAAGGATCGTGCCGCCGACCAGCGTCTGAGGGACGCCGCCGCCATCCTCCGCGAGGCTCAAATCAGTGTAGCGGGGGCGCCGCCGGCTACCCCCGACACGACCGCTGCCGGTACCGGACCGGACGCATCGCCCACGAAGACGATCAGCGAGCCAGGGCTCGACGAAATCGACTTTGCGGCGATCGCCGAGGCAATCCAGGTAGGCGAAGTGGAAGACGGGGCCAAGGCCCTCAAGGATCTTTTGGAGCAGGCGAGCAGGGCTCGTAAGGACGACGCTGCCCCGATCGATCCCGCCGCTATCGTGCAGCAGGTGACGGCACAGGTTGCCGACAACAACGCGTCCAATCAGGCCCGCGAGCAATTCGCGCAGAACTACCCGGAGATCGTCGAGAACGAGCGCTTGGGAAGAATGTCGGTCGATTTCGCCGTCGAGGCGATGGTCGACGACTTCCGCAAGGCCGGAGCCGACGATGTGATGATCGAGCACGCCCGCAGCCACCCGCGCGACGCGGTGGAGGCACACAAGCGTCTCAGGACATCCGGGCTGTTTCCCGACCTTCGATCCCCCCACGACATCTATGACTACGCCGGTCGCAAGACCCGCGAGTTCATCGAGGACCTGACGGGCAAGAAGTTCGGCGCGACCCCGGGCCAGACGACAGCAACCGCCCCAGGCGTGCAGCCTTCGCCTCCTCCGCGAAGCCAGCGTGTCAGGGCAGCGCAACAGAGTCCCGCGGCGCGACAAACCGTCCAGCAACGGCCACAGGCTTCGAGCCGGCCCCTGACGGCGTCCGAACGCATCGAGAAAATCAAGGCGGCTCGCGGTCAGGACTGACCGGCCCTCGGGGACGAGAACTCAAGGAAAACTGCCATGACTGGCCAGCTTTGGTCTGTCCCAGCTTCCGGCGGGTATCTCTATTCCGACGAATTGTCCGAAACGCTTCGCATCAAGGTTCAGCCCTTGACGAAGTTCAGGCAGTTCGCCGATGCAGAGGACGGCTCGGAGAAGGGACTCCACCGCGGCGCCACGTTCTACTGGGACGTGGTCTCCGACGTGGGCACCCAGGGGCACAAGCTCAACGAAAACGAGCCGATGCCCGAAACCAACTTCACGATCACCCAGCACAGCCTGACGGTGACGGAGTTCGGCAACTCGGTCCCCTATACCGGGAAGCTCGACGCCCTCGCCAAGAAGGACGTGGCCTCGACGATCGACAAGTCCCTCAAGCACGATGCCCGGAAATCGTTCGACTACGAGTCCTGGTATCAGTTCGACCAGACGCCGTTCCGCTGTGTCGGCACGGCGGCGCACACGATCACCTTCTACGAGACGGCCGCGTCGGTGACCGCCGACAACAACGCCGCCCTCGACAACGATCACGTGAAGGCGATCTCGGACGAGATGAAGGAGCGGAACATCCCGCCCTACGGGTCGACGGACGACTATTACGCGATCTCGCATCCGTCGACTTACCGGTCCTTCAAGAACGACCTCGAGGACATCTACAAGTACACCGGCGAAGGCCTGGGGATGATCATGTACGGCGAGGTGGGTCGATACGAATCGATCCGCTTCATCGAGCAGAACTTCATCCCGAAGGGCGGCGCCAAAGACTCGACGACCTTCAACGCGCTGACCGGCACGGCCGACGCGTGGGACAACGGCAAGTCGAGCTGGGCGTATTTCTTCGGCGGCGACACGATCACCGAGGCGATCTGCATCCCGGAGGAAATCCGGGCGAAGATCCCCGGCGACTACGGTCGCTCCCGCGGCATCGCCTGGTACTACCTCGGCGGCTTCGCCCTCGTGCATCCGGTGATCGCCAACGCGCGCGTCCTGAAGTGGGACAGCGCCTCGTAATCGCCGGCCCAGACAAACGGAGAGAACCATGAGCTACGACGCAAAGGTGCCGATCACCTACTCGGTCGGCGAAATCGACATCGGCGACGCCCCCGAGGTGTTTTCGATCCAGGGTCCGTCCGGCGCTGCCGGCATCCTGCTCGAAGTCAGCCTCTCGGCGACGGAAACCTTCACCGCCACGACTACGCCGGGCTATGTCCGTATCGGCACGGCGGCGGATCCCGACGCCAATTTCGAAATGAGCTGCGCAACGACGGCGGACACGGATTCCATCGCCGCGGCTTCCACCGACTACATCGATCGCGTGATCGCGGCCGATACCCAGGTCGAGGTGACGACCGTGGCTCCGACCGGCGGCACCCCCGCCGGCAAGGGCTGGATCTTCATCACGATCCTCTGGGACAAGCCGTATCCGAAGCACGACTTCAACTGATGGTACGGTGACGAATAGGTTGGCCGACGGTGCCGAATGACCCCGCCGGCCGCCACTCCCCCGCAACCCCGGACAGGAGCAAAATCCGATGGGTGAACGCGACATGGACCTGCGCTGCGATATCGAAAACCTCCGCGAGGTGGAGCGCATCCCCGCAAAGGATGGCAATCTGGCGCATGACGGCTACGAAACGCTCGATCGCGCCCAGGGTAGCCGGCAGCGACGCGGGGTCGGCGGCGACACCGACGACGACCGGTATGGCGGCCTGATGGCCTACCCCGGCCGGTCGAAAAGCTACCGCCCGATGGGCCGGTAGCGAAACTCTGAACCTCAACCCCTGAACCTGAAGGACCAACCCCATGAGGAACATGCCCGGATCCGCGAAGAAAAATCACGGAATGACCAGCGAGAAGGTGCCCAGCGGCACCGTCAAGCAGGCCTACGGCAAGGACTCGTCCGATGTCACGATGGGCGGCGAGCGCGGCGGCTCGATGGGCGGCGGCGAGAGCAACCTCTCCCATTCGCTCAGCGGCGCCAAGGCCAAGCAGCGCATCGGCAACGGCTGACGCCAGTCCATCCTGCCCGAACACACACACGAACCCCAGCGAGGCCTCTACCGTCATGGACCATCAGATGACCACCGACACCCAGCCCCCGGCGCCGACCGACGGTCCCGCGCCGCCCTCGCCGGACGACAACGAAGTGGCGGCGGACGCGAGCAACGACGCCGCGCCCGCCACCCGCCGCGCGCCCGACGTCTTCGGCCTGCTCAGCGCGATGCATGAGCAACTGAAGACGATGCAGCGCGAGATCAACATCCTCAAGGCATCCCGGACCGAGGATGAAGCGGTCCACGCCGCGGTATCGCCCCGCGCCCAGGCCCAGCTTGGCGATGAGGCGGCCCCACCCCCGCCGCCGCGCCGGGAGCCCGGCGTTCCGTATTTCGATCCGACCCGCCCGCACGGAACGATCCGCAACCACCCGCAGGGCGCGTTCTTCGAACAGGACGGGTATTTCTTCAACGCCCAGAAGGAGTACATGCCGAAAATCCCGCGCCAGGTCTCCAAGGCGGCTCCGGCCGCGCCGGGTCCGGCGGCGACCGCCCGCAGCAACCTGGCTCTCGGGCAGCAGCCGTCGGCCGAGGGCAGCCCTCCCGCCGACAAGCGCGTCCGCACGCAGCAGAACGGCATCGACCTTCAGAAATGGGCGGATGGCACCGAGAAGCACCTGTGGGCGAAGGCGAGGGTCGCCATTCGTGACGCCACCGGCACCCTCCCCGACAATAAAGAGCACGGCCTCGACCTGCTCCGCGAACACGGCGTGATCGATCATGGCGATGACATGGACGAGTTTGACGGGAGCTAAGACGGTCACCGGCTCGATCAAGAGCTGGGTCAACCATTCGTCCATCCCCGTCGAAGAGATCGTACCCGAAGCGGAGGCGTTGATTTTTCAGCGCCTCCGTTCGATCAAGATGCAGAAGCTCTCGAGCGGCACGCTGGCATCCGGGGACAGTTCCATCGACATTTCCGCGCTGCGCTTCCTGTCGCCGCGCATGCTCAAATTCTACGGCACCCACAGCTACGCGCCGACCTTCTACCAGCTCGAGCTGTTCGAAGAGCAGCGGCTCTACGACGCCACGACCGCGCCGCCGACCCTGCTGGAAGGCTCGCCAACGTCCTTCACCCACGATCGCTCGACGATCTACTTCAACGTCAAGGCCAACGAGACCCACTATTACCGGCTCTGGTACTATGAACGCCCCGAGCCGCTGTCGGATTCGAACGACACCAACCTTCTGACCGACGACTACCCGCACATCCTGCGGCAGGCCTGCATGTCGCTCGCCTTCGAATACCGGAAGGACGAGGGACGATCGGACAAGGCCTTGCAGAAGATGGCCGCTTACATCGACCAGGCGATGGTCGAGAGCGACATGGCCTTCGAGGGCAGCGAATACCAGCTCTATTGGGAGCCGACTTATGGCTGACACCACCGAATCCAACCTCCAGATCGTCAACCAGGAAAACGGCGGCAACGACGGCACCTGGGGCGATATCGCGGACGCGAACTTCGCCAAGCTGGTGACGGCGATCACCGAAACGACGACGAAAACCGTTACCGGCGGCACCACGTCGCTGACCGATGACGAGCAGCGCGCCGCGGTGCTGATCTTCAACGGCACCCTGACCTCGAACCAGATCATCAAGGTCAACGACACCGCCGAGAAATGGTGGTTCGTCAAGAACGACACGACCGGCTCCTACACCCTGACGGTCCAGACCGACACCGGGACTGGCATCGCGGTGACGCAGGGCGACGTGAAGATCCTGCGCTCGGATGGGACCAACGTCATCGACCTGACGCTGTTCCTCGCCAAGACCGACCTGTTCGACCTGGGCTATGTCGGCACCTTCACGGAGAACGGCGACGAAAACACGCTGACGGCCAGCGACACGAACTTCACCGGAACGCTCGCCGCGGGCCATAGGATCTCCGGCAAGGTGACCAATGCCAATACCAGCGATATGACGCTGGATTACAACTCGGCGGGCGCAGCCTCGATCGTCGACGGGCTTGGCGCCGAAATCCAGCCAGGGGTGGTCCCGGCCGGCGGATACCTGAAACTCGAGTTCGACGGCACGAACTGGGTATTGCTAAATGTCGCCGACCCGTTCAAGCAGAACACCGCGCCGAAGCTCTACGGCCCGCTCGATCCGAACGGCAACGATGTGGGCTGGGACAAGGGATCGGACATCGCGTCCGCTTCCGGGCCGACTGTTCCAACCGACGGCAACTTCTTCGTGGTCACCGGCACGACGGGGATTTCAAGCTTCACGGTCTCGGCGAACCGGCTGTTCGCGCTCTATTTCTCCGACGCAGTGACGCTGACGCATTCGACGAACACGCTGGAGCTGCCGGGCAATGTCGATTTCACCACGCGGGCCGGCGATCGCCTGCTGTGCTTCGCCGACGCGACCGACAACGTGGTCGTGCTGCATGTCCAGCGCCAGGACCTGATCGTCAACGAGCGCAAGGGCGCCGATCTGGCCTCGGCTTCGACAATTTCTCCCGGGGACGACGGCAATTTCTTCGACGTGACGGGAACGACGACGATCACGGCGATCGCGACAACCGGCATCATCGGAACCGAAATCACGCTGCAGTTCGATGGCGTTCTGACGCTGACGCACCACGCGACCGACCTGATCCTGCCGACCGGTCTCGATATCACGACCCAGGCGGGCGACACTGCGATCTTCCGCGAATACGCCTCGGGCGACTGGGTCTGTATTTCCTACCTGCGCGCCGACGGGACCGCGCTGGCCGTGAACTCGGCGATCGCCAGTTCGGTTGCCGATGTGACGATTTCCAACGGCAGCACCTTTACCGAGGTGATGAGTGTGGATATTGCCGCCGGGGATTTCGGCTCAGGCGATATCTACCATTTCATCGTTCGCGGGTCGGTTCGTTCGAACAACACAACCTCCGCCGATTTCCGTCTCAAGGTCGGCAGCGTGATCTGGCGCGACGGGCTCCGCAGCCTTGCCGGCGACGGCAATGAACAGCCATGGACCCTGGAATTCGATTTGTTCTGCAAGGACGGCGTTTCAACCGACGCGCATATCAACGGCACCCTCATTTTTGCTTATACTGGCGCGCCACCGACCGGAGAAGGGCAGTCTGGGGCCGACCAGGTCGCCGTTGCGATACGAGGGTCCGTTTCTGACGATGTGTCGGCCGGCGTTACGGTTACGCTCGAGATCAACGACAATTACGGTGGGGGGGCTGGCCCGACGCGCACTGTGGATATGTACCGAGTTTCGAAGAGCCTTGGCTGATGGCCGACACGCCGCTCCCCCTCGAACTTCCTCCTGGAATGGTGGTGACGGAATCGATCTTCGCCGCCAGCGGCCGGTATGTGGGCGGCGACAAGGTGCGCTTCTACCGGAACAAGCCGCAGAAGATCGGCGGGAATTCCAAGCATTTCACCACCGCCTACACCGGGTTCGCCCGGGCGCTGCTCGCGTGGTCCGATTTCTCGCTCAACAACTTCGTCATGGTCGGGACGAACTGCAAGCTAGAGATCTACGATTCGAACGGCAACAAGACCAACGTCACGCCGCTTGAAGACACCGGGACGCTGGCTGCCGACCCCATCACCACGACCTCGGGCTCGACGAGCGTCAACATCGAGCATGGAAGCCACGGCCGGATCGTCGGCGACGTGGTGGTCTTCGACGGCGCCACCGCGGTCGGCGGGATCACGATCGACGGCGAATACACCGTTTCCACCTATGTCGATGGCAACAATTACACGATCGAGCATTCGAGCGCGGCCACGGGGAGCGCTACCGGCGGCGGATCCTCGGTCGATTACGACTACGAATTGACCTGCGGGCTGGTCGATGCCACGGAAGGCGGCGGCTGGGGCATCGGCGGCTGGGGCGAGGAGACCTGGGGCACCTCGCGCCAGAACACGACCTTCGTCCAATATCCGCGCTTCTGGTCTTTGTCGAAATACGGCGAGGACGTGATCGCCTGCCCGACAAACGGCACGCTTTACCACTGGGACGCAACGAACCAGACGAGCCGGGCCGCGGCAATCAGCAATGCGCCGTCGAACTGCCAGGCGGCGTTCGTGACGGACGACCGGCATGTGGTCGCGCTGGGCGCGGGTGGCGACCCGATGAAGGTCCAGTGGCCGGACCAGAGCGATTTCACCGCATGGACGCCGTCGTCGACGAACACGGCCGGCTCGCGCACCCTGCAGGAAGGCTCCCGCCTCATGGCCGGCGGGGTGCTTCAGAACCGCGTCGCGCTGATCTGGTCGGACACGGCCGCCTATCTATGGCAGTACACCGGATCCGACTTCGTTTTCGATAGCCGGGTCGCCGGCAACAATTGCGGGCTGATCGGGCCGAACGCCTTTACCGTGGTCGGCGGCGTCGCCTACTGGATGAGCCGCGGCAATTTCTACATGTATTCTGGCTATGTGGTCGATATCCCGAACGCCGATGACATCAACTCCTTCGTCGACGACAACATTTCCGATCTGCAGGATGTGAAGACGGTCTGCGGCTACAACCAGGTCTTCGACGAGATCTGGTGGTGGTTTGTCGCCGAGGGGGAATACGAGCCATCGATCTACGTGGCCTACAACATGAAGAGCAAGACGTGGGTGAAGGGGACCATGTCGCGCTCGGCCTTCGCCAACCAGGAGAACCGCGCCACCGAGCCGCTTATGACTGGCGTTGCCGAGGACGATTACGTCTACGTGCACGAGACGGGGCTGAACGAGGCCGATGGCAGCGCGATCGCGTGGTCTCTGGAAATGGCGCCGTTCGCGATCTCGCAGGGCGGCCAGGTGATGGACGTCTGGCACCTCGAGCCCGACTTCGAAACCCAGGTCGGCGACATCACCCTGAACCTGAAAACCTACCACCGCAGCCGGGTAGCCTCCCTGCTCGACAATGAGACCTACACGATCGCCGCCACGGATGATATCGTAGACACCGACAATGTCTCCGGGCGCTATGTCTCGCTGACGTGGAGCCAGGAAGAAGTCGACGGCGATTTCCGCTTCGGGATTTCGAAGCTTCGCATCGACCAGGCGGGGGAAAGAGGATGAGGCCGATCCAACTGGGAACGCCGCCGCCGCGCGACAATCAGGAAGCGTGGATGGAATGGATGGAGCGGTCGATCATGGAGATCGCGGGCGCAAGCCACGACACAGCAACCCGGTTTATCGACCAGTTCACCCCGTCCAACGTCACCGCGACCCGTACCTTCGACGCGGATTCGACGACGCTCGCCGAGGTCGCCGACGTGGTCGGAACGATGATCGAGGACATCAAGGGCAGGCCGTACTGATGGATATCTTGTCGCAGATCATGATGAACCAGCCGGGGAACCCGCAGGCGATTTTAAGCCAATCGCCCGCAATGGGAGCCCCGGGTGCAGGCCTGCCGGCTATGGGAATGTCGCCGGCAGGCCGTCCACCTTCGGAAGCGCTCGACATCAACATGCTCTTGCGCCAGATCTTCGCCCAGCCGCCGGCACAGCGGCCCGCGCCACCTGCGCCCCAGGCGGCCCCGCCCCAGATGCAGCCGCCACAGGGCGGAATGGACGACGGCGCGCCGATGATGGGCGGCGGCGCGGCGGCGGCCGATCCCAGGCAGCAGATGCTCGCGGCTATCCTCGGCGGCGGAGGCGCGGCCTGATGCGCTTCAAGCTCTGCGAACACGGCCAGCTCGAAACCCTCTGGGATCTGCTCGAGGCTTTCTATGCCGAGAACGGCATCGTCGATCCGAACCGGCCCAAGGCGTTCCCATTCGTCGAGAAGACGGTCGACGGTGGCCGGTGCTGGCTGCTTTACCCGGACGATGGAGACGAGCCGATCGGCACGTTCGGCTACGAGATCGTGGCGCCGTGGTGGTCGGACGAACTGCGATTGCAGGACGTGTGGATCTACATCAAGCCGGAATATCGGAGCCTTTCGTCGTTCCGCTCGGTGCTCGATCTGGCGGACCGGCTTGCCGCGCGGGCCAATCTCCCTCTATACATCCAACTCTACGTGGCCGGCGCGGACCGAAAGAAGGTCCTGTTCAAGCGCTACCTCGATGAGCTGGCCGAGGTCTACGAGGTCAAATATGTCGGCGGCCGGTTCCGCGGCCGGGCGGCAGGAAACCAGGAGCAGTGACATGGGCTGCATGGATGCCGGAAGTTCGACCACCACGTCGTCGGTAAAGCTGCCGAAGTGGTTCGAGGACAGAGTCCGGGAGAACATCAAGACCGCGTCGAAGGTCTCCAAGACGCCGTTCTCCTCCTATGAAGGCGATCGGTTCACCGATTTCTCGCCGGACGAGACCGCGGCCTTCGATTTGATTCGGGGGATCGTGCCGGAATTCTCGGGCCCGAGCGGGTATTCGGACAAGATCATGGAGGCCGCCGGCTCGCCGATCATGTCGCTCGACACGCCCTCGCTGATCTCGGGAGACATCAAGGACTACATGAACCCGTATCTCGATACGGTGATGGCCGACACCCTGAAAAACTTCAACGAGGAAGCCGGCAAGGATCTGCTCAAGATCGGCGCCGGCGCCACGTCCTCGGGGGCTTTCGGAGACGCCCGGCACGGCGTGGTCGAGAGCAGCTACAACAAGGACATGATGGGCAAGCGCGGCGAGCTCATTAACAAGATGCTGTCCGACGCGTTCGGCGGCGCGATGGGGCTCAAGCAACAGGACATCCAGAACTCGCTCAACACCTTCGGCGCCAATGTCGGGGCGAACGAAAGCGGTCTGGGCCGGATGATCAGCGGCGCGTCGACGGCGGCCGGCACCGACACGACCGAACTGAAGAACCTCCTGGGCGCGGCTGGCGCGCTCGGCACGTCCGGCGGCCAGCAGCGCGCGCTCGGCCAGGCGAACGCCGATTTCGACTTCTCGGAGTTCCTGCGCCAGCAGAACTACCCGAAGGAAATGGTCGACTTCATGAGCCGGACGCTGGGCACCGCGCCGACGAGCAAGACGACCGAGACTTCGACGCCTACACCTTCGCCGCTCGCGAGCGTCGCGGGGGCCGGATTGAACGCCCTGTCTGCCTATCTTGGGAGTAGTGGCTGATGAACCCTCTTCTCGCGCAGATATTCGAAAAGCTTCAGGGGCAGGCTCAGCCCGTTCTGGACGCGCCGGCGCCGCCCACACCCACACCGATGACCGAGGAATCGTTGCGCCGGCAAGCGATCCGCGAGGCGCTGGCGTCGGCAGGCAAGACGCTGGCGACCACGCCCGGGAATTTCCTGACAGGCCTGGGCGTCGCGGCCGGCGCCGGCGGAGAAACGTTTGCCAAAGGCACCGGCGACATCCCGAAAAAGATGATGGAGCAATCCGAGAAGGACCAGCAGAAGCGCATGGCCCTGCTCAACCAGCTTTTCGGCGGCGCGCGCGCGATCAGCGCGGAAGGCCGGGCGGACGAAAGCCTTGGGCTTGCCAAGACGCGCGAGAGCCGGGCCGCCGGCATGGACGCCTGGCGCCGGTCGCGGGCCGGCGAACTGGACGAAGAGAGCAAGCGCCGGTTTGAACTCGAATTTGGTCTCAAGAAGGATACCGGAGAAGCGCAGCTAGAGCGCGCTAAAGCTATGGTTGAACGCGCTCGCGCCGAAGAGATGCGAAAGGCCGAACGAGACAGAACCAACGATGAACGCTGGAAAAAAGAATTCGGCCTTAAAAAGGATACCGGCGAGGCCGTTAAGGAACGGGCCACCGCCGCGGCCGAGCGCATGCGTTCGGAGATGCTGCGCAATTTGTTCAACGACAAGTTCCGCCGGGCCACCGGCACCGAAAAGGCCGTATCCGACCGGATGAAGGCGCTTGGCCTCAATGACCCGTGGCTCGACCCGGAGGAGCGGAAAAAGGGCGAGGCTCTGGTCGAGGAGATGCGCAAACGCCTTACCGGCGGGACTCCGCGAAAAGGCCCGCCGTCAGTCGGCACAATCATTGTCCATCCGACGACCGGCGCGAAGATGCGCTGGGACGGCAAGGGGTGGGCGCCACTCGAATAGAGGCCCACCATGGGAACCGCCTGGGATCTACCCGAAGGCTTCGTCTACGAAAGCGACATCGCAACCCCGGACCCTTCGACCGAGAAGGCGGCGCCGGCATGGGCGTTGCCGGAAGGCTTCGTCTACGAGAGCGAGTTGAAGGCCAAAGCGCCGGCGCCGACGGCGACCGCCACCACGCCAGAGACTGAAACCGGCCCGGGCTTCACCGACTATCTGAAAGAGATCGGGGGGCAGCTTTATTCCGGCGGCGCCGGCACGGTCGCTTCCGCTCTGAAAGGCGTCGGCGCTGCGGACGTTGTGCCGAAGAACGTTATTGAGGAGACCGACCGCGACCTTCGCCGCGTCAAGGACATGACGGACGAAGAATTCGGCGCGTTCAGGTCTAAAATAATCAAGAAACTCGGTGTGAAATCTCTGCCGGTGCAGGCCGCTGCGTTCGGGCTGCGCAAGGGGATCATCAAGAAGCCGGAGGAACTGGACTCCTACAAGGGCTGGAAAGACCGGTTCACCACCACCCTGGAAAAATCGCCTGTTTTCATGGCTGGCGAGGCGATTTCCAAGCACATCGAAAACGATGTAGCCAAGGATCCGAGGTTCAAAGACTCGTGGACGCGAGCCTTTGCGTCCGGGGCCGGGTCAGCGATCCCGTATTTCGCGCTTGGCGCTTTGTCTGGCGGCGTCGGCACAGGCATTGGTCTCGGCTTGGGTATCGAGGCGCAGGGCGGCGAGGCGATAGACCGGGCGAGAGCGAAGAAAGCAACGCTCGAGCAGGTGCTCGAAGCGGCGCGGATTTCCAGTATCATCGGCGGAACCGAACAGTTGCCGATGGAGGTCATCTTCGAGCGGTTTCCGCTTCTGCGCGCGATCAAGCCGGCGTGGAAGAAGATCATCGCTCAGGGCGCGACGGAAGCGGTTCAGGAAGGAACCCAGCAAATCTGGCAAAACAGCGTTGCCAAGCTGGTTTACGACCCGAAGGCCGACATCATCGATTGGGACGTGCTGAAATCGATGATCGTTGGCGCGGGTGTCGGGTCTGGCCTCGGCGGCATTCATGAAGCGGGCAAGTACGCCGGCGAGCGAAACGCGCGGCGGAAGCTGAACGCCGAGGCGCGCAAGGCTGGCGTGGAAGGAACGACCTTCACCGGCGCGCCGGGCACCGAGGGCGAGGCCGGAGCGAGCGGCGGCGAGACGGGCGCCGGCCCGGCCCCGGGCGGGTACGCGCCGTCGGAAGAGGAGATCTTCGCCCGCATGGCCGATATGGTCGGCGGGCCGGAGGTGGTCGACCGCTACCGCACCACGCCGAAGATGTTCGATCGGCTCTACCAGGAAGCGCGCAACGCGATCATCGCGGACGCGGCCGGCGGAGTGCCTGGCAGGGCTGCCCTGCCGGCGCCGTCCGGGACCGGAGAGACAGGCGGAACGGAAACGGCCGCTCCTGCCACAGAGACCGGCACAGGGGAGGCGGAAGCGGGGACGCCGGCACCGGAGGGCGCTGACACCGGTAAAACGGCTCCTGCGGCCTCTGTGAAGGCCGATGAAACGGACGACGAAGGCACCCGCACGCTGATCGCCGCCGGCTATACCCGAGACCAGATCGCCGACATGGGATCGATCGAGCGGGATGATGCCATCGCCGAGGCGCGCGATGCGGGCGTTGTGCCGATGCCGGAAGGGTTCGAACTCGACACGTCCGGCACGAAGACCAAGCCCAAGACGGTCGAGACCGAGGCGGATATCCGTCACGCCGAAACCCATGTCGAGACGAAGCCGACGGACGCGCAGAAGGAAGCCGGCAACTACAAGAAGGGGCACATCCGGTTCAAGGGGCTCGACATCACGATCGAGACGCCAAAGGGCGAGGAGCGCACCAACAAGGACCCGAACGGCCCGAAGTGGAGCGTGAAAGTTCCCGAGGCCTACGGCTACGTCAAGCGCACGCGCGGCGCGGACGAGGACCAGGTCGACGTTTATGTCGGGCCGAAGGTGGATTCCGACCGGGCCTATGTCGTCGACCAGCTCGACCTGAAGACCGGCAAGTTCGACGAGACCAAAGTCATCCTCGGCGCCGACAGCGCGAAGGCGGCCCGGGACATCTACGAAAAGGGGTTCTCCGATGGGCGCGGCGCGGAACGGATCGGCGCGGTATCTGAAACGGACATTGCGGGACTTCAGGAGTGGCTTCGAAGCGGAGACGCCCGGGCGCCATACTCTGGCGAACTGGCTTCGCCGGCAGGGGAGAAAGGTGCTGGTGGAACTGCAGAAGAACCGGCCGCGACCCCGGCCGCCGAAGGATCCGAGCCTGCGACCACGGGAAAAGCCTCCGCGCCGGAAGTTTCGCCGGCGGAAGGATCTGTAGAAACCACCGAGAAGAAGCCGGCCGCCGCGCCAGCGCCGGAGACCGAGACCTGGCGCCGGAACTTCATCGCGGCGCGCAAGGAAGCGAAGTCCCGCGGTATCGACATTGTGGGGAAGACCGGTGACGAACTGATTGCCGAGATCGAGGAGCAGGACCGGCAGAAGGCGGTCGAGGCCGGCAAGGATCTGCTGGGTAAACCGGTGAAGATGGGCGGCGAGGCGGCGGCTACCGCCGAAAATCCGAACCTCGGCCCGCTGTTCTCGCCACCGAAAGACGACTACGCAAAACTGGCAATCTTGAAGTCCGTGAGAGAAGGCCGCCGGCAATCCAAAGAGCCGCTGATGGCGCCTATAAATTGGCTGATCGGCGAAGGACTCGTGAACCCTGTCCGCAAAAGAGGAAAGCAATACCTGACGCTCTCGCCGAAGGGCGAGGAACTGCTGGCCAGCCTTGAGCCCGGCGTCGAAGGCGAGACAGCGGCAAAACCGGCAGAAGGCGGAACGGAGGCGAGCGCGGAGCCGGCCGTTACCCCCACCTCCGCACCTTCCCGCACCACACTTGAGAAAGGTGCGGAAAGCGAGACGGAGCCTGCGGACGATGAAAGCGGCATCCACACCGCATGGAATCGCATGGATAGATCGACGCGGTTGGCGGCGGTAACGAAGGCGACCGGCAGGGAACCGGAGGCGCGCGCTGGAACGGGCGTCCATTTCCGTCCATGGACGGCGCTGAGCGACGAGATAAAGGGGCAGCTTCGCCCCGTGATGCGGGATTACCTCGAAAATGGTTCCGCTTCGCTTTATGCCGAGGTCACCCCCGAACCTCATGGTCAATTACCACAAGGTCAGGAGACGGAAGCGGCCAGCGAGCCCAAGACCACGACAGATCGTGATTTGTTCATTCGAAATTTCGGCGGCTCGTCAGATGTTGGCTGGTCAACCAGAGTCAAGGGGCCGAATGGAAAGTGGTATTCGTTGAGGATGGCTGGCAACGCCCGCGGGTTCTCCGTTTGGAAAACTCAAAAAACCCAAACGCTGGATAGCTCTCACTTTGCACCGCAGGGGCAGGAAGATTGGAATAGCACCCAAGCTGCGGAAGCCGCCGCCGAACATGCCGGCTTCTCCGTTCCTAAACCGGAACAGGAATCGGAAACGGCGGCCGCAGAAAAGCCGGCCGCCTCGCCGGCGGTCGCCACCCCAGAACCGCAGGAAACTGCGGCCACCGAAACCAAGCCTGCCGATCTGGTCTCCGCCTTCACCGATTTCCTGATCGATCCCGCGAACTCGTTCAAGACGATCAACGAAGCGCGCCGGTTTGCCAAGGAGCATGGATTTGAGGCGAAGGCCGGGGCCGCGAGCGCCAAGGCGATGGAGGAGCAGCTTGAACTGGCTCTGGTGCTGGCCTCCCGCGAGTTGATCGCGAAGGCCGGCAGCCCCGCCGCCGCCTATGATGCGCTGGTGAGCCTCTACGAGCGCCAGCCAAAACTCGGCGCGCGCACATCCAAGAGCATGGCGGAGCAGGCCTACTCCACCCCGGCGCCGCTGGGATACCTGACGCAGGTGCTTGCCGGCGTCGGGCCGAAAACCGAAGTCTACGAGCCGACGGCCGGCAACGGCATGCTCTTGACCGGCGCCGACCCAACCCGCGTTCTTGCCAATGAGATCGACGAGACACGGCGCGCCAACCTCAAGCGGCAGGGTTTCCAGCGCGTTACCGGCCATCGCCTGCCCGGTGTCCAGCCCGGCGCAGTCGGCGCCGAGGAAGCCGTCGACGTCGTCGTCATGAACCCGCCGTTCGGCCCGGTGAAGGGTGAGGACGGCAGGTCGGAGAAATTCAAGGTCGGCAAACTGACCACCACCCAGATCGACCACGCCATTGCGCTGAATGCCCTCGAGGCGATGCCGGACAACGGCCGGGCGGTGATGATCGTCGGCGCGATCGGCAAGACGATCCAGAGCCCGGAACAGCGCGCGGCGGCCTACAACGCGGCGGCCAAGCGGAAATTCTACTGGAACCTCTACAACCAGTACAACGTGGTCGACCACTTCACGGTCGACGGCGACCTCTATGCAAAGCAGGGTGCTGCTTGGCCTGTCGATGTGATCGTGGTAGAAGGTCGAGGCAAGAGCTCCCTGCCGCTTCCAGCCATAGAGCCCCCGAAGGTTCTGAGCACATGGGACGAGCTGAAGGGGAAGATCGATGCAAGACCCGAAACAGTCGTATCTAAACCGGTTGGCAAACCGGCTGGCGAGCCTGCTTCAAGAGAACCGAAGCCGGTGGAAGGGCGAGGCCCGAGTGATCGAGGCCCAGTTGAGGGACAACGGCCTGATACCGGACGCGGTGACGATCAGGTACGAGAGCCCGTTCCAGTTCGCGACCGACCTCCTGATCGAGAACCCGGAAGTGTACGAGAACAGCAACCTGGGGCGTCTTATCGCGACCGACTGGAATCCGGACGAAAGCGAGACGGCGGGCGATCTGACCTCGCACCTGCTGCTGTAGCCGAGAACGAAGCGCCGGCCGCACAGGTCGAATACCGCCCCGCCTCGACGCAACCCACCCTCAAGACCTTTGTGCCGTCCGGCATGCGATCATCGGCCGAAAGCGCGCTGATGGCCGTGGAGGACGAGCGGGGCCCCATCGACCAATTCGTGGCAGACGAGCTTGCCTATGACGTCGGCAGGCTGTCGGAGTATTTCGGAGCCGAGCAGATCGACGCCATCGCCCTTGCAGTTCACCAGATCAAGCGCGGCAAGGCCTTCATCATCGGCGACCAGACCGGGACCGGCAAAGGTAGGGTCAACGCGGCGCTGCTCCGCTATGCCATGGTGCAGGGGAAAACCCCCGTGTTCTTCACCGAGAACACGACCCTCTACGGCGACATGGTCCGCGACCTGAACGACATCGGGATCCGCGAATATCTCGGCCGCGACGTCAACCCGTTCATGACGAACACGAAGGAATCCGTTCCGCTCGACGAGGAGGCGCTGGACTGGTTCGCCGACGACCAGGAGGCAAAGGTTGCCGGCGAGAAGCGGCCGCCCAAGCGCGGCAAGTTCTTCACGTCGCCAGACAAGGAAGTTGTTGAAGAGCAGATGCGCGAAATCGTGTCCGGCGGCCTCGGCGGCTACGACATCGTTTTCAGCACCTACACCCAGATGCAGACCACGAACGGGCAAGAGAACGCGCGCCGGAATTTCATGCGCAACATCATCAGCGACGCGATCGCCGCGTTCGATGAAAGCCACAACGCGTTCGGCGGAAGCAAGGGCGAGCGCGAGGCGAAGGACAAGATCGGCGGGCGCGCCGAAGTGATCCGGGAACTGACGCAAAAGGCCTATGGCGTCCTGTTCTCCTCCGCCACCTACGCCAAGCGCCCGGACGGCATGGATCTCTACGCGCGCACCGACCTGGGCGACGCCGTCGAAAATATCCAGGATCTCGGCCCGACGATCGAGGCCGGCGGCGTTCCGCTGCAGCAGATTATCGCTTCGATGCTCGCTGACGCCGGCCAGTACGTGCGCCGCGAGAAATCGTTCGAGGGCATCGAATACGCGATGGAGACGGCCGAAGTCGCGAAGGCGCCGTATGCGGGGTTTTCCGCGTCAATGAGAGCCGTCGTTGTCGCGGAGCAGATCCTGAAAAACGACCCGGCCTATGAGGCGTGGGTCAAAGACCTGGCCAAGGAAGGCGCAGCGGCGGCGATGGACACGGCTGTCGGCAACGCCGGCGTCACCTCGGCGAACTTCACATCGCTGATGCACAACGCCATCAGCCAGTTCCTTCTGGCCCTGAAGGCAGACCCGGCCGCGGATATGGCGATCGCCGCCATCAAGGCCGGAGAAAAGCCGGTGCTGACGGTCTCGAATACGAACGAGGGCTTCATCAAGGACTACGTCGACGACCACAACATCGAAGTCGGCGACCGCCTCGATATCACGTTCTCCGAGGTCGTGAAAAACTATCTCAACCGCACGCGCCAGGTGTCAGTCAAGAAGCCGGACGCCGAACCGGGCGACAAGCCTGAACAACGGGTATTCCCGCTTTCGCGTGCCGGCCCGACGACGCGCGCGGCCTACGAGGCCGCCCTTGCGGAAATCGACAAGATCGAGAACGTGCCGATCTCGCCCATCGACTACATGATCGACAAGATCGAGCGCGCCGGCTACTCCATGGGCGAGATTACCGGCCGGTCGACGCGGGTGCGCTACCACGCCGACGGCACCGCGACATTCGAGCGCCGCCCGCCGGTGATGAAGGAAGCGGCCGGCAAGCGATCGACGCTGAAACGGTTCAATTTCGGCGACCTCGACGGCATGCTGCTCAACCGGTCCGGCTCCACTGGTCTGTCTGCGCACGCCTCGTCTCTATTTTCAGACCAGAAGCCGCGGCACATGATCATCGTGCAGGCGGAGCCGAACATTGACACGCACATGCAGACGCTGGGCCGGGTCAACCGCGAAGGGCAGGTGGTTCTGCCGCGCTATTCCCAGCTTGTCGCCAACGTGCCGGCCGAGGTGCGCCCGGCGGCGATCCTGATGAAGAAAATGGCGAGCCTTGCCGCCAACACTACCGCCTCGCGCCGGTCTCCGCTGTCGTCGAACGCCGTGGATTTCATGAACAAGTACGGCGACAAGGTCGTCGATGCGGTGCTCGGTGAAAACGACCAGTGGAGCATCATCGCGCCCGAGACCGATGTGGATATCGCCCGCAAGGCAACCGGCCGCCTCGTGATGTTGCCGGTCGAAGAGCAGCAGGCATTCCTGGACGAGGTCACCAGCCAGTACAACGAGCTGATCGAAAACCTGGACAAGATGGGGGAAAATGACCTCGAAGCGAAGTATGTCGACCTGAAAGCCGAACTGATCGAGCGCGACGAGTTGAAGGCCGCCACCGGCGATTCCCCGTTCACGCAGGCTGTCTATATGGACAAGGTGTCGGCGCTGGCGCGAGGACAGTCCTATTCGGCGACGGAGCTCGTCGAGAAGATGCGCTCGACCCTCGGCCTTTCCGACGATCTCACACCGGCCCGGGTGATCGAGGAAGGCGTCCGTGTCGCCGGCTATGACGCGATGCAGGCGCGGATCAAGGAATTCACCGCCGCGCAAGACGCATGGCGCGAGGAACAGTTCAAGACCGCGAAGGACAAGGGCCGGGAATCGATCTCGAAGAAGGACCAGGCGGCGCGCGATCGCTTCTACGCCGTGTCGCGCACTGCGATCCCCGGCGCCGTGGTCGAGATCGACAACAACGGCGAGGCGGTCCCGGCTATCGTGCTCGAGGTTTCACGCTCCGGCAACGCCAAAATGCCGATGGCGCTGTCGGCCCACCGGCTCAAGCTGGCGCTGCCGACCGACGCGAAAGAGGTGTCGATCTCGTTCTCGAACGTGCTGCTCGAGGGCGACGCGGCCGGAGACGCCGACGCCGAGACCAAGAAGACCCGGATCAAGCGCGCTGGAAACCAGTACCCGGCCAAGGATCTGATGGAGATGTTCGACGCCGCGGCGAAGACCGGGCGGCAGGAGCGCTACATCATCACCGGCAACGTGGTCTCTGGCTTCGACCTGGCCGGCGGGCGCGGGCAGGTGGTGCACTTCTCCGATGCGCAGGGCAACGTCAAGCCCGGCGTCCTGATGAACAAGCGGTACAACCACGAGAAGTTCATGGAGAAGCGGCCGGTCCGGTTCAAGACCGCGAGTCAGTTGCTCGAATTCATGGACAAGGTCTCACAGCCGGAAATCACCTCGACCGACAAGGTGATCGACGTTCTCAAGGTGAGCGCGGACGAGATCGAGATCGAGACGCCGCGCGGGCGCAAGACGGCCGGCAAGTATTTCCTGGCGCCGGCGGTGCGCCGGGCGTCGGATGACGGGTTCGCCTCGGTCGGAAACCGCATGCGCTGGCGCGGGCCGCGCGCGCAGGCTCAGAAAGTGCTCGACGCCATGATCGGCGCTGGGGCGATGTTCCAGACCACCTCCGATCAGGATGTGGCGATGGGCATTTTGAAAGGTGAGACGGCCGCTGCACCGGAGAACGCGAATAAGCCACCCCTGCCGCGCGGCTCCAAGCCGCAGACCTCCCGCATTCCTGGCATCACCGACCGCCTCGAAGCGACGAAGCAGGTTCGTAATGCCGAACTGACCAACGAGCTTTTCGACAAGGCTGACCGCATCCTGCCAGCTTCGGTGCGCCTGCGGCTGATCGACCGGTTCTCGGGCCGGGATGACGTCGAGATCTCCGGCGCCTACACCGATTTCATCAAGTCCGTCTGGATAGCGCTCTCCGTCACGAAGGACCCACACGCGACGCTGGGCCACGAGGCTATCCACGCGCTGCGCGATGTTGGCCTGTTCACACCGGCGGAATGGACGATCCTGTCACGCACCTCGGAGGCGCGCTGGTCGAACTGGCCCGGCATCCGCGACCACTACACCGGCTATTACGCCGGGCAGTTGTCTAGCCCGGAGGCCGTCGAGGAAGCGATCATCGAAGAAGGCGTCGCCTATGCCTTCGCCGAATACTTCACCACCGGCGAAATGCCGGAGGCGGGGTCGAGCGGCCGAGTGCAGGCGATCTTCGCCAAGATGAAGGAGTTCCTGGAACGCCTGCGGAACTGGCTTGCCGGCCATGGGTTCCAGAGCGTCGAAGACGTGTTCGAGCGGATCAAGACCGGCGGCGTGGCCGCGCGGGACAGAAGCGCAACGCAGGATACGGGAGAGACCGATCTCGACCGGGAACTGAACGCGGCGGTCGATGAAGCGCTGCGCGACCGCCCGCGCATGATGTTCGAGTTCGAGAACAAGGCCGGGGAAAAGCAATCGGTTTCCTTCACCCCGCCGGTCGACATGACGGCGCAGGCATGGTCCGAGCGCAGCCGCCCGCTGCTTGTGCGCACCGCGAACGCGACCTGGAGCTTCCTTTCCGATCCGTCGGCCAATTCCACCGGAATCCGCCGCGTGCTTCAGGACCGGTTCATCGACTGGAAGAAGTACCAGCAGGCGATCGAGGAGAACGACGGCAGGGCGCTCGCCGAAAGCCTGGACGCCTACATGGCCGAAAGCCTCTATTACGGCCGCGCCGGCCAGCGCCTCGACGACTTCAGGAACGACAAGGCGCTGCCGCTGATCAAGGAAATTTCCGACCGGGGCCTGACCTACGAGCAGGTGAACGACTACCTCTACGCTCGCCACGCGCCGGAGCGGAACGCCTACATCGCCTCGATCAACGACAAGTTCCCAGACGGCGGGTCCGGCATGACCAACCAGGAGGCGTTCGACGTCATCGAGCGGTTCGGCGACAAGGGCAAGCTCGAGGATCTGGCGGCGGTCGAGACGATGGCGCAGGAAATCCTCGACGATGCCCGCAAGACGCTGCTCAGCGGCGGCCTGATCAGCCGGGAGACCTATGACCAGTGGGCGGAGCAATACGAGGCCTACGTGCCGTTGCGCGGCTGGGATCAGGACCCGGAGGTCGACACCGACCCGGTCCACATGAACGCCGGCCGCCGCTTCGATATCCGCGGCAAGGAAGCGCACCCGGCCTATGGGCGCCGGACGAAAGCCGATTCCCCGCTCGCCTACATCTTCGGCCAGGCGCAGCAGGCTATCCTGCGCTCGGAGAAGAACCGGGTCGGCAAGACCGTCCTGCGGCTGGTGCAGCAAAACCCGAACCCGAAAATCTGGGAGATCAACAAGCAGGAGAAGACGCGCCGCCTCAACAAGCTGACGGGCATGGTCGAAGAGGTCGCGGACCGGAACCACAAGCTGGACGACAACGTCTTCTCGGTGAAGGTCGGCGGCGTCGAGCACTACATTACGTTCCACGATCCGAACCTGGCTCTTGCAGTCAAGGGCATGGGCACCGAGCAGATGAACGCGTTTTTCAAGACGCTGGCGACGCTCAACCGGTATCTGGCCTACATGAACACGGCGCTCAATCCCGAGTTCCTGATCTCGAACTTCACCCGAGACCTGCAGACAGCGCTGATCCACCTGAGCAACGAGGACAAGAAGGGGCTGCGAACCGCGGTGGTCCGCGATCTGCGAAAGGCGCTCGCCGGGTCGTGGCGCGGGCTGGCCGGGCAGGAAGACACCGAATGGTCAAGGCACTTCCGCGAGTATGCCGATGCCGGCGGCAAGATCACGTTCTTCGGCCTGCAGGACATCGAGACGATCAAAAAGCGGATGGACGCGGACTTCAGGAACCTGGACCCGAGCAAGCCGCGGCAGATGGCCAAGGCGTTTCTGGCGGTGAAGGACGGCGTCGACCGGGCGAACCAGTCGGTCGAGAACGCCATCCGCCTGTCGACCTATGTCAACCTGCGGCGCGCCGGCGTGTCGAAGGCGAAGGCAGCCAGCGCCGCCCGCGAGCTCACCGTGAACTTCAACAGGAAGGGAACGGCCGGTCTCGCGATCAACGCGCTCTACCTGTTCGCCAACGCATCGATCCAGGGCAGCATGCGCATGGTCCAGGCGATGAAGGGGAAAAGGGCGCGGCGCATTGCGTTTGCCATCGTCCTGTTCGGCGCGCTGATGGACATGCTGAACCGGTGGCTCGCCGACGATGACGACGACGGCAAGAACCTCTACGACAAGATCCCCTACTACGTGAAAGAGCGGAACTTCATCCTGATGCTGCCGGGCGGCAAGGGTGAATTCCTCAAATTCCCGCTGCCCTACGGCTACAACGTCATGCAGGCGTTCGGCCAGCAGGTTTCGGCCGCGATGTGGGGCGCTGAGGACACGCTCAAGGCGGCTACCAACATTGTCACGACGGCCATGAACAGCTTCAACCCGATCGGCGGCGGCCCGACGATCTGGCACCAGATCTCGCCGACGTTCACCGACCCGGCGATCGACCTCCTGAGCAATCAGAACTGGTTCGGCGGCCCGATCTATCCGCACGTCTATGACCCGCGCCGGCCGCCGCCCGACAGCCAGCTCTATTTCAACAGCGCGCGCGAGCCGTCGAAGTGGATCACGAAAAAGATCAATGAGGCGTTCGGCGGCAACACGGTCCGCTCCTCTGGCCCGATGGATATCTCGCCGGAAACGCTCGACCACATGTTCGACTTCTTCGCCGGCGGCGCCGGCATGTTCTGGGGCCGGGTCACCGATCTGCCGATGAAGATGCTTGCCGGCGAGGAAATCGAAACGAAGGACATCCCGTTCCTGCGCAAGGTCTATGGCGAGAAGGCAAAATATTGGGACAAGTCCCTCTATTACGAGATCTCCGACAGCGTGCTTCTGGTCGAAAAGGAGGTGAAAACCTTCCGCCAGGCCGGCGACCATGAAAAGTCCCGCGAGGTGGCGAAGACCTACGGCACCGAATACAGAATGATCAGCCTGGTCAAGGCGGCCGAGAACAAGTTGCGCCAGCTCCGCAAGCACAGAAACGCCGCGAAGGCGCTCACGGACCCGGAAAATCGGCGCAAACAACTTGATCGCATCGAGGATGCCATGCGAAGAGTACAACTCAAGGTCCGGCGCCGGTACTACGATCTCGATCGCCAGAGGCGCGCCGCGGAATAGGAGAGCATCATGCAGCTATCCAAGAAGGGTGCCGAGTTCATCGAACGCCACGAGGGGTTTGTGTCGCGCGCCTATCGCGACGCGGTCGGCGTCTGGACGATCGGCACCGGCTTCACCAACATGTCCAAGACCGCCGTTCGCATGCTGGGCAAGATCGCGCCCGGCAAGACGATCACCAGAGAGCAGAGCCGCCGCGTTCTGATCGAAGCGGTTTCGGAGGAATACGGCCCGCCGGTCGAGCGCGGCCTGCCGAACTGCAACCAGCACGAATACGACGCAGGGTGCTCCGTCACCTTCAACTGCGGGCCAGGCGCGATGACCTGGGCATGGGCACGGCTGTGGCGCGGCGGGCAGAAGCGCGCCGGCTGGGTTCGGCTGAGGACCACGGCGGTCACCGGGCGCGGGCCGCGCGGGCGGCGCAAGCTTGCCGGGCTGGTGCGCCGCCGGCGTGAGGAATCGGATCTCGGCTTGTTCGGCAACTATGGTTTCGGCATCGGCCCGGGCGACCGCCGCGAGGAAGGATCCGGCAAAGAGGAGCCAGACAAGCAAGTTCTCAAGGCGCAGGCCAACCTGGTCCGCCTCGGCGCGGACATCGCGGTCGACGGATATCTCGGCCCGAAGACCAAGGCCGCGCTGCTTGCTTTCCAGAAGGCGCACCCGAACCTGAAGAACGACGGCATCCTCGGCCCGGCCACCCAGGCGCAGCTCGAGCGCGCCGTGAGCGCCAAGGGAGAGGCGAAGACCGGAGGTGGAGTGGCGGGCACCGGAGCGGCCGGCGCGGTCGTCGCCGCCTACCAGTGGCCGAACCTGTGGCCGTGGATCGTCGGAGGCGTGGCGCTGGTGCTTGTCGCTGGCGGGCTGTGGCTGGCGATCCGCCGCCGCGAGGAGCTAACCTCGTGGATCAACCGCAAACTTGGAAGGGAAGTGGAATGATCTCTCACCTGATCACCCTCGCAATCGGCTTGGCGCTTGGCATCGTTCTCGCCAAGATCGGCTGGAAAAACATCTGGGCCGCTCTGATCGCGGTTGCAGGCGCAGCCGGCGTGACGTGGGCGGATAAGCTGGACTGGCTGGACCCGACGAAGTGGGGAGGCTGACATGCTCGACGCCTTCCTCGACCGCATCTGGGCCCGCGTCCGGGGCTTCAAAACCCGCGCCCTGACCTGGGCAGGCACCATAATTTCCGGCCTGCTCTTGTTCGATGCTTCGATGCTTACGCCGGTCGCGCGAGCCGTTGGCCTACCAGACAAATGGATTGCCGTGATCCCCGTGGTGCTGTTCGTCCTCGCGGCGATCAATAAGGAAATCGACGCCATGCAGGATCGGCGGGCGAAGAAGGCTGCCACGCCGCCGGGGAAGGTGAACTGACCCATGTTCTCCATCGTCTTCAAAGCCATCCTGTCCGCCTTCACCGGTTCCGTGCTGCCGAGCCTTGAGCGCGCCTACAAGGCGAAGCTGGACGCCGACACCGAGGAGAAGAAGCTTGCGGCCGAAGCCAATATCAAGCTGCTGGAGGAGCGTGCGGCCACCATACAGGCCGGAATGCGTGCCAGATGGTTCTGGATACCGTGGAGCATGTTTGCCGTCTCTCTGGCCTTCTGGTGGGTCCTGGTGATGATCGACACCTGCCTGCCGTTCGTTCATCTGGGGATCGGCGATCTGCCGAACTCCATCAAGCCGTGGGCAAACACCATTTTCAACAACCTGTTCATCAGCGGCGGCGCGGTCGGCGGGCTCCAGGTGATCGGCGGCGCCATCACAAGGCTGAGGAAATGACCGACGCGCTCACCTACATTTACCGGCACATGGTCGGCCTTGCTGTCGCGATCGTCATCGCGTCTCTTCTCGGTATCGGGCTGGCGCAGCTTCTCCCAGCGCCGGAGCGCGCGGGGGCAATCCTCAGACTGCGGGCCGCGAATGGGCTGGGCACCGGATTCCATGTCGGAGGCGGTCTCGTTTTCACGGCGGCCCACGTTGCGCGGTTTTCGCATGATGGAAAATTCCGGGCGACCGACGATGCCGGCGGGAAGCACACAGGAGAAGTCCTATGGAGAAACGACAGGTACGATGTCGCCATGATCCGGGTGAACAGGTGGTATGGGCTTGGTAGCCTCCGCATGAGGTGCAAGACGCCCGCTGTGGGCGATGCAGTCTCGACGACCGGCCATCCGATGGGAATGCTTTTTCTGTCCGCCTATGGGCGCATTGCCTCGATCAAGCCGAACGCTCTCGGCAGGCGGACCTGGCGCAACGTCATCATGGCCGACATGAAAGTGCATAGCGGCATGTCTGGCGGCCCGGTTCTCGATTCTTCCGGTGCGATTGTCGGAATGCTGGTCGGCGCGCTCAGGAAGCGGATATTTGGAACGCCGTTTGCGAGTGGAGAGAACTACTCGTTCATTGTCCCGGCATCCGCCCTATGCGGCATGTTCCCGAAAATGCGCTGACAGGATAGAACAATGCCCGAATCCCCTCCCAATGGTATCCACTTCCTGCTCGGCGAGTTGAAGGGCGGACTCAGTGCGCTCAAGGAAACCGTCGAGGTCTCGTCTCGCCGATCGGCTGAGCATCACACCAAGGTGTTCGAGAGAGTCGACAATTTGACGGAGCGGATCGGCGCAGTAGAGCACCAGGTCAAGCACATGTCCGAGGTCGCCGAGACCGTGGAGAAGGTCAAAGATCGGCTGGACAAGATCACCACAGAACGCCGAGTTGACACTGCAAAGCGTGTCGGAGTGATCGCTGGAGTCGCGCTGACGTTCTCCCTGATAGGGAACGCCGCCTATCAGAAGACCGCTGCGGCAGCGACAGCAATCTTCCAGAAGCTTTTCGGGTGAACCCCATGCGAACCACCATCCTATGCCTGATAGCCTTCCTCACCCTCTCTGGGCCCGCTGAGGCCCATTCGTGGTACGATACGGAGTGCTGCAACGAAAACGACTGCAAGCCCGTCAAGCTGCTCAGCATCAAGAACGGCGTCTATTCGTGGAGGTCATGGCGGAAGCCGCAGCATGTCCTCAGCATCCACATCGACGACAAGCGGGTAAGGCCGGCGCTCGATGGCGGGTTCCATGCCTGCGAAGCGCCATGGGCCGACACAAGCAAGCAGACGCCATCACCTGTCCGGGTCCACTGCGTTTATATTGGGGCTGGGGGTTGAGCGCTAGAGCGTCATTCATTGTCCCATAGTTCCCATTTAATATTCCCGGCCATCGTGAGCATTCCGCATTTCAGGCACCGCCAAAAGGTCCGCCTGAACTCGTAGCTGCTCATCTTCCACGAATGTTTGCAACGCTTCCGTTCTCCCATCACAGTTCGACCTCCACGCGGGTCAGTTTCTCAGGCGGCTCCGTTTGAGTAGCGCCGCGGTTTTCATATCTGGCCTCCTGTGTCAGGGAGGCGGGTAAAGCGACCGTCAAGAAATTCCCACAGCGGTCGCACCCATGCCGGCCCCTCGCCGCCAACCTCTCGGTAGACAACGACTGGCTCCAAAGTTCCCTCGATCAACGCGTGACTTGCGATAATCTCGTAGGTGTTCTTGGTTTTTTCATGCCGCCAAATGGTCCCGTCGTGCCCGTCATACCCATCGTCGATTGTCATGTCTGTGGTCTCCTGCTTCAATCTCCGCCTCAGACCTCATGGTCATTGACCATAAGGTTCGAAGCCTGGTTTCAGGATGGCGCGCGGAAGCCGGCGGCATTGCGATGTCCGCCGCCACCGAATTCCCTCGCCACCTCGCTGACGTCTTCGCGGCTATCTTCCGAGCGCAACGAATAGGTCCGCCCTCCATAGGCGTCGACCACGACGGCCGCAAAAGGCGCGTCGGGGTGCTCCTTCAACAGTTCATGGGCCAGGTCGCTGGCAAAGGCATAGGGCGCGTGCGCAACCGGCACGCCCTCCCACCGGCCGATTGTCTTGAGCGTCGCGGTCGGCACCATGTCGGCAATTTTCTGGTCGTAGAACCGCTCGATCGCGTGCGCTTCGGCCAGAACGAATTTCCGATCGCCGCCGATATCGTCGAAGGCGCGCATCAGATCATCCCAGATATTGAAGTCATAGGGGTAGCTCCGCAGCATCAGCGACAGCGCCCGTGTGTCTTCCAGGTTGAAACGCCAGAGATCGCGGTCTTCGATGTGCCGTATCAGCTTCGGCGCCGCTCGCCCCGGAAAACAGAAGGACCACGCGAGACTTGCTCCAGACCGTTCCATGTCGAATTCGGCGAGTACGTTTCCCATTGGCCCGGACATCCGGTCGAACAGACGCTGCGCTCTTTCAAAATTGCCATTGTGCATCTGGTCTACATCAAACAAATCCTCGTAAGCAGATTTGTGGTGGTCGAGAATCACGATCGATTTTGCCCGCGTCGCGAGTTCGGAGAGAGTATCCGGCTTGTAGGAGAAATCGGCGATCAGGATGTTCTTGCCATCGATCTCATTCAAATCGAGCGGAAAGGGCTGGCCGTAATTCGTTCCGCACAGCGTCACGTCCAGCCAGCGCCGGCGAACCACCCATGCAGCAGCGAAGCCGTCATCGCATGGGAAGTGATAGAGGCAGATATCAGGTTTCCATTCGGTATTGCTGTTCATTTCGATTTTCTCCTGTGGTTGATTTTCACGGCCTACAGCTTCTTCACCAGCCGTTTGGTTGCCTTGTCGTAGATCCTGACCCGTCCGCTCCGATCCGTGCATGCGAACAGACCCCTGTCCTTCAGCCAATGGCATATGCGGGCCATCTTCTCGTCGTCTTGCGGGCGGGGCTGGGCCGACTTGGCGCCTGGGCGTTTCATGGCCTGCAATCCATCACGGCCGCTATGAATTCCGCCGCGAGCGGAGCGACGATGCTGTTTCCGTAGGCGCGCAGCTGGCCCACTCGGTTGGCAACCCCATGAGCCAGCGGGAATGTTCCGGGTTCAACTGGCCTCCACCTTCCATCCCGGCAGAAGAGCCAATCAGCATCTCGCCAGTAGCCGTCAGTCGGGCGGGCTGGTCGAGGTTGATCAGCAAGTGCCCCGTCTGCCGGTCCAGTTGCGCGTTGCCCCCGCCCGGCGATGGGTTCCATGTCGTCCGGCCCGTGTCGCTCGCTCTGGGACTGGTCCATCCCGCCAGCGTCGCGCCCTGGTTCAAGTCCTGCGGCGAGCCCTTCCGTTCGATCTCCCGAGCCGAGCCCTCCGCCGTTCGGACGTTCTTGTCCCCGTCCGTGGCTCGTGCCGTCGGCCAGCCGGCGAGCTGCGCCTGCCGCGGCAACTGATCCAGCCTCTCCCGCGTCGAGCCGTCCGGGTTCGTCCCCGTCGTCGACATGCCGGCCGTGTCCTTCCAGTCCCGGCTCGAGGCCGTCGCCCACCCCACCTGCGGCAGATCGTGTATCGTAGGCGTAGAACCAGAGCCTTTGCCGGATGTGCGGTGCGCCGATGCCCGCAGCGCAAAGATCGGCTCCGACAGAGCCATAGTGTGCGTTTTGTAGGTCAGCCGATACAACGTCGAGCCACAGTCGACCATCCTTTGACGCGACCTGCTCGCCAAAGATTTCTGAAGGGCGGCACTCGCGGACGAGCCGGGAAAACTCAGGCCAAAGGTGTCGCGGATCCGCATCGCGAGAACATCCGCAATCGAGGCAGACGAAATATCCGGTTCGGCGAGGATGGCACAAATGACGTTGGCCTCCACAAGCAGTGCATCGTTGCTTTTTCCCGGCCGAGGAGAACGGGGGGCATGGGCACGATCCGGTCCAAACAGGTCGCCCTGCCGGCCATCCCGCAAGTTGGAGGGCGTAATCCCAGACTCCGATGCCGGCGAACAGGTGGACGCGGGTGAAGCCTCGGAGGTCTTCGGGTTGGACTTCTGTGATCGATCGTTCATCGACTTCTCCTTGCATGATCAGACCGGCCGCCATGAGGTTCCGAATCCACTGGGCGGCGTACGAATCGTGTTCATTGTAATATGCCGTCATCGCACTACCGCCTTTCGGCGTTTGTGTGCCGCTTTGAGTCCTTCGGAAATGCGCCTCTTATGCTCCTCTGATCGCAAAGACCTCTTTTTCCCCAGTTTCGCAGCCGAAAGCTTGGCGCGATGTTCTGCCGTGAGATATTTACCTTTATGTGCGGCAGATATTCTTGCTTTAGCTTCTTCCGTATGTTTACGCCCTAATCCCGCTATGCTTATTTTCATTTTAGCTTCTGGAGTGTGTCGGTTGGAACGGCATTTGTCGCGCATTCGCTGCATGGACTCTTCACTTAACCCAGCAACTCCATCACCTCCATCTGTCATATTATATCCAAATGGGGCTTTCGTATTTAGTGACTTAATAAAGTCTTTCTCTGCATCGCACAAAGAAACCCAATCCTCAGCTTCGCCTATTTTTTTTATTTCAAATGCTTCCACACCGTATTTTCTAATGGCGCTTGCCAAAGCCGTAGAAATGCTTTTTCTTCTGGACATTTCAATATGTTCCGACAATCTTTTAGATAGACTGCGGCGGGTAATCCCCACATATTTCTTACCATTACGCAAATTTGTGATCAGATACACTTTCATAAATCCCTCGTTATAGTAGGCGCGTGTCATCTTCTGCCCCCGCTCCGATCCGGCATGGCAGCGTTGGCGAGTCGATCTCGTGTTTCTCGTCTCCCCTCGGCGGTTGGGTTCCCCTGCCCTCTTCTCGCGACCATTCCCGCGCCGGCAGCGGCCGTTCCCATTTCGGGTCCGGTTCGAACAGATCCCCGATGTGCGCCTTGCCCCGGGGCCCAGGAAGCCATATCGAGCCCGCAGGGTGCACGCCGTTGTAGACCATCTGCATCGCTTCTGATTTGGTGACATCGCACTGAAGGCGGAGACTGTACGGCATGTGATAGGAGAACAGGCCACGGCTTGCTGCGGACGAAGATCCACGGTTCTCGGCGTCAACCCTGATTGCCATCTTGCGAGCCGCGCCGATGCAATCTGCCGGCAGCGGCCATGTGCGGCGCGTCGCCGAAACCTGCAGGTGTTCCGCCGCTCTGGCCAGAACAGGCGCAGAAAACGATTGCAGCGCCTTGCCGTACATCGCCATGACCTTGGCCGGGTCATCGCCAGGCGGGTCCCCGAAGAAAGCCCGCATCGGCGTGAAAAAATGGGTGTTCAGTTCTTCGGTCGTCACGGTCATGCCGTTCCCTCCGGGTTGTTGATTCCTTCAAGCGCTTTCGTCAGGTCCTCGTCGCTCACTCGCTTCGCCCATGGATCGCGCCTCGGCGGCGCCTGCTGGGCCGGTTGTCTGGGACGATCCTGCTCGCGGGAAAGCCACGCCACGACGAAGCGGCGCATGCCCCTCGGTGTTTTTCGTCGTGTCGGGTTGGCGAGCAGCCAGGCCCGCATTTCGCCGAGAGCCTGCCGCACCTCGACGGCCGGGAATGATTTCTGCCACTCGGAGACTTCGTCTTCCGTGATCGGAACGGGATCACCGGACACTGCCGGGAGCTCGATCGCCGGAGGTTCTTCGGGCAGGAGGGGCGGAGCGGATTTTTCCGGCTCCGCACAAACATCGAAGCGAAGCGTAGATGTTTCTTCTTCTGGATTCTGGACTCTGGCTTCTGGTTTATGCGCGCGATGCTTAAGCCCCGCTTCAGGCAACGCGTTGTTTTTATTGAATCGTGGTTGATTTTCAGGCGTTTTTCGTCCGCCTTTCGCGCCGTTTTCAGAGAGTTTTCGAGAGATTTTCGCGCTGTTTTCGATCTCTTTTTCAGCGCGAGAGTTGGTCAAGTGCCCACCCAAGTCGACCAATTTCCCAGCCTCGATCAGACGGGAACGAAGGGTGTTCCACTTCCTTATCGAGCACCCGCAGGCCCCGGCAATCCATCGCGCGTCATCTGGGATCGGGCGGCCTCTGTCGTAGATCAGATCGAGACAGATGGCGTAGGCCCCTTTTTCTTCGACCGACAGTCCGATCGTCCCGGCAATGAAGTCGGAGGGGTATCTCTTGTACCAAGGTCGACTGCCCATGATTCGTCTTCCGACAATGCGCCGTGGGAAATCGGCTGTTTTCGCTTGTCAGGGAAGGATCGGCGGGCTATACGGAGATTGCTGATCTCCCAAGATCCTGTCGATCGCACCCTGTCAGTGTTTCGACCCTTCCCCGAAGGCCCCGTTTCCCAAAGCGGGGCCTTCGCCCTTTCTACACGTCAATCGCCCCGACGTCACCCAGAACGTTTGCAGAACCACGGCGGACAAGTTCCTCGGCGGTCTCCCGATAGGCCCGCAGGAGCGCCAGCAGAAATTTCTTGTTGCGCTTCTTGAGGTCGTCCTGCCGGCCCGGATCCAGCGGGTCGAACGCCGTATTGACGTGATACGGATGCGCGAACGGCGACGCCCCGGTCAGCCCGAGCCCGCTTCTCTTCGCAGTGATGGCGCCTGGCGTCCGGCCCATCAGCCGGCCGATCTCGGCGTCGGTCAAGCCTTTCGCGTAAAGGGCGCGAAGCTGGTCTGCGGTGTCTTGTGTCCAGCGCGGCGGCCGGCCTCGTTTCTGGTTGTCAGGCATCGGTGGTTTCTCCTTCCTTCACGATCTTCTCGTAGAGCTCGGTGATCCCCTCGCGCTGCTTTCGCCCGAAGGCCTCGCCGATGGGGCCGTAGCTGGCCGTTCTGACGATCTCGTAGAACTCCTCGGGCTTAGACGAGTGCTGGCCGTCGACGCCCGGCCGGCCTTCAAACCATGTCGGCAGATTGTCTACGCGCGTGGTCTTCTTGCCCCTGGTGCCAAACAGGATCTGCTCGGTGTCGTTTCTGAAATAGTGGCCCATGCCGATGTTCGGCTTCTTCCAGGTGATGATGGTCCTGTAGTCGAAGCCCCAGACCTGGGTGAGGATCCGCCACGCCTCGCCGACGAAGTTGTTCGGCGACCACATGTAGAGGTGGCAGAACTCGTCGTCCGCCCAGCGAAGGGGGTCGATATCTTCGATCTCCTCGAGGGTCATCATGGCGTAGCCAGGCGCTGCCTGACCGGTTTCGCTGAGCCAGTCGAACTTCCACGGGCAGTCGAGGATCAGGGTGCGGAACTTCCCCTCGACCGGCTTCAGGCCGTGGACCCGATCTTCGTCCCTCGCCTTCATCACCTTCTGGTACGGCGCGTTCACCTTGCCGGTGCGGTCCATCTGGTCGACAAGGTGGCCGAAGCGGTCCGGATCGGCCTCGGCCGCCGCGATCACCGCTTTCGCCCGCTCGTATGTCTTGCCGGAGGTGCCCAGGTCCCTGGCGACCAGATCGCGCGTCGCGCCGCCGTTCTGACCTTCTGGTAATTGACCACCACCCCTCCGGCGCTCGGCCGCCTCCTCGGCATAGCGCGCCTCGAGCTTTCTGCCGATCGCCACCAGTTCGGACGGGGCGTAGTCCTTTCGACCGCGGTTCTCCGCCACCTGCTCGACCAGGTCGTCACGCTCGCGGACCAGCACTTTGATGTGCGTGTAGCCGAGTTGCTTCGCCGCGAGCAACCTCCGCTCGCCCCAGCACAGTCGGCCGTCCGGGGTGATGCCGATCGGCTGAAGGATATCGCCAGCCTCGGTGATCCAGCCGACCATGGTCTCGATCTCGAGGTCATGCCGGTGGCGATCCTCGACGACGATGTCCTCGACCGGCCAGAGTTCGTAGTCCTCCGGCTTGTGCATCGGCGCGTTGTGGTTCGGCTTCGTCATCATTTCGGTGATCTCCTCAAACAGGTGTGCATTCGCCTTCGTCTTTCTGGCAAAGGGCGCCTTCGGTAGACAGCGCCCAATCGCCCTGACGCTCCATGAATTCTCGCATGCTGGCGCGTGTGTAGCGTTTCGACCAGAACGCAGCGCTGTTTGAATTGGTGAGCCATGTGCCAAAAGTCTCCCAGCCCTCCCACCACGCCGCGCGGTCAGGCAGATCGCGCGTGAACGCTGCGATATTGGCCTCGGATTTGAGAAAGCAGCCGTCGCAGTTTCCAAGCCAGCAATTGCCTCGGATGTTAGGGAGTCGGAGATCAAACGGCTGCGCCTGCCAGAATCGCGCCACGTCGGAACGACCAATGCCGGCGTCGGCCAGTGGGTGCCAGACAACCGGCACATTCCAGCGCGATCCAACTTCGTGGACAAAATCAAGTGTTTCATCCATTTCTCGGCCGGTGTTTTGAAAAGTAACGGCGCACCGATCGGGGAGACCTCCATTGGTGTCAAGAATCCGCCGCAGCATGTATCCGCTGGTCCGGCCCCCGGAAAAAGCAATCTGCACCGGGTCATCTGGTAGCAGGAACGCATCGGCCTTCATGGTTTGATTCCTCGTTCAAACAGGGGGGAAAGGTGTTCGGTGAAAAAGCTGGTGCGCTCGGCGCGGTCGTAGACCCTCAGCATGCAGTGCCAGACGCCGACGCCATCGGCCTCGTGCTCTTCCTCGACAAGAATGCCGAGAAGCCGGGCCATGGCGATCATCTTGTCTTTCGACGCATGGTGGTCGCCGGCGAACGTTTTTTTGACGGTGACCGGCGAAAACGACGCGTAGGTGATCCCGCCGATCTCGTGGCAAAGACGCTCGGTCTCGGCCGCGAGGCCGCACAGAACCATGGTCGTGTGAAGGGAATTGCGCGGGTGCAGGATCGGGGACTCGTACCCGACATAGCAGCCGGGGGAGAGAAGCGGCCGAAGGTAAGAGCCATACTGGCTGAGCAGCGCGCCGTAGTCGCCCTTGCAGGGCCTCAATTTGAACTGGCCGAAAGCCGGCTGGGCACCCGGTTCCCCGGACGCCCAGCCGGTCGTCAGGCCCGTATCGAGGCCGACTATTCGCGGCATCAGGCGGCGTCTTCCTGCTTGCCGGCCTCGAAGTCCTGGTCGCGCAGGTCGAGCTCGAGCTGCTGGACCTGGCTGCGGTGGTCATCGGAGAGCTTGGAAAGGCTCGCCTGCTTCTTGCGCTGGCGGTGCCGGTCCGAGAGGACAAACTTGAGCACCTTCTTGGTGACGCCCTTCTCGGCCGCTGCATCGTAGAGATCGCCGATCTTGTCGGCATACGGGGCGCGCTTGGCCTTGTATTCCTCGTTGATCTCGTCGATGAAGCCCTGCTGCTCCTCGATCAGCGCCGCATATTCGCAGGCTGCTTCGAAGTTGAAGGGCGTCGCCTTGGCGCCCTCGGCCGGTTTGTTGTTCTTGTTGGCCGGCGCGGCGTCCTTGACGTCTTCGCCGGTCAGGTTCGATACCTTCGCCATGGGGGAGGTCCTTTCGTGTTGGCGTGGTGGTCGCAGTCTACTCGGCGCCGGCCCGGTCGGGCTGGCGGGAGTTCGGGGGGATGTGGGGGCGCGGGCCTTGCCGGGCCGGTGCGCAGCTTTCCAGCGAGTTTGGAGACAAGACGGGAAGCGCGGCATCCGGCCCGGCGGGTCGCGAAGGGGCTCCGGTCGATGGAACGGAGAACACGACGCCGGAAAAATCGCATCAGGCCGCACCCTTGTCAACGCGTTCCTGCTCGCGATCGTACAGTTCCAGTTCATCGTGCGCCGTGGTGTTGCCTTTCAGCGCGGCCTGCGCGGCGGCAAGTTCCTGTCTGGAAACGCCGGCCATCTTGCAGACCATGTCCCAGAACCGGTAAGGCACGCCGCGGCGCGAGGACCACGCCGAGATTGCCTTCTCGCTGAGCCCGGTTTCTCGCTGCAGGATCTTGGTGTGCTTCTCCTCCCTGGTCCCGCAGAGGACCATGATTTGAAGGATCGTGTATTCTTTTTCAGGCGTCGGCATGGGGTGGGCTCTCCGGTCGGGCGGTGACGGTTTCGAGCAGAATCGCATTTTCCTCTTTACACGTCAACTTTTCTGTCCCATGATTTGCGCATTGGAGATGAGACGGAGAAAATCATGAAAAATCTCTACAACAAAGAGGGGGGTGTTTTCGCTCTCGACCATGAACACGAAGGCGTCGCCTACGTCAGGCCGATGGCGAAGGTTGTCGGCTGTGACGACGAAGGCAACGTGTACGACGACGGTGACTATGAGCCGGCAGAATATCTTGTCGCGATAGACCGGGGCGAACTGTTCGACGCGCCTCCTGTGGAAGCGGTGAACGAAGATATTGCTGCAAAGAAAGAGGAGCTTGATGCTCTGAAGGCAAGCGAGACGAAGATGGTCCGCGAGATGAACGCCAAGCGCACCGCCGCCGAGCGAGAACTGAAAGCATCCGAGCGCCAACTTGCCGAGTGGATGAAGACACACCGCGTCATGATCGACCTGGGCAAACTTCTGGATGGCGAAATCCTTTACCCGCTGTTGGTGCGGGAAAACCCATATCACCACAGCCGGAGCATACCGTACATTCCGGAGATGAGAAATATTCGTTACCTCACGGTTCATGATGGAAATTTTGAGACGGGGCAGCCGTGGGCCAGCAAGAAATACGCAGGCGACCCATACAGCGGTTCATTCCAGTTTTTCGATACCGAGGATGAACGATCCGCAGTTATCCGCGAGGAATTCGACGCCGCCTGCCAAGCGTTCCGCGAGAAGCCGAACTTCGACACGACAAGCCACACGACGTCCACCACGCTGCACTACGGCACGCTGATGGAATGGGTGGAAACGCACCCCGCACTGGCGATCCCGGCGGATATCGAGGCCATGAAAGCCAAGCACGACGCCGAGATGATCGAGAAGAAAAAAGCCAAGCTTGCCGCCGAACTGGCCGAGATGGAAAACCGAAGCGAACAGGGGGGATAGAGCCATCCCGCACCGACTGAGAACGTCTGTCGGCGGGCGCGGTTCATGGCTGGACCGCGTCCGCACCATTCCCGCACAGAAAAGGGGTTCGGAAAAATGAGCTACGAATACTGGAAGAAGGCACTGATCGTCGGCGATGGCCGCCAACTCACCCGAGACGAAGCGAAACAACTCGGCATAACGCACGAGCCGAAGGCCGGCTTCTACCGGAAGCGCGAGAAGGGCGGGCCTGACACCCCGGTCGCGATATGGAGCGCCGGTGGCGAGATGAAGGCGGTCGCCGGCGGGCGCCCGGTCGACGCCGAAGAAATCTGGACTTGGTGCGCGACGTGGCCGATCGCCGAAGACACCTATCGCGGCGTTGCCGAGCGCGGCGAGCCGTGGCCCGACGATCTCCCGGTGGCGCCCGGCCACAACCAGCCGCCGACCGGCGATCCCCACGAAGACCTTCTGCGGGAATTCGAGGGCGAGAAGGAAATGGCCGAGGAATTTCTAAAAAACTCGGTCAAGACCCAGGACGAGGCCGACCGCGCCGCGATCTGGGCGAAGCGCCTCACCGCCATCGCCAATTCCGCCGCTGCCTTCCACAAGGCCGAGAAGCAGCCGCACCTCGACGCCGGCCGCGCGGTCGACGACAAGTGGCGCGATCTCAAGGAAGAGCCGAAGGAACTCGCCACCAGCTTGAAGCGCTCTCTTGACGATTTCCTCAAGGCCCAGGCGCGCGCCGAGGAAGAGCGCCGCCGCAAGGCCGAGGCCGAAGCCGAAGAGAAGCGCCGCGCCGCCGCGCTGGCCGCCGCAAAGGCCGCCGAGGAAGCGGCAAAGGCCAGCGAGGTCGAGTCCGCCAAGCCCGACCCCGAAGCCGAGAAGGCCGCCCAGGCAGCGGCGGAGGCCGCCGAGCGTGCCGCCGAAGAAGCCGCCGCCGCCGAGGCCGAAGCCAAGGAGAAGACGGTCACCGCCGGCCGCACCGGCGCCAAGGCATCGCTGCGCACTTTTGTCTCGGCGAGGATCGTCGACTACGACAAGGCCGTCGTGGCTCTGAAGGAGCATCCTGAAATGCGGAAGCTGGTAGAGCAGTTGGCCAATCGCGCCGTCAAGGCTGGCGTGGCGGTCGATGGCGTCGAGCGCGTCGAAGAGAAGAGGGCGGTCTGATCATGTCCAACAAGAATGTTCCGGCCCTGAACGCTGGCGGCAGCGTCGCCGCCATCGTGCCGCAATCCGTCGAGGAAATGTTTCGCATTGGCCAGATGGTGATGAAAGCGGGCCTCGCTCCCTATGCGTTGATCGCGAAGAAAACCGGAGAAGACGCAGTCAGCGCCATTTGCACGGCCATCATGGCCGGCGCCGAACTCGGGTTGCCGCCGATGGTTTCCCTTCGCTCGTTCACGGTCATCGGCGGGCGCCCGGCGCTCTACGGCGATGGCCTGATCAATGTCGTGCGGCGATCGCGCAAAGCGGCCTATATCCGAATGGGTTACCACGCGGAAAAGGGGGTCGGCTGGTGCGAGGCGAAGCGCGCCGATACTGGCGAGGAAGCCCGTGCCGAGTTTTCCATCGACGACGCCCGGCGCGCGGGCTTGTGGGACGAGCGCGAGACAGTCCGCCGCAAGGGGCGTGACGGCAACTGGGGTGACCTCCCGAACGAATCTCCTTGGCACCGCTACCCACAACGGATGCTTCAATGGCGCGCCGCCGGCTACTGCCTTCGCGAATTGTTCGCCGACGTGCTCGGCGGCATCACCGACGAATACGAGGCTCGGGAGATAGCCCGCGCCGAGGATCCCGCCGAGCCCCCCATGCGCGATATCACCCCGCCCAGCCCCCCAAGCCCCGACGACGACTCGCCGAAGGCCGCGGATCCTCCCCCGCAGCCCGAAGCGAAGGAGGCGGCGCGTTCTACCGAGCCCGAACCCGCGAACGCGCCGCCTCGGCCCACACAGGAGCCCGAGGAGAGGGCTGAAGCCTCTCCGCCGACACCGGAGGACGCGGAGATCGTTCCGCCTGCCACAGAGGCTCCTGACGCGCCGGGGGAGGACGAGATCAGGGAGCCGGATATCGACGAACTGCTCGATCCGACCAGCGAGTTCTTCTCCATCGACGCCTACAAGGAGGCGACCGAGGCGAAATTCGGAGCGTGTCAGGATCTCGACGCGCTGGGCGAGGCCTTCGACTACGTGGTCGAGGAACTGTTCGAATATGCCCCGGACGGCGTCCGGCGCCAGTTGCAGGACATGTACGTGCGGCACGAGAAGCGGATCAAGACGGGGTAGGGAGACAGATCATGGACGACAAGAAGATCATCACGGGCCAACTTCAACCGCCGCACTCCGGGTGGTTCGCATATCGCGTCGGAGAGAATGAACGGCCAGAGGCCGGCGTTGGTCAGACGGAGGCGGAGGCCATCGCGAACCTGCCTGGGGCACCCGATAACAGCATGGCCGACGAGCATCAGAATCCGATTGACGCTCTCATGGAGTATTCCATGAAACACGCAATTGCGGCCGGGCTTCCCGATATCCCGGCTACCAGAGAGCAAGCGCGATTGGAAATCCTTGATATGTTCTATGTGCTCGAAGAGGCTGGCTACCGGATAGTGAAGGTCGGCGAAATAGGCACGGGAAGGCAGCGCAGGGTGATGCGCGCCGCGTGCCGGTCTGGCAATCTCGATATGATGGACGAAGCGTACATCGCCGCCATCGCCGCTGCCCCGACATGGGGAGACGAGGATGCCACATCGAACCCCGAGCAGCCCGAATGAAATCCATCCTCGCCATCTATGTCGGTGCTGGCAAGTTCGAATCTCGCGGGCCGGCCGACATGGAAACGGCCGACCGCAACTTCAGGATCGGCCAGACGGTCAAGCTCAACATCACCCGGCCGCGCTCGTCGAAGCAGCTCAACTACTTCTTCGCGTGGCTCAAGGAGGTGTTTGAGAACCTGCCGGAGACCCTGCCCGACGACGCGCCGCCGCGGTTCAAGGACACCGAGCACCTGCGTGCCTGGCTGATCTACAAGGCCGGCCGGGCCGATGTTTGGTCCTATCCTCGCGACCAAGTCAACCGGCAGGCGATCAACATGATGCGCCGCGTCGCCCGGGGTCACCTGTTCTTCGAGGTCACCGAGACGACGGTCTGGGTTTTCGAGCCCCAATCCATCGCGATCGAGAACATGGGCCACGAGGAATTCACCGAACTGTTCGACAAGATCAAGGAGCTGGCGATCTATCTGATCCCGGGCCTCGATCTTGAAAAGCTCGACGCGCATGTGCGCAAGGAGCACACGGAGAGGAGCCGATGACCGAGGCGTCTTGCCTGCATTGCGACGGTGCCTGCCGACTGACGGACGGCAAAGAGGTCTACCCGCACCGCGGCGACCTGTGGTCCAAGCCGTTCTGGGTCTGCGATCCCTGCGGCGCCCGGGTCGGGTGCCACCCAGGCACGACCGATCCTCTCGGCCATGCAGCCAACGCAGAAACGCGCCGCGCCCGGTCAATGCTTCACGACCGGATGCTGGACCCGATCTGGAAAACAGCGGACCGCCTCTACCAGATCGACAGCCGACAAGAGCGCAAGAAGGTCCTGCGCGTCGCCCGGCGTCGGACATACGCCTTTCTCGCCGAGAAGATGGGCCTGACCACAGACGAAACGCACACCGGCATGTTCACGGTCGAGCAATGCCGCGAGGCGTGGGCCGCGTTGAAAGGCCAGACCGCCGCCAGTATCCGCGCATGGGCGAAGGCCCGGCAGGATTCGACAAACGCAAACGACCCCTAACCAACCAAGGAGACTGAAATGCCCCGTATCACCATGGCGCAGCACGCCGAACTGAAAACGAAGAACCTGCAGTTGGAGGAGACCATCAAGTCGCTGATGAAGGATATATCCTACCGCGACGGCTTGATCGTCTCCCTGCAGGACGATTTCGACGCCGCCATCCGCAAGGTCACCGCCTACAAGGGCCAGGTGACCCGGCTCAAGCGCCGTGTGGCCGAATTGGAAGGGAAATCCTGATGGGCAAGATCGCTCTCATTTTCGACGTCGAGACAGACGGCCTCCCGCAATGGGACCAACCGGCCGACGCCGACGGCCAACCGCGCCTGTGTTCGATCGCCGCGGCGCTGGTCAACGACAGAGGCCTCGAATACGAGCGCTTCACCTCGCTGATCAAGCCGGAAGGCTGGGAATTCGACGACGACTGCGAGGCGGCCAAGATCAACGGCCTGACTTCGGCCCAGCTCCACGAGGAAGGCCGGCCGGTCCTCGACGTGCTCGAGCAGTTCGACGCCATGGTCGACAAGTGCGGCTTCATCGCGGCGTTCTCGATCCGCTTCGACCAGAAGATGATCCGCGCCGAGCAGCGCCGCGCCGGCCGGCCCGACCGGTACGGCGAGCGCGACACCTTCGAGATCATGTACCCGGCCCGGAAACTGGCCTGCTCCACCGGCGGTGCCCACTCGAATCCGAGGAAACTGACCGAGTGCTGGGAGAACATCTTCGGTGCCTCGCGGGAACACGAGCACGAAGCCGGGGCGGATCTGGACGCGACGATCGCCATCTACCGGCGCCTGCTTCTCGAAGGACAGGTCGAGCCCAAGCCGCAGGTGAGCAAGAAGGAGGGCGAGGCATGAAGATTTTTGCTGGGCAATATTATCGGACGAGGGGCGGGCAAAAAGCTTTTGTGAATTGCATCTGCTTACCGGACCCATTCACAGGGAAAGCGATGGCCTATCCGGTCATAGGCTTCATCGATGGATTTGGAACGGCTAGATGGGACGTGGAAGGGGCGTTTTCACATCAGCCGTGGAGGGATGACCATCGCGATATCGTCTCCGAATGGCGAGAGCCAGAGAAGGTGGTGCGGTGGGTGAATCTGTATCGTGACGACGGCATGTTGTGGACAGGGCATCCTTGTGGCTCGCTCGAAGGCGCGAAATCGGAAGGGCAAGTACGAAGAAATTCCAAACTCATCGCCCGCAAGCGCGTCGAGATCACCGAAAACGAGTTCGACGAGTGACCGACGACACCCCCGCCCACCAGCGCCGCCGCAAGCCCAGCAAGGGAGACTGGATAGCTGTCCTCCTGAAGCAGGCCCGGTGCCCGGACTGCGGCGAGGTGCTGGGGGACAAGGCAAACTGCGAGTTCGAGCATGATATCGGTCTCGCAGATCGCTGGGACGCGGAGCGCTGGGTGGGCGTCGAGCCGAACGACCCGCGCTTCGCCACCATCCGACACGTCGACTGCCACAAGGTCAAAACAGCGAAGGAAACCACAGTGCGTTCGAAGACCAAGCGTATCGGCCGGAAGCATGCCGATCACCGGGAGAAGATGCGGAAGTTCGACCTTCCAGAACCGTCGGCGCCGCCGGCAAAGCGGTCGTGGCCGAAGCGGTCCTTCCCGAAGCGCCGGAAGCGGGCGCGTTAACTTTTGCCACCTCAAATGAGGTCGAAAAAATTAACGTGGTCCCGGTTTGTTCCACGTGAAACACCAGCAAGGAGACCAGACAAATGAACCTTGGCAACCTCGAACAAGTCAAGAAACTCAAGGCAGACAGGGATACGATCCTTCAGCGGATCGACAATATTGAAAACCCCGTCGGCGCGAAGGAATCGGAAACGGCGGCGCACTTCTGGGCCCATCGGCTTTCCGCGAATGGACGGGCAAGAAACGAGGATAAGGTATCGGTCCCCATTCCGGCCGATATCTGGAAGCTTCTCCGTATGATGCTTCTCGCCCACTACCGCGACGAGGCGCTGCCCGAGATTGACGGCAAGCTTGCTGTGCTCGGCGTCGACGTGACGGAGATCGAGGAGCCATGACCGACACCTTTACCGCCGAAGCCTGGCAGCGCGAGCAGCAAGGCAACGCGCAAAAGCGCTTCCATGATGAAATCCGAACCTGGGCGGGGTTCCGAGTATTCATGAAATCGGACGCGCAGATATCGGGCTGGTCTCCGACGCCGAGAGACATTCGCGCCAAGAGAGACGAGCTCGAGCGCATGTGGGGACAGGAGCCGGAGGGAGAGCGATGAAAGCCAATTTCGACAATCTTGAGGACGTGCAGGCCAGCTTGAAGACGATCAAGGCCGCATGGGCGGAGGCGCCGGAGGGCGAAAACACCGACCTCGACTACATCATCGCCGTCGGCATTGCCACCGTGATAATCGAATGGCTCGAAGCGCGCGAGAAGCGCCTTCTGGCCGAGCAGGGAGGCGAACATGGGTGACGGATCGAAGATCGAATGGACCGATGCGACGTGGCAGATAATTACTGGTTGTTCCGTCGTGAGCCCGGGCTGCACGAACTGCTACGCTATGCGGCTGGCTGGGACGCGGTTGAGGCATCACCCGAGCCGCGCCGGACTGACAGACGATAGCAAAGCTGGCCCGGTGTGGAACGGCTCAGTCCACTTCAATCACGACTGGCTCGACCAGCCGCTCCGCTGGCGGAAGCCGCGCATGATCTTTGTTTGCGCGCATGGCGCCCTGCGGCCGGCGATCGAGGCGTATGTGAACGGGAAGGACATGACGCCCGAGCAGATCGCTGCGATGCGCGCCTACCTCCGGCAGTGGATCGAGGCTGATGGATGGGCACCGGGCAAGCGGCTGGACATCCTTCGACAATCGGTCGACATGCTGGTGACCCGCGACGCCATCGCCGCCTGGCTGGCCTCAGCGCTGCACGAGGGCATCGACCCTCTCTGAATAAAATCCGGAATATTTTTCCGTCGAAAAATGCGAAAAGGAAAGGCCCGCTTGATTTCAGGCGGGCCTTTCCCCATTGTGCGAGCCGTTGGAAGAAAGCATGGTCGAACGACCTTGTTGTGCTCTTCCGGCTCACACCTTGCCCGCGGGTCAGCGGAGACAGCAATCAAAGCGGCCCGCGGGTCTTCTCAGACCTTATGGTCAATGACCATGAGGTTCGGTGTTCGCGATCCTCAGCAGCACGTCTCCGTGGCATGGGCCGCAGTCCGGGCAGTTCACACCAAGCGGCAGGCCGTCCTTGTGCTTGTCGCAGAGATCGCACCAGCAGGCCAGATTCTTGCCCCGGAGTTCGTGCAAGCTCAATTTCATATCAAGCACCGCGCCTTCGCCAATCCCCGGCCGCCCGCTGCAAATGCTCAGGATCGTATGTCTCAAACGAGACGGGGGTTTTGTGAATAGGCTCTCGAATTTGTCCACGGCGTCTTGATGATTGCCGTTGAGAACCTTGAAAGGATTCCCCCACTTCCCCGGCCGCGAGACGCTTACCGTATTGGGAGGCATTCTCCAGCCACGGGAACGCTTGCGCTGAACGCGGCGTGGGACGGTTCTGAACTCGGTGTTGGTCACCAGTGCTTCTCCTTCCACGCTTCGTTTCGCGATGCTGTGCACGGCGGGCACAGATAGCGACATTCGCCGCGTCCCAACCAGAGCCGCCAACCAGCCTTGAGCGCGTCATCAATTTCTATGGGCGCTATCTTGTCGCAGTCGTCGCAATGCGGCTGGAATTTCTCGCGCTTGCGCTGGATACGGCGGGGAGTGTCTGTGGTGGGGCGGGTCATTGGCCTGCCTTCCCCTGCAAAAGTTTGATCCAACGAATTACCTCGTCAGCGGAAAAGTTTTTCGGATCGATCCCCATGCAAATGCGGAAAGCATCCGTAGCCATACAGACGCTGAATTCAGACGGGTTGCTAATATCCCTACCCATCGCTCTCTCCATACAGATCAGCCGCAGCAAGGGCGGCGCGGATGATGAATTCAACGGCCGTCGCTAAGTGGTCCTGCGGTTTGCAGTGCTCTCTTGCAACTGCAATTGCGGCTTCAGACATCGCCTCTGTCGGCTCCAGGTCGACGATGCGCTTGCCGGCCGCTTCGAGGGCGGCGATATCTGCTCTGATTTCTTGCAGGCAACCACATGCAGAGTCGTTGTCCTTGCAATGGTCTCGCCAAGCGCATTGGCGCGCGTCTCGGGCGATCTCCACCGGGTTCTTGTTCGCTCTATCGGTCATTGGGGGTGTCCTCCACATCGCGCCATTTCCCGTCTGTGATGCGATCCCAAAAGCCGGCACCGACCTCCGCTTCCGTCTTGGCGGGTATGCGCCCCGGCGCCAATTCCAATTGCATCCGCTTTCCGCGCTCCCAATCGTCAGAGAACCGACCGGAATATGACAGGTATATCAAAACGTCCGGGCTCGGCAGGCGGGGCCAATCGCGCAGGGCGTTGAGTATGGCCATAAATATTTCGTGGCTTGTGTCAGTCATTGGGGGTTTCTCCCTTGAGGGCGGCGCGGGCGGCCCTGACGATGGCCGGCGTAAGCAGCGGCAGCGGACCATCGATCCCAGGATAGGTATCCGGGGTGTTGAGCATGGACTCCAACGCCTCTCTGAGTTTGGCGTTCTCCGCCCGTAGGCTGGCATTGACGCCCCCAGCGCTCCAAACGTCATCCTTCAACGACACATTCTCACGGCGCAGGCGCGCGATCTCGTCAATCCGTTCGGCGTCTCCGGTTTCCTTGCGCTCCAGATAGCGTCCGCCGGCTTCGATCAGCCCGCCTATCTTCCCCCGGTCGCACTGGTCGTCTTTCTCGTATTCATCGATCAGCGCTTGCAGGATGCCGTCTGCGGCCTCGTTCTCCGCCCGTAGGCGGGTGAGTTCTTCTCGCTGCTGCGCGACCTCGAACCGAGACGCTTCGTACCTTTTGCCGAGGCTGGTCATCGGGTGATTTCCTTCAGATCCTCCACCCTCGTCACATAGCCATAGGGCGGCGCGTCGAGGTGCGGCCCGGCCCATGCCTGGAACTGCGGGATTTGCCGGGCGCCGTGGATCCGTTCGAGGAAGCCCACCACCTTGTCGTAGTGGGCGAAGGCGTCCGCCTGGTCCGTATACCTGCCCAGCGCCACCCACTCGCCCCACTGGTATTCCTGAACGATGTAGGGCCGATCGTTCGGCTTGCCGCTGTTGACGGTCTCGAACCGCCGGACCGCGAACGTGCAGGGGCCGACGGCGCAGACGAGGATGGTCTCGGGTTTGACGGGATCAGGCATCGTTCCGTTCTCCTGCCTCGCAAATGGTGAAGCTGTAGCCCTTGCCCCCGTCGGCGTAGGACTTCTCGACGATCTCGAGCCGGTAGGGTGGCTGGTCGACCGGAGCCCTAACCTCGTTGAGGTCGAGCCCCCGATCCGCCGCGCCTTCCAAGAACCGTTGAAGTTCCTTCAGCGTGCCGAAAGTCTTCCGCTCGTAGATTGATGTGTCGGTTGTCATGATGCCTTGTCTCCAAACGATTAAGCCTCCCCACCATACGGCGGGAACCGTTAACGATCAATGAAAATGTGCAGAAAAGTTGACGCAGGGCAATCTCGCGTCTATCGTCTCCGCATGTCTCTGGCCATGGATGTAGGGAGGAAACTATGAACCAACACGATCGGCACTTCGCTGTTTACAACCCACACAGCAGGTCAATCGAAGAATTGCCGGTGATTTACGGCTTCAATAATGGTGGGTCGCCGGGGCTTTATGTCGGTCAGTTATTGGCCGCTGACGGCACGCCGCTAGGTAGTCATGCGTGTTCCAACGAAGGGTTCATGCTCGGTGATCTTGGAATCTTGGAGGGCCACAGATCAGATCGCCACAAAAGTTTCCGCGAACACTACCCTGATGGGTACCGTATGGATTTTGTTAGTTACAACGATGTGGACAGCCATGAGGGGCTCAGCGCTGCCATCATCGCGAATAATGAAAAATACGCCGAAGAAAGCAACGGCCAGGAGATCGCACCATGACCGAGAACGAGACCCCGCCGACCCCAGACAAAGAAGCACTGGCCTCCGCCACACCTCCCGAGCCAAAGCCCAAGGGAAAGCGTGGAGGCTTCACCAGCGGCTCCGCCCGCATGCAGAGAGAAGGGAAAGCCGGAGGCCCCATGAACAGCAAAAAGACCGGACGCTTCAAAGAAGCCGAGGTCAAAGAGCCGGAAGCCTTCATCCAGTTCTGCTCCATGGGACCAAACGCCACCCTCCAAAACCTCCACGAGCACTACCAATCCAAGAAGGTCCGCGTCTCTCTCGGATCCCTGGCAAAGTGGTCCGCCAAACACGGATGGGTCGGAAGACGCAGGGAATACCTCCAGAAGATGGACCCCGAAGGCGTCGTCGAAAGATTGCGCGGATTGAGCGGACTGTCGCAATCACACTCGACGGACTCCATCGACGGCCTGATTGCCCTGTCCCTCACCCAGCTCGATATCGCGATCAAGTCCATTCACGCGAAGGACCCCAAGGACGTCGGCATCATGCTCGACAATCTTGAGCGACTTCTGAATATCAAAGCACTCTACCGGGCGCGGCTGCTCGAGTCGGAGCGGGCCGAGGCGATGGCGCGCGCGGCAGAAGAACAAGACGAGAACAGCGATTCCGGCTCGAAAGTGGTCAAGCTGGACGACCGGTCCGACATGCCGAAGATCGGCGAGTTTCAGGCTGAGGTGAGGAAGGGAGGCGAATGGAATGGATAGCATCGGACGCGACGTCAACGAGACAATCTCCAGGTTCGAAACGCCAGGCCTTCAAAAGCTGGCCATCACCGACAGGTTCCTGGTGGGGGCAAAGATACTCGGCAAGCACGGCCTCAGCGTCGTCGAGCAGGACTGGGCAAACGAGCCGATCCGCCGGGCGGTCATCCGCGCCAACCGCCGGCGCCACGGACTGCGGAAGTAACTGAAATAGGAGAAAATCAGATGGCTGTCTTCAACATCGTGACGAACCAGAAAATGGCGTCCAACCCGGACAAGCATGTCTTCGTGATCTTCGACGTGCCGGCGGCGAAGGGCGTCGCCGCGGCCCACGAGATCCTTCAGCGCGACAAGATGCTGATGGGAGATCAGTTGTTCCTCTACAACGACGGCAACGGCGGCCCCGAAATCATCAAGAAACGTGTCCCGAAGATCGTCGGGCTGGAAATGGTCGGGACCATCGAGCATTACTGGAAGCCCGTCGTGGAGGGGAGGCACCTGTAAGTGCTCAAGCTCCACGGCCAGCGATACATCCCCGGCGCCGACCCGGACCTGGTGCAATTCGTTGCCAAGGAGCTGCACTACCTTGATTTTGATACCACCCTTCGCTGGTACGACCATGTCTCGAAGTGCCTCGACGCGCTGACGCTCAATCTCGACGATCTCGCCTTCCTCGGGTGCAACGACCGCTATTTCCTTCTGACGGCCATCCTGCAGCGCAAGGACATGCTGCACCCGTGGTTGTTCGACCGGTGCCGGGAGGTCGAGGCAGAGCCGGACGGCTATCTCGATCTGTGGGGGCGCTTCCATTATAAGTCGACCATCATCACCTACGGCGGCACAATTCAGGACATCATCCGCGATCCGGACATGACCCAGGCGATTTTCTCGGTGACGCAGGGAAACGCCGAGCGGTTCCTGAAGCAGATCAAGGAAACGCTCGAGCGCAACGAGTTGCTCAAGAAAATCTATGCCGACTGCCTGTACCAGCATCCGAAGAAGGAGAGCCCGCGCTGGGCGATCGGCACCGGGATCCAGGTCAAGCGGTCGCCGAACAACACGAAGAAAGAGCCGACCGTCGGCGCCCACGGGCTTGTCGAGGGCCTGCCGGCCGGCCCGCACTACGAGAAGCTGCTCTACGACGACGTGGTGACCCAGAAATCTGTGACCAACCCAGAGCAGATCGAGAAGGTTTCGATGCACGAAGAGATGAGCGACAACCTTGGCGTCGAATCCGGCGCGAGAAAGCAATATGTCGGCACTCGTTACCGCCACGGCGACACCTACCAGCAGATCATCGACCGCGGCGACGTGAAGGTCCGGATCTACCCGACAACAGACAACGGCAAGCTGAATGGCAACCCGGTATTTCTGACACCAAAGCGCTGGGATGAAATCAAACGAACGCAGAAGAAGGTGGTCGCCTCCCAGCACCTGATGAACCCGGCCGCCGGCAACGAGGCGAGCTTCGATCCGCTGACCTTCCGGCCCTACACCATCCGCCCGGCGCTGCTCAACGTCTACATCATGTGCGATCCGTCATCCGGCCGAACCCAGAAATCGGACCGCACGGCGATCGCGGTCATCGGCGTGGACGTGCAGAAGAACTTCTACCTGCTCGACGGCTACCGGCACCGGATGAGCCTGACAAAGCGCTGGGAAGCGCTCCACGGCCTCTATGAGCACTGGTATCACGTGCCTGGCGTCCGCAGCATCGGGGTCGGCTATGAGCGATACGGAATGCAGGCCGACCTGCAATACTTCGAGCTCGAGATGCTCAAGAAGGGGAACCTGTCGTTCCCGATCGAGGAGCTGAACTGGCCGCGCGAGGGCGAGCACTCCAAGACCGCGCGGGTCGACCGCCTCGAACCGTACCTGCGCAACTCGAAGTTCTGGCTGCCCGGGCTGGTCTGGCACGCCGACTTCTCGGACATGCAGAACGGCCTGCACACGTTCTGGTCCATCAACCCGGATTCGCTGGAGATCGAGTACCGGCGCCAGATGGGCGACACGAAGGCCATGAAGGCCATGAAGGCGACCAACCAGTCATGGCGCGTGGTGAAGCCGATCATCCGCTACGACGAGGACAGGAACGTCTACGACGTCACGCGGGCGCTGCTCGAGGAGCTTCGGTTCTTCCCGTTCGGGTCTCACGACGACCTGGTCGACGCCACGTCGCGGATCTTCGACATGGACTGGGTGGCGCCGGAGCCGTTCGAGCGGGATTACGGGGAAGAGATCAGGGACGAGGCGTGAGGCATCTAAACACAGAAGGCCAACTGGCCGAGGCGGAGCGTCATCACGCTGCGGCTAACCCGGTAGCGTTTGGCAAGCGCGGCAACCGAAGCATCATCTTCGATATCGACGCCGCCCATCTTGCGCACATCCTCCATCAGCCACTCCGCTGGTATCAGAAGTTCCATCGCAAAGGCATTTGCCTCAGATTCCATCGCGTCATCAACGGTTGGCCGTTTCATTTCCCGCGCGTCTGGCAACGCATTCTCTCGATCTTTTACCTGTGGTGCGGGCATCAGTCTCTCCATCGATTGCCCCGCCGCCATTGCTGACGACGGGCGTTTCGATCAACCCCATTCGTGGACGTTGCGCGAAAGCCCCAGCGCCTTGAGCGATTCCCGAACGCGCCTGCGCTCGTCTTTGATGTACTGGCGGTGCCTGGGGCTGATCTCGGCCGGGCGATTGGAGCGCTTCTGGCTCCTGCGGGGAAGCGGCTGCCGGGTCGGCTGAAGGGGGATCATCGGCGGAAGATTGCTGAGAACGTAGTTCAATGCGCCGGCGATGGTGAACGATCGGTTGAACATGCCTGTCTCCTCTTTGGCTATAGGCTACCAGCGGCGTCTGCCTGCTTCGGACGGCCGTTCCGAAGCAGGCTTCCGGCTTTGCAACGTTGCCCGCGTCCACCCTTTCGGGCCCACGGGGCGTAGCCGGCCCTTACTGGAGCCTTTCGACGTGGGGGTCGGGTTTCTGTCTGTTACCGACCTTCCGCCGCTGGGATTTGGTCCCGCCGCCAACCTGTGCAATTCTTGCACGAGTTCGGGACGGTATTTTCGGGGAGCGATCAGGGGGCTACCCCGTCTTGCCCTCCCCCGGAGCGACTGCGCGGGACGCTACCCCACCGCCTCTCTCCAAACTTGGTCGGTGAACAGGGATTTGAACCCCGGACCCCCTGCTCCCAAAGCAGGCGCGCTACCAAACTGCGCTATACACCGGAAATCGATGGGGAGGTTTGCTGCACCCGCCTCCCCGGGCAGGCTCCATGAGGGGGAAACAGCCCTTGCAGCAGCAATTGTCTAACAGAAAAGTTGACGGGCCACAAGACGAAAACGGCCCCGGCTTCTGTGCTCAGGATTGAGCCTCGGCCGGGGCCGTCGCCTTGGCTTGCATCTGTGTGGTGGTGGTCAGCTTGCGTCGACCAGCATGACCTCGAACTTCACCGCCACCTTGGCAGCCGAGGAGGCATGCAGGGCCATGAAGCCGATATCGGTAAGCGCGGGGAACGGACCAAGCCAGAAATCGCCGCCGATGTCCACGGTTCCGAAGGCGTCGAGCATTTCGTCGATCGCCAGCAAAGCGGAATAGGGCGCGGCGGCGTCCAGGATGCCCTCGCGCTTGAACATCATCACGTCGGCGACGCCGCTGTCCTCGATGCGAATCGATGCGTTGTTGACCCAGCCGGTCTTGCCGAGCGGGATAGTGTAGCAGCCGATCTGCGTTTGGCCCTTGGCGAAGCCGGTGGCGCTGATCGTCGCCCAGTCGGCCGCGCCGCCGCCGTCTTCGATGGTGATCGCCGCGGTATGCGATCCGCCGGCGATGGTCGCATAGGAACCGGAAGCGGACACATAGGCGTCGAGGATGCGGATGAAGGTGGCCGTGGTCGGGTCGGATGCGCTGGCCCCGGCGGTGGCGACTGCTTCGGAGACGAGTGCGCCGGTTTCGTCGATCCCGACGATGGTAACCTCGCGCGCCCCGGCGCCGGCCGCCGTGTCGGCCGCGTTGCCGCCGGCCTTGACCCGAAGAGCGACGGCCCCGGCCGGCTGAAGTGTGGGCCACAGCCCGCCGCCGCAGATCGGCTCCATGGCGGTGGCGGCGGCTTCGTTGAGCCCGAACCGGTGAACGATGGTGGTGTCGAGGTCGGAGAAAACTCCGTCGGGAAGGCTTCGGCGCTGGAAGGTCTCGAGGTCGGCGCGAAGGCTGGCTTGCGAGCGGACGATTTCGGTAACCATTGGGTCCTGATCTCCGGTGGATGTGGCGATGCTTCCGCGCCCGGCGCCGCCCTTACAGCGGGATCTGGGGGGATGACGTTGGTCCGGGCGTCACGCCAGGCGCGGAAATCGACCCATAACACATCCTGTTCAGTCGCGCGACCTTATGGTAAATGACCATGAGGTCCACCTATCGAGCGGAAGGCGCCCCCGTGGTTCAGAAACCCGAACCGGATATTTGCGCGGTCAACCTGGGACGGCGTGAAGCGTACCTGACGGATGGCGCGGTCGCGCGGATCGACACGTTCCTGGATGAAGACGGAGACGCGATCGAGGACGGGGCCGAGGCGCAGGGGATCGTGATCGAAATGCCGAACGGGGAGTGGGGCTACCTCGACCTCGATGCGTTCGATTTCGACAGAAAACCGAACTGACCGGAAGGAACGACGAATGGGCACCCGAACCACCACCCTGCTCGATGAGGTGCTGAAGGCGGATCCGACCTTCCATCGCACCGCGAACTTCCCGACAGAATACCAGTTCTCGAACGGCCGCCGCTTCGAGGGCTACTACAAGAAGCGCGGAACCTACGGCGTCGACTACCTGCTCGACGAAGAAGGCGAGATCCTGCTCGACGAGAACGGAGACGCCCTGCTGGGCGAAGGCTGATCGACCATGGGCACGAACCTCAGCGACAAAGCACTCGTCACCCCGACGCTGTCCGACTATTTCTCGGGCGTCGACAAGTCCAACACGACGAAGGATCCGGACGGCGCGATTGCGAATTTCCTCGGCTCGGACGTTCTGTCCCTGTTCGATGGATCGACCGGCACGCTCGAGAACAAGACGATCGCCGCCGGCGACAACACGATCACGGACCTTGCGGATGCCAACGTCGCGTCCGACGCAGCCATCGGGCTTTCGAAGCTCGCCGCGCTGACCGGTAGCCGCGCCCTGGTCTCGACGTCGGGCGGGGTTGTTTCTGCCTCGGCGGTGACCGCGACGGAGCTCGGCTACCTCGACGGCGTGACGAGCGCCATTCAGACGCAGCTTGACGCCCTTTCGGGCGGAATTTCCAATATCGTCGAAGACACCACGCCACAGCTCGGCGGCAATCTCGACATGAACGGAAGCACCATCGCTGGGGCGACCGAAACAGAATTGGGATATTCGCAAGGCGTTACCAGCGCGATCCAGACGCAGATCGATGGCAAGCAGGCGCAGGGCGACGTACTGGACGACCTCAATTCTCTCGGCGCTTCGACGGCAGACGGCGAATTCCTGGTGGCCACTGGCGCCGGCGCGCTGGCCTGGGAGGGTGGAGCGACGGCGCGGACCTCGCTTGGAGTTGCCATCGGCAGCGACGTGCAGGCGTTCGGCGCGGTGCTTGACGATCTTAACACGTTGGGCGCGGTTGGGGCCGACGGGGAATTTCTCGTCGGCACCGCGGCCGGCGCGCTGGCTTGGGAAAGCGGCGCTACCGCGCGGGCTTCTCTGGGCCTGGTGATTGGAACCGATGTCGGGGCGGCGGTTTTTGCCGATCGCACGACGGCGGCGGCTGCGACTATTCCGACAGCGGTGCTCCGCATTCAAGTCGCAACGCCGCAGGGGCGGACGATCTCATATGTCCGCGATGCGAGCGGAACGGCTCTCACGACCAACGGAGCGACGGTGAACTGGTCGCCGGACGGTGTCGCAGCACCAGATCACTGGGCGGAAAACACGACGCCGGGAACCACGTTGATGACGACGGCGGTGCAGGCCGCCATCGACTTCGTCTATGCCGGCGGGGGCGGCACTGTCGATGTTCTGGACAAATATCTGGTTGACGCCGAAATCGACTGGCCCGACCTGATCGAGTTCAGGGGGCATGGCTGGCGGCTGGACGGCGACGACTTCAACACCCCGTACGGCAGTGGCTTCTATCTGAAGTCCAGTTCCGGCGTGGCTTCTGGCGATGGTGTCATCCGGGCGCTGGCGGCGCACGGTGAAGCCTTTGCCTATCACCGCGGCGTCATGCACGACATGTTCATCCACGGGAACGGGGCAAACAATGCCGGTGTTCACGGCGTCGTTTTCGATTGCGTCAAGAAAATCGACCTAATCCAGGTCGGTATCCTTCGGTGCGCAGACGACGCTTTCGCGACGGTGACCGATGCGGGGCTCGGGACGAACAACAACATCGCGTTGACGCGCTGCCACATCTTCCAGAACCTTGGGAAAGGCGGGGAAATTTACGGCGGCGAGCATACATTCGTCGGGAACTTCTTCTCCGCGAATGGCGGCATCGGCCTGCACATCGGCGCGGGCAGCTCGCGTCTTGCGGCCAACCATTTCTGCGACAACGCGTCTGGCATCTACATCGGCGACTGCCAGGCATTGACGATCACCGGCAATCTAATCCAAGACAACGAAGGCAATGGCATCACGATAGGGACGGGCGCGACCTATCACGATTTCATGACGATCACCGGGAACACGATCGTCGACAACGGCCAGGATACGGGACTGGCGGATACCGCTCGCTGCGGAATTTCCATCGAATCCGCCACCGTTCTTCGTTGCACCATCACAGGCAATTCGATCGGCAACCGGCGAAAGGCCGGCGACACCAGTTACCCGAACTCTCCGGCGCAGCAATATGGCGTCCGCATCACGGAAGCGGCGGCGCGCGTGCAGTATTGGGGCAACGATGTCGGCCTCAATGTCACGGCCGATCTGTCGCTCGCAGCGACGGCAAACATCGACTACACGCACTCTGGCAACTTGACGATCGACGGCGGCGGGCTGCTGCATGTCGATTTCGATGGAGGAACGCTTCCGACAATCGATGCTGAAACAGTCGCAGTATTCTCGAACTGCGATACGACGACAGACGATTGCCTGGTTTCCATAATCTCCGGGGCGACTGGCGTCGCGCACCTTAATTTTGGCGATACAGCCGACGAAAACAGGGCGAGTTTCCGATATCAGAACCAATACGATGCAATGGATCTGTGGATCGCCGCTACCAAGGAATGGACCTGGTACAACGGTGCCGCCTACCCGGAAGCCGATGGCGCTCGCGACCTCGGCACCACATCGAAGCGGTTCCGGGATTACATCTTCTCCGGCGCTCTGAAACCGACACCGGGTTCCGACACGGATCAGAACATTATCACTGTCGGAGTGACCGGCTCGCCCACGATCAGTTGGGACGAAAGCGGGGATGTGTTCTCGTCGACGCACGGCTTTGAAATTACTGCCGGTGCCTTCACGATTTCTACGACCAACGGAGCGGATATCAACCCAGGGTCCGACACGAGTGCCGATCTGATTACGGTCGGAGTGACTGGGGCGCCGACTCTTTCATGGGATGAGGGAAACGACATCTTTACCCTGACGCATGGGCTAGACCTTGCAGCAGGGGATTTGACCACCACAGGAGAGGTCACAGCCAACAATTATCTAGGGACGGACGATGCCGGATCTACTTATTTTGCTGGCGGCGCGAACAAAGCGTCTGGCGCTGCCATTCTTCTCCAGGGCGGGACCGCCGGTAAGGACATTCGGTATCTTGTGGATAATTTGGCCGTTTACCTGTGGGATCAATCGCTTGGAAAGCATAACTTCCAAACCTATCAAATTGAGACTACTGGCAACATTTCCGGCGGGATAGTCTTTCCTTCCAGCACAGCCGCAGAAATTGCGGATGTTGCCGACGCCATCAACACGACCAACAAGGTCGCCGGCAAGGGCGTCCTGGACACGACGAACAACCGCCTGATGATCGCATCGGGTTCCGCAGCGGCCGATCCGTGGTATGTCGCCGATGCAAGCGCATCAGTTACACCCGCATAGGAGAGAGCTGATGGCCGACTTCTCAATCTCGATCACGGTTCCCGACGACAAGATCAGCGATCTTCTCGACGCCATTCGACGAGAGGATGGCGACGGTTCATTGACAGCAGCGGAGTGCAAGGCGGTCCTGAAAGCCCACGGCGAACAATGGCTGCGCAAGGTCTACCGAAAGCACAAGCAGGCGATCCAGGACGCCGCCGGCCAAAACGACATCGACATCACCTGATTAATTCTCAACCTCACGGAGACACCAAGACATGACCATCGAATCCGCCATCGAAACCAACGCAATCGTTCTGACCCGTGCCGTTGAGGCGCGTGACGCGGCGATCAAAGAGGGGCGACGCTTGCAGGAGATCACCGCCAATATGCGATCAGAGATCGCTCAGAAGGACGCGAAGATCGCGGAGCTCGAAGCAAAACTCGCCGAGCGAATGGCGGGCTCCACCGAACCGGAGGACGCGGCATGACCGCCAACAGCGAGAAGATCATCGGCATGAACGGCGCGGCCGGCGCCAAGCCTCAGCCTCAGCAGCCGCAGCTTTCCGACTGGCAGCGGGAGATCATCGCCGAACTGGGAATGATCGCCGAGAAGGTGGCCGCCGACGAGCTGTTCTGCCTGTCCTTCTACGCGGTGAGCAAGTCCGGCGGCGTGAAGCGCAAGAACGTCCACGACGGTACGATCTTCGGCAAGGCGCTTCTGCACGACGGTCTCCACCGGCAGGCGCTCGAGGTCGGCACGTCGCTCGAGCGCGAGGACGCCATTGCCCGCAGCCAGGCCATGAAGGCGCACCAGCAGTCCGGCGCCGCCGGCGGTGCGAGGGACGAACAGGAGGCCAAGGCCAATGCAAACGATCGCCCCGCAGACGTCCCTGCTTGACGGCGACCCGATCCCGCTCGGGACCTTCGGCAAGGACCGCGCCGGCACACAGGCCGAGTTCGCCTACCAGCCATCCGGCATGCACCCTGGCGAGGAGTTCCGCGCACAGAGCGCCGACATGGCGATGGTCCACGAGATCGGCCGGATCCTCGGCGACCTGTATCCGGATCACCTGTTCGGCGTTCTGGTCAGCCACCGGCAAGGCGTCATCCAGCTCAAGCTGCCGATGTTCACGGCCTATTCCTGGATCATCCACACTCGGAACGTGACAAGTCCCAACGATCTGTGGAAAAAGGTGATGCGCGGCGCCGGCGAATTCCTCGAGCGATACGGCCAGCCGCGGGCGCGGTTCGACCCAGACGCCTTCGAGGAAACGATAAAGAAGCTCGGGCCGCGCCCGAAGATGGTGCATCCGGATAAGGTGATCCTCTGATGGCCGTGAAATGGGACTGGGACACCAGGAGTAACAAGGAAGCGCAGGGCAACGGCGCCGACTCCATCGGCACGCCTGCGATGGGCGCCGACGGCGATCCGGACTGGCTTGCCACGGCGCGCGAGGCTGTCGAAGCGTCCGAGACCTTCATTTCGT
>Ga0070728_10000732_pt1 | contig 58489 bp, 51 predicted proteins | sample tdDd471_FD_66723 | JGI IMG/M metagenome (GOLD analysis project Ga0070728, IMG submission 66723) | Marine sediment microbial communities from the Atlantic coast under amendment with organic carbon and nitrate - tdDd47.1 | ecosystem: Environmental > Aquatic > Marine > Coastal > Sediment | place... | reverse complement strand
CAAGGCTTCGTGCGGATCGGGCCGGGACGGCCGTCCCGGCCGGATCCCGACCGGAACGCAACGTGAAACCTGTAACCCATGTCGCCGGGCTAAACCGTTACCCATCTCGCCGGTTGCTCAGGAGGAGACGATATCCTAAGGTTTGCTCGAATTCGAACCAGACAGCACCGGCTCCAATTTGGTCAATAAGACATCAAGATTTCTTGTCTCGCATTCCCAGATCACGATCACCGTCCAACCATGGTCCTCAAGTTCAGCGACTGCCCGAGCGTCTCGCTGAATGTTCCGGTCAAACTTCTTTTGCCAGAACTGTGTGTTCGAGGATGGTGTTGTTGAGAAGCGACATCCTTGATGGCGGTGCCAAAAACATCCATGCACAAAAATGCAAATCTTCCGGGATGAAAATACAATATCAGGCGTTCCTGGAAGATCGCGCCGGTGAAGTCGGTATCGTAGTCCGCGTCTGTGTAGGAGTCGACGAACCACAATCTCGGGCTTTGTGTTGCCCTGTCGCACAGAGCGCATGATGTGGCTTCGAGTTTCGGGAGTGACATTATCCATCTTATACTAAAACAACAATTTGCTCGTGTGGATTTTTATTCTTCGGTTAATCTCGGTCAGGATTTTCAAAACTCGCTACTGTGTCGATAATGAAGTGTCTGAGGCGTCCTGCTAGTGCTGAATTCTTTTCAACATGCTCGACGTAGTAGGTCATCGAGGCGATGGCAGTTCGTTGTTTCATTGGATCCCAAAGTGCTACGATCTCGCGAAGATCTTCAAGGTCTAGCGCGTGGAGCCCGAGTTCGTCGAATTTATCTTTGACTCCATCTTCAAGGCCTAATCCGCACACAATTCCGATAGCACCACGCTTGCTAGCATCATTTGCAAAAGCAGAAAAATCGTCGATATCTTCATTTTTTATGTGGTACTGTTTCACTTCGGCGGTTATAGCTAGCCGGCCGCCCTCCCAAGCATCTATGTCTCCTATTCTTTGTAATCTCTTGCTTCCGGTGCGAACTTTGTCGATTTCTACTTGAAGGTGAGGGTTGTCTGCCCGAAGAAACCCAAAAACTGCCCCTTGGTATGCTGCGCCCGTCTTCTCTCCAGCGTGTTTTGTGAAGTCAAACTCCTCGAGAAGAACCGAGAATAGTGGTGGCTCGAGATCTACTAAATTTGGATCAAACGCTTGGCTTGGTAGGGATTCCAATACAAAGTCACAGATTCTTATACGAAGAGACTCCAGTTCATCTAAATCGAATCCGCACATTGCGTCGAGCCAATTGCGGTATGTTTGCCACTGAGCCGTCGCGTGGCCCGGGCAACTCGGATAGTCAAATCGCTTGTGTGTGGCGCGAAAAAAACGATCGATCGCGTTGTATGCGGGGCGGAGGCTCAAGGTTTGTCCGCCTGGGAGATCCACGATTAGGGTGTTCGCCGGTTTGCCGGCGGATCGAAATTCACGTCTGGGGAATGCCGTCAGAAAATCATCGAAGTTTCGTATGCTGCTTCGCGGTAGGCCAAGCTCTCGAAGAAAATCGATAAAGGCCACAGCTAGCCCAGCGGCGTATTTTCGGTTTGAGAATCCGTTAGTGACTTCGTCGTAGATATCATCCGGTGTCACGGTGGGCTCCACGGGGCAGATTGTTCGTGGACGTCAAGTTCTTGACGTCGTGGGCTTCGAGCTTAAGATGGTCACCATCCGCAGGCGAAGGTGGAACAGATATGAGCAATTCGTCACAGCTTGTCGATGACGCGGAATTCCGGGCATGGGTTGCGTCGACCACTGGCATAGGGGGTAGACAGCTTGGGGACATCGTTTCGCGGTCGCGCCGGGCGGCGCGGATGGTCGACCTGCGGGCTGCCGAGTCGGACACTGATGTTGAGGTTCTCTTGCTGCAAAGTTCGGATTTTCAGGAGTGTTCTCAGTTTGTTAGGTCGCAGTTGCGCCGAGCGGCTAAGCTGTTAGTCGCATTTCGTCAGGCCAAGTGACGACCATGGTCTCCTTCGTTGATCTATTCGCTGGCGCAGGCGGGCTTACCCTCGGGTTGAAGTGTGCGGGCTGGCGCCCGCTGCTCGGTGTCGACAATTGGGGCGACGCAGTCGCTTCCTACGCGTCCAATTTTCCTGAGCACAAGGCGCTTTTGTTACCGATTGAGCGTCTTTCAGAGGATGTCCTCCGCGATGTCCTGGAAGAGTCGCCGGACTGGGTGGTTGGGGGGCCGCCATGTCAGGGCTTTTCCACTGTGGGCAGACGTGATCGGACGGATCCGCGAAATGAGCTTGTTCGCGAGTTCGCCAGAGTTGTGAATGTGCTTCGGCCTAATGGGTTTCTTATCGAGAATGTCGTCGGCCTTCGAGATATGGACTTCGTGGGTTCGGTAAAGAGCTTGTTTAGACAGCTTGGATATGGCGTCACTGCCATGGTCCTTAGGTCGGCTGACTATGGAGTGCCGCAACTTCGGCATCGGATATTTTTTGTCGGTGATCGCAGCGGACGACCCTTCTCGTGGCCCACTCCCACGCATACAAGCGACAATTACGTCACTGTTTGGGATGCCATCGGTGACTTGCCCGAGTTGAAGCCCGGTGAAGAAGGCGTAAACTATCGAACGAAGCCTCAAAATGAGTTTCAGAGAAGATTGCGCCAAGGTTCAACGTTCTTGCAAGGACACGTCGCTAGTCGTCACCCCGAGGAATTGGTGAAGGCAATCTCTTATATTCCAGACGGGGGTAATAGACGTTCGATACCGAACCATCTCCAGCCAAAAAGTGGTTACCACAACAGCTATTCACGGCTTCACAGTGGGTCGCCGGCTGTGGCTGTGACACAGAATATGGGCAAACCATCTGGAACAAGGTGCATCCATCCATTTCAGAATCGCGGACTCACGGCGCGGGAAGGTGCGCGACTACAGGGATTCCCCGACACGTTTCATTTCAAAGCGGGCATTACTAGCCAACGCTTGCAGATCGCAAACGCTGTAAGCCCCATACTCGCGCAGGCCATGGGGGCTGCACTTGGCTGCGCTCACAGTTGGCTCGATAGTTCGACTGATGTTGACAGTATTAATTGGGGTCTAGAGGAGGCGGGGCCAGATAAGTTGATCGCCATTATCTAAAAACAACGCACTAAGACACCATTAGAAAACCGTTGAAGAAGACAATGTGGACGCGGGCGCAACAAGGTTCAGCGTCTCGCGAAGCCTCGGCGCGCCATCCCCGACCCAGCCCCCCCCCTCACAAAAAGTTATTCGGCCAGATCATCGTCCGCCACATGTGCGCCACCGGGCTGCCGTCGAAGCCGAGGCCTTCCGCCGGGTCGCGCCAGTTGCGCGCGATCACGCCTTCGAACTCGTCGATCGTCACCTGCTTGTCCGGGTCGAAGGCGTACAGGTCGTTGACGACGACCTGCATCGCGGTGTCGTACCACTCGTGGCCCCGGCAGTACTCCCACTCGGCCTTGACGTAGGCCGGCGGGTCGTAGTCCTCGCCGAACGCCTTCATGTACGACGCCGGGTACTCGTAGCCGTAGTCCGGGTCCGGGCGGAACCGCAGCGCCTGGTGGTGCCGGATCGCCCAGGTGACCTCCGGGTCGACATAGGGCTCGATCATCTGTGCGCCCCAGTGGCCATGGTCGGTGCGGATGAAGCCGACCACCGAGAGGTCGTGCAGCAGGCAGGCCAGGATCACCTTCTCGCTGCAGCCCTTCTCCATGGCCAGCTTGCCGCTCTGCAGCAGGTGGTTGCCGCCGTAGGAGTCGTTCAGGAACCGGTAGCGGAAGAAGTCCATCAGGGTCGGCTTCTCCGGCATCTCCGGCAGCCGCGGGTCGTCGCCCATCAGCCAGCGGCCCTGCGAGCGCGGCATGCTGCCCGAGGCGTAGTTGCCGACCCGGCCGATCGCCGGCTTCATGATCTGGATGTCGAGCAGCTCCATCATCGCCATCTCGAGCGCATCGATCTTCTCGTCCAGGCCCATGCCGTCGTGGACGCGGGCCGCGGCCAGCTCCTTCGCCCGGGTGAACAGTTCCTCGCGCTGCATCCTCGCCTCCCTGGCGGGGCGCGCTGGTTTCGGCAGGGGCGGAGTTTTCCCGGGCGCGCCGTTCCTCGTTATCCGCAGGCGGAGCGTAGTCCCCCGAGCGGCGGCGCGGCAACCGCCGGGGCGGAGACAGACCCCTTCCCACATCCCGCGTCTCCCCCCACCCTTGCGCACACACACGCACGAAGCGGCCACACGCCCAGGGGAGGGACCGCGACTTGACCACGCAGATCGGCACCACTGAGATCGAATGGGACGAGGAGGCCGACGTCGTCGTCGTCGGGTTCGGCGGGGCCGGGGTGGCGACGGCGGTGACGGCGCACGACCTGGGGGCCAAGGTCGTCATCCTCGAGAAGGCGCCCGAGGGGCTGCACGGCGGCAACACCAGGGTCGCGATGCAGGGCTACCTCAACACCTCGTCGCGCGAGGAGGCGGCGGCGTATCTCCGCGCGCTGTGCGGCCCGTACCCGATCCCCGAGGCGATCGTCGAGGTGTGGGCGCACGAGATGTGCCTGAACAACGCGTGGGTGGCGGCCCAGGGCGGCGACCCGCAGGAGCACCAGCACCCGCCGGCCGGCATCGAGTTCCCGGACCTGCCGGGGGCGATGTGCAGCCACAAGTTCCACGACGGCCCGGTGCTCGGCTACGGCAAGACCTGGGAGCGGTTCGAGAGCTTCGTCGCCCGGCGGCCGATCCCGGTGCATTACGAGACCCCGGCCACCGCACTGGTGCAGGACGGCGTCGGCGGGGCGGTGATCGGGGTGCGGGCCGAGAAGCAGGGGCGGCCGTTCGCGGTCAAGGCGCGCCGCGGCGTGGTGCTGACCTGCGGCGGCTTCGAGAACAACCAGCAGATGATCCGCGACTACCTGCCGGGCCTGCCGTACTGCTACCCGCAGGGCACGCCGTTCAACGAGGGCGACGGCATCGCCATGGCGCTCGCCGCCGGCGCCGACCTCTGGCACATGAACAACTACGCCGGCCCGACCATGGCGCTGAAGGTGCCGGAGTTCCCGGCCACCCTGTCGATGCAGCCGCTGCACTTCGCCAAGGACATCCCGGGCGGCATGATCGTGGTCGGCCCGGACGGAAGGCGGTTCGGTGACGAAAAGTACAAGAACCGCCACGGCAAGGTGTCGGTCAACGGGGTGTGGCGGCCGCTGCAGGTGCCGTGCCCGATGTACATGATCACGGACCACCGGCTGATCGCGGCCGGCCCGCTGTACAACAAGGAGCCGAACCGCGGCTGGACCGCGATGATCGACCGCTACGACTGGAGCGACGACAATTCGGCCGAGATCGAGCGCGGCTGGATCAAGAAGGCCGACACGATCGCCGGGCTGGCCGGGATGCTCGGGTTGGACGCGGGCGTGCTGGCGGCGACGGTCGCGCGCTGGAACGCCCAGATGGCCGGGGGCGAGGACCTCGATCACGGCCGCAAGCTGATGCTGGAGCCGGTGGCGCAGCCGCCGTTCTACGCGGTCGAGCTGTCGCCGGCGATGCTCAACACCCAGGGGGGGCCGCGCCGCAACGAGCGCGCCCAGGTGCTGCGCCCCGACGGCACCCCGCTGCCCCGGCTGTACAGCGCCGGCGAGCTCGGCTCGATCTTCAGCTACCTGTACCAGGGCACCGGCAACATCGGCGAATGCCTCGGCTTCGGCCGGATCGCCGGGCGCAACGTGGCGGCCGAGGCGCCGTGGGGGTAGGGGCGGCCGGGAGGCGGCTGCCGGCCGGCCCTTCGCGGCCCTGCGCTTCGCTCCGGGCACCTCAGGGCGACAGGAAGAGGGGAGCCGTCCACACATCCTCTGTCGCCCTGAGGTGCGAGCGCAGCGAGCCGCGAAGGGCCTGCCGGTAGCGGCTGCGGCGGCTCCCGGCTCTCCGCGGCTTTGCCGCTGCGTCCGGGATGAGGGTTGAGTGAGCGATTCCCCCCTCCAACCCTCATCCCGGACGAGTGCAGCGAGATCCGGGATCCACGGTGCGACGGGCGCCGCGTCCGGGTTCAGCCGCCCACGATGAACGGCCTGGCCTGGGCGTCGTAGTCCGGATAGCCCAGCGTCGTGCGCAGCTCGGCCGGCGGCAGCGCGCCCGCGGCTTCCGATTCGCCGGCGGCCAGCGCCGCCAGCCCGGCCTTCATGCCGGCGATCGCCGGCGCCAGCATGGCGGTCGGGAAGGTGCCGATCTTGAAGCCCAGCGCCTCCGCCTGGGCCTGGGTCGGGGTCGCCCGCGGGGCGCCCGGCGACAGCACCGAGAACGACGCCCGGCCCTGGGCCGCGGCGACCGCTCGCCGGCACTCGTCGTCGTCGGCCGGCGAGTCGAGCAGCAGGATCTCCGCCCCCTCCTCGACGTACATCTCGATACGGGCGACCGCCTCGTCGATGCCCTGGGTCGGCCGGCAGTCGGTCCGCGCCAGCACCACGATGCCGGATTCCCTGGCCGCCTCGATCGCCGCGCGGATCTTCATGCGGGCCTCGTCGCGGGTCAGGCACGGCTTGCCGGCCGAGGTCAGCGGGCGCGGCGTGATCTTGTCCTCGATCAGCACCGCCGCCGCCCCGGCCCGGCCGTAGTTGCGGACCGTGCGCTGCACGTTCATGGCGTTGCCGTAGCCGTGGTCGCCGTCGGCCAGCAGCAGCAGGTCCGGCGCCGCCGCCCGCACCATGTGGCAGGCGTCCAGCATCTCGGTCGCCGTGATCAGGTCGAGGTCCGGGCCGCCGAGCCGGCTGGCCGCCACGCAGGATCCGGACAGGAACGCGGTCTTGAAGCCGGCCCCGGCCGTCAGCTTGGCGGTCAGCCCGTCCCACACCGCCGGCATCACGACGAAGCCGGGTTCGGCGAGCAGGGCGCGCAGGCGATCGGGAGGGGTCATGGCGGGATCTCTCGGAAGGGGAAACGGAGGCGGGAGCCCCGACGTTAGGCGCCCGCCGGACGCCCGGCAAGCCGGCTTCGGGCCCGGTGCCGCGTCCCGACGACCCGGGGCCGGCGCATTCCGAATTCAGTCGCCTCCATCAACTTAGGCCGTTGCCGCCGGCCGCCCTCGTGCCATAGGCTTTCCGCCGGTCGGCCCGTTCGGGCCTTCCCCCACCACAGGCATTCCGTGTGACGAGCCCCTCTTCAGACCCCGGACGAACGCTCCGGCAAATCCCTCGGCCGAAGCCGATGGACCGCGCCGTGCGTCCGGTTCGCTCGCCGCATGCGCCCGCCTGACTATCGCCCCGCCACAGGAACCGGACACCCGCCATGCCGACCCCCGCCGCCTTCTCCGCCAGCCCCGCCGAGCTCGACGCGCTGAAGTGGCGCTGCATCGGGCCGTCGCGCGGCGGCCGTGTCGTCGCCGTCGCCGGCGACTACGCCGACCCGATGACCTTCTACTTCGGAGCCTGCGCCGGCGGCGTGTGGAAGACCGTCGACGGCGGCACCTACTGGCGCTGCGTCACCGACGGGTTCCTGACCTCGGCCACCATCGGCGCGCTGGCGGTCGCCCGCTCCGACAGCAACGTGGTGTACGCCGGCACCGGCGAGACCACGATCCGGCTCGACGTGTCCTACGGCGACGGCATGTACCGGTCGACCGACGCCGGCCGCAGCTGGAAGCACGTCGGCCTGCGCGACACCAAGCACATCGGCCGCGTCGTGGTGCACCCGACCGACCCGAACCTGGTCTACGTGGCGGCGCTCGGCGACGCCTTCGGGCCGAGCGAGGCGCGCGGCGTCTACCGCTCGAAGGACGGCGGCGAGACCTGGGAGAAGGTCCTGTACCGCGGCGTCGACGCCGGCTGCGTCGACCTGTCGATGGACCCGAACAACCCGCGCATCCTGTTCGCCGGCTTCTGGGAGGCGCGCCGGCACTTCTGGAGCCTGCGCAGCGGCGGCCCGGGCAGCGGCCTGTTCCGCTCGATGGACGGCGGCGACACCTGGGAGCAGGTCGAGGGCAACGGCTTCCCGGACGGCGTGCTTGGCAAGGTCGGGGTCTCGGTGTCGGGCGCCAAGGCCGGCCGGGTGTTCGCGCTGCTGGAGGCCGAGGACGACAAGATCGGCCTGTACCGGTCCGAGGACTACGGCGCGACCTGGACCCAGGTCTGCCGCAACCGCGACCTGATGCACCGGCCCTGGTACTACACCCACGTGTTCGCCTGCCCGGTCAACGCCGACACGGTGTACGTGACCAACCTGCAGATGTGGAAGTCGACCGACGGCGGCGCCGGCTTCAAGGAGATCACGACGCCGCACGGCGACAACCACGACCTCTGGATCGACCCGGCGAACCCGCGCCGCATGGTCCAGGGCAACGACGGCGGCGCCAACGTGTCGTTCAACGGCGGCGAATCCTGGTCGACGATCTACAACCAGAACACCGCCCAGTTCTACCGGATGGACATCGACAACCAGTTCCCCTACCGGGTCTACGCGACCCAGCAGGACAACACCTCGATCTCGGTGCCGAGCGCGTCGGAATGGGGCGTGATCACGCTGGCCGACTGCTCCTACCCCGGCACCGGCGAGAGCGGCTTCGTCGCCGTGCACCCGGAGGACGCCAACATCGTCTACGTCGGCGCCATCGGCTCCAGCCCGGGCGGCGCCGGCGCGCTGCAGCGCTACGACCACGGCACGCGGCAGGTCCAGCTGGTCAACGTCTGGCCGGAGGAGTCGACCGGCATCGCGCCGCGCGACATGCGCTACCGGTTCGCCTGGACCTACCCGATCATCTTCTCGCCGCACGACAGCAACACCCTCTACGTCGGCGGCAACCACGTGTTCCGGACCCGCGACGAGGGCATGAGCTGGGACGAGATCTCCCCGGACCTCAGCCGCAACGACCGCAGCAAGCAGGACTATTCCGGCGGCCCGCTGACCCGCGACAGCGCCGGTGCCGAGACCTACGCGACCTGCGCCTGCGTCCACGAGTCGATCCACCGCAAGGGCGAGCTCTGGGCCTCGACCGACGACGGGCTGGTCCACGTCACCCGCGACGACGGCAAGACCTGGGAGAACGTGACCCCGCCCGGCATGCCGGAGCTGGCGTACGTCGGCAGCGTCGAGGTGTCGTCGCTGGATCCCGACACGGTCTACGTCTCGGCCACCCAGTACAAGCTGTCGGACTACCGGCCGTACCTGTTCCGCAGCACCGACGGCGGCAGGACCTGGGCCTCGATCAACGGCGACCTGCCGCAGGACGAGATCACCCGCGTGCTGCGCGCCGATCCGGTGCGGGCCGGGCTGCTGTACACCGGCACCGAGACCGGCGTGTTCTTCAGCCTCGACGACGGCGTGACCTGGTCGCGCATGGGCGGCGGCTTCCCGGTGGTGCCGGTCTACGACCTGAAGCTCAAGGGCAGCGACCTGGTGGCCGCCACCCACGGCCGGTCGTTCTGGATCCTCGACGACGTATCGCCGCTGCGCGCGCTGGCTGACCGGGCCAAGCCGCAGCTGGTGGCGCCGCGCGAGACCGTGCGCACCAAGCTGGCCTGGAGTGCGGGACGCGGCAACCTGAACGGCATCAGCTACGGCCCGGCCTTCGGGATCGACGGCAGCACCCAGCTGGTCGAGCGGCCGGACGGCAGCCGGGTCCGCCACCACCTGGACGTCGGCGAGAACCCGCCGAACGGAGCGATCGTCTACTACTGGCTGCCCGAAGGCACCGAGGGCGCGGTGCAGCTCACCGTCCGCAACGCTGCCGGCGAGGTGGTCGCGAACTTCGTCAGCGACGACAAGGCGGCGCCGTTCGCCAAGCGGCCGGGGGCGAAGCCGGGGCTGAACCGGTTCGTGTGGGACCTCAAGGTCGCCGGCCCGGAGAAGCTCGACCCGGCCCTGTCGCCGCGCAAGCTGAAGCCGTTGGCCGGCGACGGCGAGCCGCCGGCGGGTCCGACCGTGGTGCCGGGGGCCTACGAGGTCACGCTGGAGGTCGGCACGACCAGCCTGACGGCGGGCTTCACGGTGGTGCCGGACCCGCGGGTGCGCACGACCGAGGCCGACTTCGCGGCCCAGTTCAACCTGCTGCGGTCGCTGAACACCGCGCTGTCGACCCTGAACCAGGGGGTCAACCGGATCCGCCGGCTGAAGCGCCAGCTCGGCCTGCTGCCGGAGCGACTCGGCGACGGTCAGGAGGCGCTGGGCGGGCGGGCCTCGGAGATCGCCGACAGCCTGTCGGCGATCGAGGGCGCGCTGGTCGACGTCAAGCGGGAGTCGCCACGCGACGTTCTGCGAAACCCGGCCGGGCTCGACGACACCCTGGTCGACCTGATCAACGTCGCCTCGACCGCCGACGCGGCGCCGACGACCCAGGCGCATGCGGTCTCGGCCGAGATCATCGGCAAGGTGCGCGAGCAGATCGCCGCGCTCGACCATCTGGTCGACGGCGAGCTCGCTTCCCTGAACACCGGGCTGGCCGAGGCCGGCATCAAGGCCGTCGACGTCACGGCCTGACCGGGTTTCCCTTCATCCATCCAACGGAGGACGACATGGATTTCATCGAACGCATCTTCGGGATCGCGCCGGACGGCGGCGACGGCACCACCGAGGCCCTGTACATCATGGTGGCGCTGGCGATCGTCGCCCTGGTGGCGGCGCGCCCGGTGATGCGCAGGCTGGCGGCCCGCCGCAATCGCTGAGCGGGCGGGCCGGCGCGACGGATCGCACGCGCCGGTCCCCCTCCCGGAGTCCACTTCATGACCATGTTGAAGCAGCCGAAGGGCTTCTGGCCGCTGTTCGGAGCCGATGCGATCGTGCGCACCGGCTACCAGATGGGCAAGACGCCGGTGCTGCCGATGTTCGCGGCGCTGATCGGTGCCGGCGAGCTGATGATCGGCACCATCGTCGCGGTGTCGACGGTCACCGGCATGGTCGCCAAGCCGTTCGTCGGGGCGCTGTCCGACCGCTGGGGCCGCCGGCTGTGGTTCTTCGCGGCGCTGCTGCTGTTCGCCGGGACGCCGTTCCTCTACCGGTTCGTGGAGGTGCCGGAGCAGCTGTTCTGGCTGCGGCTGTTCCACGGCAGCGCGACGGCGATCTTCGGCCCGGTGACCCTGGCGCTGGTCGCCGAGATGGACCGTCAGGGTCGGGCGACCCGGCTCGGTTGGTTCGGCATCGCCCGCGAGATCGGCTATCTGCTGGCGCCGGCGATCGCCGGCTGGCTGCTGCTGGTGTTCGAGGACCCGGCCGACCTGTTCACGATCATCGGGCTGCTGAGCTGCGCCGCCTTCGCGCCGGCCGCGTTCATGCGGTTTCCGCCGACGCCCCTGCAGGCCGGCGGGGCCGACCGGACGGGGGTGTTCCGCCAGCTTGTCGACGGGTTCCGGCACACCGCGACCCGCGGTGAGATGTGGTTCGCCGGCACGCTGGAGATGACCGTGTACGCGGTCACCTACGGCCTGAAGGCGTTCCTGCCGCTGTTCGTGGTCCAGGTGGCCGGGTTCAGCTGGCTCGACGCCGGGCTGTTCTTCACGATCCAGGAGGCGGCGAACGTCCTGACCCGGCCGGTCGGCGGCCGGGTCGGCGACCGCGTCGGCTACCTGCCGGCGATCGCCGGGGGGCTGGCGCTGGTGGCGCTCGCCCTGGTCTGGCTGCCGGCGGTCTCGGTCGCGCCGTCGCTGCTGGCGGTGGCGGTGGCGAGCGGAATCGGCCAGGGCCTGATCTTCCCGTCCACGGTCGCGATGGTCGGGACGGCGGTCGGGGCCGGTCATCTCGGCCTCGGTCTCGGCATCTACGGCACGCTGAAGAACCTCGGCAAGGTCGCCGGGCCGCTGGCCGCCGGCGCGCTGCTGCAGGTCATGCCGTACGCGACCCTGTTCCGGGCGCTGGCGGTGCTGGCGATCGCCGTTGCGGCAGGCGTGCTGCTGGCGCACCGCTATCAGCGGCGGCTGTCCGAACAGCCGTCCTGAGCGGCGTCAGAGCGGCAGTCGCACCGTCACCGTCGTGCCGACGCCGGGCTCGCTGTCGAGCATCAGGCTGCCGCCGTGGAGTTCCACCAGGGCGTTCGACAGGGCCAGTCCGAGGCCGGTGCCCTCGCGGCCGCGCCGGTCGTTCCGGTCGATCTGCTCGAACGGCCGCAACAGCCTCGGCAGCTCGTCCTTCGGGATGCCGATGCCGTTGTCGCTGACCTGGATGGCGACCTGCCCGGTCTCGACCTTGACCCCCAGCCGGACCCTGCCGCCGGCCGAGGTGAAGGTGATGGCGTTGGCCAGCAGGTTGATCAGCACCTGCTTGATGGCCCGGACGTCGACGTCGACCACCAGGCCGGCGTCGATCGGATCGACCTGCAGGACCAGGTCCGCCTCGGCGGCCCGCCCGCGCATCATCCGCCCGACCGAGCCGATGATCTGGGCCAGCGACTCCTTCTCCCTGTGCAGCCGGTACTTGCCGGCCTCGATCTTCGACATGTCGAGCAGGTCGTTGATCAGGCTCAGCAGATGGCTGCCGCTGGCGTGGATGTCGTCGGCGTATTCCTTGTAGCGCCGGCCGCCGAGCGGCCCGAACGCCTCGGTCTTCAGGATTTCCGAGAACCCGAGCACGGCGTTCAGAGGGGTTCGAAGCTCGTGGCTCATATTGGCCAGGAACTGGGACTTGGTCCGGCTGGCGGCCTCGGCCCGCTCCTTCTCGCGGGTCAGCATCTCGGTGACCTGGGCGAGATGCTCGGCATGGCGCTCGGCCTCGCCGCGGGCGGCGTCGAGCTCCTGCACCTGGGCCTCGAGCATCTCCTCCTTGCGCTTGAGCTCGGTCACGTCGGTGCCGGTGACGACCGTGCCGCCATCGGCGGTCCGCAGGTCCCGGATGAGGTGGATCTGGCCATCCCGGGTCCGACGTTCGAACTCGACCGGGGCCGGTCCGCGGAGCGCCAGGCGGCGGGTCACGGAGACCGGCTCACCCCTGAACAGCAGGGTGGCGCCTTGATCCTGGATTATCGTCTCGGCGATCTCCCCGAGGGTGATGCCGGCATGCAGTTCGATCCCATCGGCGAACCGTTCGTATGACTGGTTCCACACGACCAGCCGGTCGTCGCGGTCGAACAGCGCCACGGCCTGCTCGGTGGCATCGAGGGTGGCACGCATCAGGCGCCGGCTGCGGTCCAGCTCGGTCACCTCGGTCGCCACGCTGACCACCCCGCCGTCGCCCATCCGGCGTTCGCGGATCAGGAACACCCGGCCGTCCTTCTGGGTGATCTGGATCGGGTCGCCGTCCGGACTGCGGTGGCGCTGGATCCGCCACGCGATGAAGTCCTCCATGCTCTCGAAGCCGACGTTGGCCGGATCCTGACCCATGGAGACCTGTCGCAGCAGATCCTCGAACCGCCGTCCCGGCAGCCGGGCGGCGTCGCCGAGGCCGCACATGGTGGCCCAGGACTGGTTGCAGAGCGCCAGCCGCTCGTCGGGGTCGAACACCGCGAACGGGTCGGGACTGGCCTCGAGGGCGTCGATCAGCCGTTGTTCGGCGCGCCGGGCACGCTGCTCGAGTTCGCGCATCCGCACTTCGTCGGCGCGCCGATCGGTGACATCCTGGGCATAGAGCGCCAGCCCGCCGCTGAACGGCATCACCTTGACGGTGCAGATCCGCGGCCGCCCCTCGATGCGCAGGCTGAGGTCGAAGGCATCCGGAGTGCCGGTGTCGACCACGCGCAGCAGACGCTCCGCCGCGTCCGGGATCGGCCAGCTGGAAACCAGGGGAAGGAAAGAGGTGTCGATCAGGCTGGCGCGCGGGCGTCCGAGCAGGCGCTCGGCTCCGGCATTGACGACGGTCCATACCAGGTCGACCACTGCCCCGTCCGCACCGACGACCGGACGCAATGCCATCAGACCCTGGAAGGCGCTGTCCAGGAGCGATGCCAGCAGGTCGTGATCCGTCGACGCCAAGTCGGGTGCCGAAGTCAGAGCCAGGGTATCGGACATCGTAAACACTGTCGGTTTTCTACCGGGACAGTGTGCCCGACGCGAGTTAACGGCGCGTAAAGATGCCTAAAATGCCGTTTAATCTACAGTTTGAGGGACTTGTCGTCCTTGCCTTCGGGCGTCTCGGGTTTGGACGGCGGCTCGCCGTCCTGCGGAGGCCGGCGCCGGATGATGATGTCGCCGTTCGGCAGGACCTCGGGCGGCTGGTAGCTCTGCAGCTGATCCATGAACATCCGGAGCCCCTCGACGATCGCCGCCGCGCCCTCCTGTAGCCGGTCGGTCGCGCTCGGCCCTTCGGTGTCCGGCGCGGGCTGGCTGCCGGAATCGGACTGGGCGCCGGCGATGCCGGGAGCGGCGGCCAGGGTGGCGACGATGAAGGCGGCGGCGAGGCGTTTCATGCTCGGAACCTCCCTTGCGAATGCGGCACGACGATGACGTCACTCGTTGCGAAGCAGTGGCGCCGGGCGCTGGCCGAGGGCCCGCCAGGTGCCGGCGAAACCGAAGGTCAGCGTCACCGCGGTGGCCAGCGCCGCCACCGCCGCCACCACCCCCGGCGCCAGCACGAAGTCGGAGCGCATGACGTGGGTCACGACCACATAGGCGGCACCTGACCCGACCACCGCGGCCACGGCGGCGGTCGCCAAGCCCAGGATGCCGTATTCCAGGGCGTAGGTCTTCAGGATGCGCGCCCGGGTGGCGCCGAGCACCTTGAGGATGACGGCGTCGCGGACCCGCCGGGCATGGCCGGCGGCGACCGCCCCGGCCAGCACCAGGATGCCGGCGACCAGGGTCACCGCCGCGGTCGCGCGCACCGCCGTCGAGACCGCCTGCAGGATCCGGTCGGCCGCCTCGATCGCATCCTTGACCCGGATCGCCGTGACGTTCGGCAGCGCGTCGGTGACCCGGCGCTGGACCGTCGTCTCGGCCGCCGGATCCGATACCCGGACGGTCGCGATGATCGAATGCGGGGCGGCCTCCAGGGTGCCCGGCGCGAACACGAAGATGAAGTTCATCGACATCGAGGACCAGTCGATCTTCCGGAGGTTGGCGATCGTCGCCGTGATCGGCCGGCCCAGCACGTTGAGCGTGACGGTGTCGCCGACGCCCGCCCCGAGGCCTTTGGCGATGCGGGCGTCGAACGAGATCAGCGGCGGCCCCGCGTAGTCCGGCGGCCACCAGTCGCCGGCGACCACCTCGGCGCCCTCGGGCGGTTCGGCCGAGTAGGTCAGGCCGCGGTCGCCGCGGAGCGCCCAGGCGGCGTCCGGATCGGCCGACAGCGCGTCGGCGTCGACCCCGTTCACCGCAGCGATGCGGCCGCGCACCATCGGGGTGGTCCGAACCTCGGTCACTTCCGGGATGGCGTCGACGATCGAGCGGAACCGCGCGGCCTGGTCCGGCTGGATGTCGATGAAGAAGAACGCCGGGGCGGCGTTCGGGATGCGCTCGGCGACCTGCCGGGCGATGTTGGCCTGGATCAGCGCAACCGCGACCAGCACCGTCAACCCGAGGCCGAGCGCCAGCACCACGCCCGGCGTCGGGGCGCCCGGGCGATACAGGTTGGCGAGCGCGATCCGCAGCTCCGGGTTGCGCGGCCGACCGGCCCGGCGGGCCGCCGTCATGATCAGGCGGGCGGCGCCCAGGAACAGCCCGAAGGCGGCGGCGGCGCCGGCCACGAACCAGCCGGCGAACGCCCGGTCCTGCGAGGTGACGATCGCCAGGGCCGCCAGCAGCGCGACGGCGCCGGCGGTGGCGGCGATCACCGCTGCCGTCGGGCGACCGCCCAACGGCGCCACCACGGCGCGGAACAGCGCCGCCGCCTGGACCTGGCCGGCACGGCCGAGCGGCCACAGCGAGAAGGCGAGCGCGGTCAGCAGGCCGAAGGCCGCGGCCACCGCCAGCGGCAGCGGATACAGCCGGACCGGCAGGTCGAACGGCAGCAGCGGCCCGGCCAGCCTGGCCGCCGCGATCGGGGCGGCCGCGCCGACCGCCAGGCCGATCAGGGTCCCGGCCGCGGCCAGGATCAGCACCACCGCCAGATAGGTCCGGAACACCAGCGCGCGCGACGCCCCGAGGCATTTCAGCGTCGCGATGGTCTCGGTCTTGCCGTCGAGATAGGCCTTCACGGCCATCGCCACGCCGACCCCGCCGACCAGCAGCGAGGTCAGGCCGACCAGGGTCAGGAACAGGGTGGTGCGCTGGACGAAGGTGTCGAACCCGGGGGCGGCGCTCTCCAGCGAGCGGGCCCGCCAGCCGGCGTCCGGGAAGCGCGCGTCGAGCCGCTCCAGCCAGGGCTTCGGGGCGGTGCCGGCGGGCAGGTTGACCCGGTAGTGGTAGCGGATCAGCGACCCGACCTGGACCAGGCCGGTGGCGGGCAGGGCCGCCTCGGACACCATCAGGCGCGGTCCGAAGCTGGCGAAGGTGACGATCCGGTCGGGTTCGGCGGCCAGCACGGCGCGCAGCTCGAGGGTGGCGTCGCCGAGACGCAGCCGGTCGCCGACCTTCAGGCCGAGCCGCTCGGCCAGCGACTGCTCCGCGACCGCGCCGAAGGTGCCGTCGCGCTCGGCCAGCGCCGCGCCGAGGCCGGTCGTCGGGGTCAGGGTCACGGAGCCGACCAGCGGGTAGGCGTCGTCGACCGCCTTCAGCTCGACCAGGGTGCGGGCCGAGCCGTCGAGGGTGCGCGCCATGGCCCGCATCTCGACGACCTCGGACACGTCGCCGGCGGCGTTCAGGAACGCGCGCTGATCGTCGCTGGCCGGACGGTGCACCAGCCGCAGGTCGACGTCGCCGCCGAGCAGGCGCCGGGCGTCGCCCTCGATCCCCGCCATCATGGCCGATGAGACCGAGCCGACCGCCGCGATCGCGGCGACGCCGAGGGCGAGGCAGGCCAGGAAGATCCGGAAGCCCTTGAGCCCGGTTCGCAGCTCGCGCCGGGCGAGGCGCAAGGGAAGCGGCAGCGCCATGGCGGCTACTCCGCCGCCAGGGCGGCGTCGCCGTCGACGATGCGGCCGTCGGCGATGTGGATCACCCGGTCGCAGCGCCCGGCCAGCGTGGTGTCGTGGGTGATCAGCAGCAGTGTGGTGCCGTGGTCGCGGGCCAGCGAGAACAGCAGCTCGATGATGGTGTCGCCGGTGCGGCCGTCGAGGTTGCCGGTCGGCTCGTCGGCCAGCAGCAGCCGCGGCCGGCCGACGAAGGCGCGGGCGATGGCGACCCGCTGCTGCTCGCCGCCGGAGAGCTGGTCCGGATAGTGGTCGGTGCGGGCCGCCAGGCCGACCCCGGCGAGGGCGGCCGCGGCGGCGTCGAAGGCGTCGGCCCGGCCGGCCAGCTCGAGCGGGATCGCGACGTTCTCCAGGGCGGTCATGGTCGGTACCAGCCGGAACGCCTGGAACACGATGCCGACATGGTCGCGCCGGAACCGCGCCAGCGCGTCCTCGTCGAGCCCTGCGAGGTCGTGGCCGGCAACCCGGACCAGGCCCGTGCTCGGGGCTTCCAGGCCGGCCGCGACCATCATCAGCGTCGACTTGCCGGCGCCCGACGGACCGACCACGCCGACCGCCTCGCCGGCGGCCACCGACAGATCGATTCCGCGCAGGACGTTGACCTCTCCGGCCGCACTCCTCAGGTTCAGGGTGACGCCCTCGAGGCGGATGATCGGCTCGGCCATTGCCGGCTGGGCGGCGTGCGGTCGGTCGGGAGAAGTCATCGTGTTGCGTTCCATCGTCGTTGCCGTCGGGGCCCTGCGCGGGCGGCGGGCATCACGCGCATATGGTTCCGGGAGCGGGCCGATGAAAGCGCTTGCTGCCGCCCTGGTGCTGGTTCTCGGGCTTTCCCTGCCGAATACCGGCCGGGCGGCCGAGGCGATCACCATACTCGGCTTCGGCGACTCGCTGATGGCGGGCTACGGCCTGGCGACGGCGTCCAGCTTTCCGTCCCAGCTGCAGGCGGCCCTGACGCAGCGGGGTCACGCGGTCAGCGTCGTGAACGCCGGGGTGTCGGGCGACACCACCGCCGGCGGCAAGGCGCGCCTCGCCTGGTCGCTGGCCGAGGACCCGGACGCGGTGATCCTCGAGCTCGGCGCCAATGACGGCCTGCGCGGCCTGGACGTCGCGGAGATGCGGGCCAATCTCGACGCGATGCTGGGCGAACTGGAGAAGCGCGGCATCCCGACCCTGCTGGCCGGCATGCAGGCGCCGCCCAACATGGGGCGCGAGTACGGCCAGGCGTTCCGGCAGGTCTATGCGGATCTGGCGCGCAAGTACGACGTGGCGTTCTACCCGTTCTTCCTGGACGGGGTCGCCGCCAACGCGTCGCTCAACCAGGGCGACGGCATGCATCCGACCGCCGAGGGCGTCGCGGTGATCGTCGAGAGCATCCTGCCGACGGTGGAGGAGCTCATCGAACGGGTCCAGGCGAAGCGGGGCGGCTGAGGCGCGGCGGCGACGGGTGGCTGGTGGTGTGGGTCCCGGCTCTCCGTGGCGTTGCCACTGCGGCCGGGATCAGGAAGAGAGCTGTACACCTCACCCTCATCCCGGAGCGGTCCGCCACCGGCGGACTGCATCCGGGACCCATGACCAGACAGGAGGGGCCTCTAGGCCCGCCGCGCCCGCACCGCTTCCGCCAGCCGCTCCAGCATCGCCACCGAGGTCTCCCAGTCGACGCAGCCGTCGGTGATGCTCCGGCCGTAGACCAGCGGCCGGCCCGGCTCCAGGTCCTGGCGGCCGGCGACCAGGTTGCTCTCGACCATCACGCCGATGATGCGGCGCTCGCCGGCGGCGATGCGGGCGGCCACGTCGTCGATCACCGCCGGCTGGTTCTCCGGCTTCTTGGCGCTGTTGGCGTGGCTGGCGTCGATCATCACCTGGCCCCGCAATCCGGCCTTCTCGGCGGCCGCGCAGGCCGTGTCGACGCTGGCGGCGTCGTAGTTCGGCCCGTCGTTGCCGCCGCGCAGGATGACGTGGCAGTCCGGGTTGCCGGTGGTGGCGGCGATGGCGGCCTGGCCGCTCTTGGTGACGGCCAGGAAGTGGTGCGGCTGGGCCGCCGAGACCACGGCGTCGACCGCGATCTTCACGCTGCCGTCGGTGCCGTTCTTGAACCCGACCGGGCAGGACAGCCCGGATGCCAGCTCGCGGTGGATCTGGCTCTCGGTGGTACGGGCGCCGATCGCGCCCCAGCCGACCAGGTCGGCGAAGTACTGCGGGGTGGCGGTGTCGAGGAACTCGCAGCCGGCCGGCAGGCCGGTCTCGGCGATCTTCAGCAGCAGGCCGCGGGCCAGCCGCAGGCCGCGGTCGATCCGGAAGCTGCCGTCCAGGTCCGGGTCGTTGATCAGACCCTTCCAGCCGACCGTGGTGCGCGGCTTCTCGAAGTACACCCGCATGACCACCTCGAGCTCGCCGGCGAACCGGCGGCGCTGCTCCAGCAGCCGGCCGGCGTATTCCAGCGCCGCTTCGGGGTCGTGCACCGAGCACGGCCCGATCACCACGGCGAGGCGGTCGTCGGCGCCGGCCAGGATCCGGTGGATCGCCTTGCGGGCGCCGGCGACGGTGCGCGAGGCGGCGTCGCCGCGCGGCAGCTCGGCGATCACCGCGTCCGGCGGGCTGAGCGGGGTGATCGCGGCGATCCGCAGGTCGTCGGTGCCGGGCGTCAGCGAGTCCGGACTGGCCTCGGCTTCGGTCTGGATATCGTCGGTGATGGTCTTCACGGGTGGGTTCCTCCGGGTGGAGGCCCGCCGACGACTGAAAAAGCCGCCGGGAGGGCCGGCGGCTTCGGGATGGTCTGCTGCGCTGTCTGTCTAGGTCGCGCGCACCCATGCCTCCGCCGGCGGCTGCGGATAGCTAAAGTAAAACCAGAAGCCGGCGAACGCGTGGGTCATGGGAAAGCGTTATAGGGCGGTTGGCGGGGGCTGTCATCCTCGACCTTGACGCAGGTCAAATCGCCGGCCACCTGGGACCGCTAGGGTCGCGCCGCAACTGACCTGGAGGGACAGAGACATGGGCGACTTTCACCACGACATCGGCCAGGAGTTTCCGGAGTTTCGCGATCGCATCCACGACCTGAAGACCGGCAACGCGCATTTCGCGCGGCTGTACGACCAGTATCACGACCTCGACAAGCAGATCGCCCGGATCGAGCAGGAGATCGAGCCGACGACCGACGAGCACGCCGAGGAGCTGAAGCGCCAGCGCGTCAAGCTGAAGGACGAGATCTTCGGCATGCTGCGGGCGAGCTGAGCCGGACCGAACCTCCCGAGGGTGGGGGCGTTGCCCCCGTGAGCGGGCTCCGGTATAGCGCGACCCTCTTCCGTCGCCCGTACCGGAGCCCTTTTTCATGCAGTACCGTCAACTCGGCCGCACCGACCTCCGCGTCAGCCTGATCTGCCTCGGCTCGATGACCTGGGGCCGCCAGAACACCGAGGCCGAGGGCCATGCGCAGATGGACCTGGCGCTCGACCGTGGCGTCAACTTCATCGACACCGCCGAGATGTACTCGGTGCCGGTCACGGCCGAGACCTACGGCCGCAGCGAGGAGATCATCGGCTCCTGGCTGGCGTCGCGCGGCACCCGCGACCGCGTCGTCGTCGCGACCAAGGCGGTCGGCCCGGGCGAGCGCCTCGGCCACATCCGCGACGGCAAGCCGAAGCTCAACCGCGCACACCTCACCCAGGCGGTCGAGGACAGCCTGCGCCGGCTGCGCACCGACTGGATCGACCTGTACCAGCTGCACTGGCCGGAGCGCTCGGTGAACAGCTTCGGCAAGCTCGGCTACGTCCATGTCGAGGACGAGGACACCACGCCGATCGCCGAGACCCTGGCGGTCCTGGGCGACCTGGTGAAGGCCGGCAAGATCCGCCATGTCGGCCTGTCGAACGAGACGCCGTGGGGCATGATGAGCTTCGCGCACATCGCCGACGCCGCCGGCCTGCCGCGGCCGGTGTCGGTGCAGAACGCCTACAACCTGGTGAATCGGGCGTTCGAGGTCGGTTGCGCCGAGGTGGCGATCCGCGAGGACATCGGGCTGCTGGCCTACTCGCCGCTGGCCGGCGGCTGGTTGACCGGCAAGTACGACGGCGGCGCGCGGCCGGCCGGCGCCCGGATGACCGAGTTCGCCGACTACTTCAGGCGCTACTCCGGCGAGGCCGGGCAGGCGGCGATCGCCGCCTATGTGGCGCTGGCGCGCGAGCACGGACTGGACCCGGCGCAGATGGCGCTGGCCTACGTGAACTCGCGACGGTTCCTGACCTCGAACATCATCGGCGCCACTTCGCTGGAGCAGCTCGCGGCCGACATCGACAGCGTCGACGTGACCCTGAGCCCGGACGTGCTCGCGGGCATCGAGGCCCTGCAGGCGCGCTGGTCGAACCCGTGCCCGTGACGGGATAGGGTCGCTAGAGGCTCGTCAGCGGGTAGGTCCCGGCTCAAGGCCGGGATGAGGGAAGGAGAAGAGGATTCTCATATCCCTCATCCCGGGCGTGCGAAGCGCGACCCGGGACCTATGGCACGGCTGCGCGAGACAGGGAGGCCTACCCATGCGCCTGTTCGTGGCGATCGCGATGCCCGAGGACGTGACCGACCGGCTGGCGGCCGTGATGGGCGGGCTCGACGGCGCGCGGTGGGTCGATCCGGCCGACCTGCACCTGACCCTGCGGTTCGTCGGCGAGGTCGGCCGGGACGCGGCCGAGGACCTGGCGGCGGCCCTGTCGTCGCTGCACGTGCCGGCGTTTGCGCTGCGGCTGAACGGCTTCGGCTACTTCGGCGGCGGCCGCCGGGTGCGGGCGCTGTGGGCCGGGGTCGGGGCCCAGCCGGCGCTCGAGCTGCTGCAGGGCCGGGTCGAGGCGGCGGCCCGGCGGGCCGGCCAGCCGGCCGAGCCCCGCAAGTTCGTGCCGCATGTCACCCTGGCCCGGATGGCCGGCGCGGTCGGCGAGGACGCGGTCGCGCACTGGATCTCGGTCCAGGGGGCGTTCGCCGCCGGCCCGTTCGAGGTCCGCGAGGCGGTGCTGTTCGAGAGCTTCCCGGGACGCGACGGCCCGCTGTACGAGCGCCGGCTGGCGGTGCCGCTGGAGCGGCTGCCCGACGCCGACGACTGGGAGGAAGGCGAGTTCGACTGAATCAGCCGGCCACGTCGGCCTCGGCCAGGGCGTCGACCAGGGCGGTGCAGCCGGTCTCGATCATCTCGAAGGCGCGCCGGTACTCCTCGGCATCGCGGCCGTACGGGTCCGGCACCGCCACGCCCTTCATGTCGGGCGTGTAGTCGAGGAACAGCCGGACCCGGTCGCGGTGCGCCCGGCCGCCGCGGATCCGCAGGTCGTGCACGTGCCCGCGATCCATGCCCAGGATCAGGTCGAAGCGCTGGAAGTCCTCGTCGGTGAAGGCCCGCGCGCGCAGGTCGGAGAGATCGTAGCCGTGGCTCTGGGCCGTCATCCGGGCGCGCAGGTCCGGCGCCTCGCCGACATGGCCGTCGTACAGGCCGGCGGAGTCGACCAGGACCTTCTCGCCGAGGCCGCGCTTCTCGAGCATCGCCCGGGCGATCCCCTCGGCGGTCGGCGAGCGGCAGATGTTCCCGGTGCAGACGAACAGGATGCTGTACATGCCGGTGCGTGAGGTGGTCTCGGATGGGGCGGGCTCGGATGCCGGGGCTCGCGCCCGACGTTGCGGGCCGCTACAGTCGCGACCCGGCCGGGGGCGGTCAAGAGCGGGTTTGTCGCAAGCGAGCGAGACGGGCGAGCAAGGCGGGAGCGGCCGTGAAGGATCTGAAACCGACGGATGCGATCGTCATTCTGACCGGGGCCGGTATCTCCAAGGAGTCCGGCCTCGATACCTTTCGGGACGCCGACGGAATCTGGGCGCGCGTCCGGATCGAGGACGTCGCGACCCCCGAGGCCTTTGTTCGCGACCCGGTCCGCGTGCACGAGTTCTACAACGCCCGGCGCCGGGGCATGCTGAACCCGAACGTGCAGCCGAACGCCGCCCATGCCGCGCTGGCCCGGCTCGAACGGGACTGGCCGGGGCCGGTGCTGCTGGTGACCCAGAACATCGACGACCTGCACGACCGCGCCGGCTCGACCGCGCTGATCCACATGCACGGCGAGATGCTGAAGGCGCGCTGTGCCGGCTGCGGCGAGGTCGGGGCGTGGCGCGAGGACATCACCGTCGAGACCGCCTGCCCGGCCTGCGGCGGCGCCGGCGGCATGCGGCCGCACGTGGTGTGGTTCGGCGAGATGCCGCTGGAGATGGACCGCATCATGGCGGCGCTGGCGGAGTGCGCGTTGTTCGTGTCGATCGGCACCTCCGGCAACGTCTACCCGGCCGCCGGCTTCGTGCAGGAGGCGCGCTACGTCGGCGGAGCTCACACGGTCGAGCTCAACCTGGAGCCGTCGGCCGGGGTGACCGACTTCCACGAGGCCCGGCACGGCCCGGCGACCGAGCTGGTGCCGGCGTTCGTCGAGGAACTGCTTGCCAGGGTGTAGCGCGCCCGTCGCGCCGTGGGTCCCGGATCGCCGCTGTGCGACGTCCGGGATGACGTCAGAAAATGGGAGCGGCCGCCGAGGCATCCTCCTCCATTGACGTCATCCCGGGCAAGCGAAGCGCGATCCGGGACCCCATGGTGCGACGGGCATCCACCCTCAGAACGGCGTCCGCACGATGCCGCCGTCGCAGCGCAGGGCGGCGCCGTTGGTCGCCGAGGCGGCCGGCGAGCAGGTGTAGCAGATCAGCGCCGCCACCTCCTCGGGCTCGGCGTAGCGCTGCAGCAGCGAGGTCGGCCGGCGCTCGGTGAAGGTGCGGCGCTTGAACTCCTCGGCCGAGATGCCCATCGTCTCGGCCCGCGCCGCCACCCGCTCGACCTGCGCCTCGACCCAGGTCGGACCCGGCAGCACCGAGTTGACGGTGACCCTGGTCCCCTTGGTGAGCTCGGCGCAGCCACGGGCGATGGCGAGCTGGGCGGCCTTCGAGAAGCCGTAGTGGATCATCTCGGCCGGGATGAAGATCGCCGACTCCGACGACACGAACACCACCCGTCCCCAGTTCTTGTCGAGCATCCTCGGCAGGTAGTGGCGGGTCAGCCGCACGCCGCTCATCACGTTGACGTCGAACATCTTCTGCCAGTCGTCGTCCGGGGTGTCCTCGAACGGCTTCGGCTCGTAGATCCCGGTGTTGTTCACCAGGATGTCGACGTCCGGGGCCAGCGCGATCACGTCGTCGCAGCCGGCGACGGTGCCGAGGTCGCCGGGCGCCGAGCCGAAGTCGCCGTCCGGCACCCGCACCCGCAGTTCGCCGATGGCGTGGTGCACGGTCTCCTCGGTGCGGCCGTTGACCAGGACCCTGGCGCCCATGGCGGCCAGGCCGGCCGCCGTCGCGTAGCCGATGCCGCGGGTCGAGCCGGTGACCAGGGCGGTCCGCCCGGACAGATCCATGTCGAATGCCTTCATGGCGGAATCCTCCTCTCGTCGTCTCTTTTCTCGTGCCGCGGACGCGACCATGCCACAGTTCCGCCGCCAGGAAACGAGCGTCAGGAGAAAGGGACCATGAGCGAGCCGGCGACCGTGAAGATGGTCGAGTACGCCGAGGCCAGCGACGAGGTGCGGGCGGTGTTCGACGACATCATGGCGACCAAGGGCATCGACTTCGTGCCGAACGCCTGGAAGGTGTTCGCCAGCCATCCGCCGAGCCTGAAACGGCTGTGGTACGGGCTGAAGGAGGTGATGGCCCCGGGCGCGCTGGATCCGAAGTTCAAGGAGATGATCGCGATCGCGGTGTCGAGCACCAACGGCTGCGACTACTGCACCCGCAGTCACACCGCGGCGGCCCGCAAGCTCGGCATGACCGACGCCGAGTACGGCGAGCTGATCGCCGTGGTCGGCATGTTCAACCAGACCAACAAGATGTCCGACGCCTACAAGATCCCGGTCGACGAGGTGTTCATGCGGCCTTGGGGGGATTGAGGTCGGAGCGGCCGGTGGGTCCCGGATCTACGCGGCGTTGCCGCTCCGTCCGGGATGAGGGTCGGTAGGAATTGACCCGTTCTCCTCATCCCGGCCGAAGCGAAGCGGAGAGCCGGGACCCACGAAGCGACGGGCCTCAGTTGGAAATGGCTTGGCCGCCGTCGATGTAGAAGGTCTCGCCGGTCAGGAACGGGATGTCCTCGGTCACGATGGCGGCGACGAAGCGTGCCACCTCCCAGGCCTCGCCGGGGCGGCCGCGCGGGATCGCCCGCTCGATGAAGGCGCGGAACCGGGCGTCCTCCATGTGGGCCTTGTTCAGGTCGGTCATGGTGAAGCCGGGGGCGACGTCGACCACCCGGATGCCCTGCTTCGCCCACTCGACCGCCAGGCAGCGGGTGATGGCGCCGATCGCGGCCTTCGAGGCGGCGTAGGCGGCGTTGTACTTCACGCCCATCTTGTCGTAGTGCGAGCCGATGTTGACGATCACCCCGCCGCCGGCGGCGACCAGGTGCGGGTGCGCGGCCTGGCAGGCGGCGAAGGTGCCGAGCGCGTTGGTGTGCAGCACCGCGGCGAAGTCGTCGAGGTCGAACGCCTCGCTGCGGCCCTGACGGTGGATCCCGGCGTTGTTCACCAGGGCGTGCAGGCCGCCGGTCCGCGCGACCAGATCCGCCAGGGCGCCCCGAATGGACTCCGGGTCGTCGAGGTCGCAGGCGATGTTGATCAGGCGCGGTCCGAGGTCCGCCGGCACCTCGCCGTCCTCCGGCCCGATCCCCTTGCGCGACAGGCAGCCGACGGTCAGGCCGCGGCGGGCCAGCTCCAGGACCATGGCGGCGCCCAGTCCGCGCGACGCTCCGGTCACGGCCACGGTCTTCCTCGGCTCCTCGGACGCCAGAGCGGCTGGGGTGTCGGTCATGATGATCTCTCGGACGGTCTCGCCGGCGGGGCCGCATGGTGGAGCAGCCGGCGGTTCTTGGCCAGATGCGCGGGCGGGGGCTCAGTCGATGACCGGCCGGCCGTAGGTCTCGGGGTCGATGATCATGGCGTAGCGGTCGCGATTCACCCCGTCGCTGCTGAGCGGCAGCAGCAGGCGCACGAACGACCACATGTTGCCCTGCGGATCCTGGAACTCCCGCCGCATCAACTCGGGCTCGCCCCGCGCCATGGTGCGCTCGATGCCTGCCCGCACCCTCTCGAGATCGCCCGGCGCGAAGCCTTCGGACAAGCCGGTTCCCCGCATCTCGCGCCCGTGCCCTTCGGTCAGCAGCGAGCCGCCGAGGGAGACGATCCAGTCGCCGGTCTGCGGTTCCCGGTAGAACAGGCTGACCCCCTTGATGACCGCGACCGGCAGCGCCAGGGGGTCGAGCGTCTCGGGGAGCCGCTCGGTCGAGATCTCGCGCCACACCTCCAGGCACTCGGCCAGCAGCGGGTAGTCGGCAATCTGCTCGAGAGGGATCGCCACATGGGTGCTCGGCAGACGCCAGAACGCATCGGGGGCCAGGTTGGCGGCGCTCATCGCTGGGCCCCCTGGTCGTCGGATCGCATGCGCCCGAAGCTGCCGGGGTCGATCACCGTCACGAAGTGGTCCACCCTGTCGCCGTTCCGGCTGAACGGCAGGAACAGGCGCACGTAGGACCATCGCCGGCCGCGCGGATCGACGAAGTTGCGGCGCGTCAGTTCCGGTTCCCCGCGCGCCACGGCGGCGCGGATCGCCGCCCGGACCTCGGCCCGGTCGGCCTCTGAGAACGCTTCGATCAGGCCGGTGCCGCGCAGTTCGTACCCGACATGCTCCGAGACCAGGCGGCCGGCCAGCCGGACCCGCCAGTCGTCGGCGTCGGCATCGAACTCGAACAGGTTGAGCCCGGCGATGGCGGCCCGCGGAAACGCCAGCGGGTCGACGTCCGACGGCAGGCCGTCGGCCACCAGGCCGCGCCAGTTCTCCAGGCATTGCGCCAGGACCGGATAGTCGACGATCCGATCCAGGGAGAGCTCCACATGCTCGCCCGGCAAAGCCCAGAAGGCGCCTACCGGTTCCCGGTCCAGAGTCCTCATAGGGCGCATTCTGCTTCCCCGCTCCCGGAAACCGGAGTTCTCCGGGATTCTCCCGTATCGTCTCTGCGAAGCGGCCGGCCAAGCGGTGGCCGACTTCTCCGCGGCGTTACGCAAGTGTGATCGGACCGTCCGTCGGCGTCCAGTGCGGGAAGCCCTTAGAGATGCGGGGCCTGGAGATGCGAGACCGGCGGCCGGCCGGGGCCGGTCTCACTCGGCCAGGACGTACAGGAGACCCAGTCCGGTCAGGCGCCGCTGGACCTGCCCGAGTGCCGCCGCGGCCGCGTCGCGTTGCCCGGCGAACCGGTCCAGGATCGCGCCCACCCGGGTCGGGCCGTCGATCGCGGACAGGACATCCAAATCCAGGTCCGAGAAACGCAGGCCGACCGTGATCGTGCGGCCGTCCACGTCGACCTGGATGCCGCGAGCCTGTTCGGCCCGGCCGCGCAGCGTCGCGGCAAGGGCCGGAGGGTGGATGCCGGCCGGAACGAGCAAGGTCGCCGGGTCATCGAGCAGGCGCTCGGCCGGATCGTCGTCCCCGGAGAAGGTCTCGTGGCCGTCCCGGACGGCATAGAACACGTGCTTCTTGAGCGAACCCTGGATCAGCTCGGCCAGCTGCCAGCGCGTCCGGCGGTCGAGTTCGGCCGCCGCCGCCCGCAGGACCGGGTCGCGCACGGCCGATGCCGGATCGTACAGGAACGGCGGCGTGAACGACCGGATACGCAGGCCTGCCGCGGCGCACAGCCCGTCGAGATCGGCGATGCTGAAGGCGCGGTCCCGCGGATTGAGCAGCACGTCCGCCAGTTCGGCGTCGTCGGCGTCGACCAGGGCCTGGAAGGCGGGGTTCCGGCGTAGCCAGTTGGTCTGCGGCAGGCCGCGCACGAAGGCGCGCGCCAGGGCGACGGCGTCGGACCGCCCGTCGTCGACCCCCAGGAGCGACAGCGCGGCCTGGGCCTCGTAGACGCCGGTCCGGCCGATCCGGCCATACGCCATCACCCCGATGCCGCCGCCCGGGGCGAGGACGCGCGACAGCACGGCGAGGGCGGTCTGCGGCTCGGGGACGTGGTTGAGGACGCCGCAGAAGTCGATGTAGTCGTATGGCCCGTCGATTTCCTCGGTGAGGGCCTCGAGCGGCGCGACCCGGAACGCGACGTCCTGCAGCCCGAGGGCCGCTGCGCGGGCGCGGGCGATGTCGCAGGAGCGTTCCGACAGATCCACGTAGTCGATCCGTCCGGCCAGCCCCAGCCGCCGGAGCCAGCCGCCAAGGCAGACGACCGCGTCGCCGGTGCCGCCGCCGGCGACCAGCACGCGCAGCGGCCGGCCGGCCGGAAGGACGCCGCCGAAGACATGATGGGCGACCGCCGGCAACGAGCTCGGCCGGACCCAGGCGAGATCGCCGACGTTGGCGTCGGGGTCGCGGTGGGGATAGGGAAACCGCTCGTAGAACGCGGCGATCCGGTCCCCGGGGCCGGCGTCCGTCACCGCGGGCTCCGGTCCCGTGCCGGCCGCCGACCGGGCATGCTCAGCTGTCCATCTTCAGGGCGGCGATGAAGGCGGACTGCGGGATCTCGACCTGGCCGAACTGCCGCATCCGCTTCTTGCCTTCCTTCTGCTTCTCCAGAAGCTTCTTCTTGCGGGTGATGTCGCCGCCGTAGCACTTGGCGGTGACGTCCTTGCGGAGCGCGCCGACGGTCTCGCGGGCGATCACCTTGCCGCCGATCGCCGCCTGGATGGCGATCTTGAACAGCTGCCTGGGGATCAGGTCCTTCAGCTTGCCGCACATCGCCCGGCCGCGCGGGTCGGCCTGGCTGCGGTGCACGATCATCGACAGCGCGTCCACCGGCTCCTGGTTGACCATGATGGTCAGCTTCACCAGGTCGCCCTCGCGGTAGCTGTCGAGCTGGTAGTCGAAGCTGGCATAGCCGCGGCTGATCGACTTCAGGCGGTCGTAGAAGTCGAACACCACCTCGTTCAGCGGCAGCCGGTAGACCACCATGGCGCGGCTGCCGGCATAGGTCAGGTCGAGCTGCTCGCCGCGGCGCTCGGTGCACAGCGTCAGCACCGGGCCGAGATACTCGTCGGGGACGAAGATCGTGGCCTTGATCCACGGCTCCTCGATCGAGGCGATCTTCATGACGTCGGGCATGTCGGCCGGGTTGTGCAGCTCGATCGTCTTCCCGTCGGTCAGGTGGATCTTGTAGACCACGCTCGGTGCCGTGGTGATCAGGTCCAGGTCGAACTCGCGCTCCAGCCGCTCTTGGATGATCTCCAGGTGCAGCAGGCCGAGGAAGCCGCAGCGGAAGCCGAAGCCGAGCGCCGCCGAGGTCTCCATCTCGTAGTGGAAGCTGGCGTCGTTCAGGCGCAGCTTCTCCAGGCTGTCGCGCAGGTGCTCGAACTCGCCGGCATCGGCCGGGAACAGCCCGCAGAACACCACCGAGATGCTCGGCTTGAAGCCGGGCAGCGCGGTCGCCGCCGGCCGGCGCTCGTCGGTGACGGTGTCGCCGACCTGGGTATCGGCGACGGTCTTGATACCGGCGTTCAGGAACCCGACCTCGCCGGGGCCGAGGCTCTCGACCTCCAGGCCCTTCGGGGTCAGCACGCCGACGCGCTCGACCGGGTGTACGGCGCCGGTCTGCATCATCTTGATGCGCTGGCCCTTCTTCAGCACGCCGTCATGCACGCGCATCAGACAGGTGACGCCGAGATACGGGTCGTACCAGCTGTCGACCATCATCGCCTTGGTCGGCGCGTCGCGGTCGCCCTTCGGCGGCGGCAGGCGCTGGACAATGGCCTCCAGCAGCTCGTCCATGCCGAGCCCGGTCTTGGCGGAAATCTCGATGGCGTTGGAGGCGTCGAGGCCGATGACGTCCTCGATCTGCTCCTTGACCCGGGCCGGGTCGGCGGCCGGCAGGTCGATCTTGTTCAGGACCGGGATGATCTCGTGGTTGGCCTCGATCGCCTGGTAGACGTTGGCCAGGGTCTGGGCCTCGACGCCCTGGCTGGCGTCGACCACCAGGATCGAGCCCTCGCAGGCCGCCAGCGACCGGCTGACCTCGTAGGCGAAGTCGACGTGGCCCGGGGTGTCGATCAGGTTCAGCGTGTAGCGCTTGCCGTCCTTGGCGTCGTAGATCAGCCGGACGGTCTGCGCCTTGATGGTGATGCCGCGCTCGCGCTCGATGTCCATCGAGTCGAGCACCTGCTGCTTCATCTCACGCTCGGTGAGGCCGCCGCACATCTGGATCAGCCGGTCCGCGAGGGTCGACTTGCCGTGGTCGATGTGCGCGATGATCGCGAAGTTCCGGATGTGGGTAAGGTCGGTCATGGAGCCGGGTTATGCCTGAAAAATGCGGCGCGGAACATAGTGTCCCGCACCGCACCCGGCAATGCCGGAGATCGGCGGCCTCCGCGGGTCACGCCGGGATGGGGACCGCCTCGTCGGCGAGTGCGAATCCCTCGTCTTTCCAGCCTTCGATTCCGCCGATCATCAGCTTGACCGGACGCCCCAGCCGGGCCAGCCGGATCGCCGCCCGGCAGGCGCCGTTGCAGTGCGGTCCGGCGCAGTAGACCACGAACAGGGTGTCGGCCGGCCAGTCGGCCATCTTGCGCTCGATGATCTTGCGGTGCGGCAGGTTGACGGCGCCCGGCACGTGACCGGCCGCGTACAGCGCCGGCGATCGGACGTCGAGCAGCACGAAGTCGGCCCGGCCGCCGGACATCGCGTCGTGGACGTCCCAGCAGTCGGTCTCGAACGCCATCAAGGCCTCGAAATGGGCGAGGGCGGCGGCCGGCGGGGCGGCCGGGATTTCGGCTACGGCAGAGGGTGTGACTGCGGAAGGCATGGCGGGGCTCCGGGCTCGGTTGCGGTTGCCGGCCAGCATCGCGCCGCCGCCCGGTCCTGGAAATCGGCACTCAAGCCATGTATCGTAAAAATCATGCCAAAGGGTGCTCATCCGGGGCCGGATCCCCGCAGCGTCGCCGTGCTCGCCTATGACGGGCTCTGCACCTTCGAGTTCGGCCAGGTGGTCGAGGTGTTCGGCCTGTCGCGCCCGGAGATGGGCGACGCCTGGTACCGCTTCCGGGTGTGCGCCGAGCGTCCCGGTCCGCTGCGCGCGATCGGCGGCTTCCGGGTCGAGGCCGATGGCGGGCTGGCCGAGCTGGGCGCGGCCGCGACCATCGTGGTGCCGGGCTGGCGCGGGATCGACGCGCCGGTGCCGGACGACCTGCTGGACACCCTGCGGGCCGCCCACGCCCGCGGCAGCCGGCTGGTCTCGATCTGCTCGGGCGCGGCGGTGCTGGCGGCGACCGGCCTGCTGGACGGCCGGCGCTGCACCACCCACTGGCGCCACGCCGAGAAGCTGGCGGCGCGGTTCCCGGCGGTCCGGGTCGACGCCGACGTGCTCTACACCGAGGCCGACCGGGTGTTCACCTCGGCCGGCAGCGCCGCCGGCCTCGACCTCTGCGTGCACCTGGTGCGGCGCGACTTCGGGCCGCGGATCGCCAACGAGGTCGGCCGCCGGCTGGTGCTGCCGCCGCATCGCGAGGGCGGCCAGGCGCAGTTCATCGCGCGGCCGGTGGCGGACCGCGAGAACGGCCGGTTCGCTGCCCTGTTCGACTGGGCGCGCGACCGGCTGGGCGAACGCATCAGCATCGACCGCATGGCGGCCGAGGCGGCGATGAGCCGGCGCAGTTTCGTGCGCCGGTTCGAGGCCGCGACCGGCAGCACGCCGGGCGAGTGGCTGATCGGCGAGCGGATCAGGCGGGCGAGCGACCTGCTGGAGACCACCGGGCTCCGGGTCGAGCGGGTCGCGACCGAGTGCGGCTTCGGCAGCGCCGAGGCCTTGCGCCATCACTTCCGGACCCGGCTGGGGATCAGCCCGACGGCGTATCGCCGACAGTTCGCGCGGGTGGGGGCGCGATAGGGGGGGACCCTGCCCGTCGCTTAGTGGGTTCCGGATGCGTTCCGCCTGCGGCGGCGCGCTCCGGAATGACGAAGAAGGGGAGAAGGCGCGCGCGGCCGGTCCTCACGAAACTTCGTCATTCCGGAGCGACGCGCCACCCCTGGCGCAGCGGATCCGGAACCCACGAAGCGACGGGCGCCGGCGTCTGGCGACTACCCCCGCCCCTTCAGCTCGACGCCGTTGCCTTCCGGGTCGTGCAGGTAGATCGACGGGCCGTCGCCCTCGGCGCCGAAGCGGGTCGCCGGGGCCTCGGTCTCGACGCCGTGGGCCGCGAAGTAGGCGCGGATCGCCTCGGCGTCGAACGGCTCGACCTTGAGGGCGACGTGGTCGACGTTGCGCCCCGGTCCCGGCGGCGGACCGCCGCGGCTGCCGGCGGCGCCGTTCATGTCGACCAGGTCGATCATCGAGCCGCCGGCGTCCAGGTGCCAGAGCCCGAGCGGCTCGTTGTGCTTGGCCACCGGGCAGCCCAGCAGGTCGCGGTAGAACCGCAGCATGGGCTCGATGTCGCGGGCCCGGACCACCACGTGGTCCAGGCCGCCGAGGCGGTAGGGCAGGTCGGGCATCGCCGTTCTCCTTACGGAATCACCTTCATGTCGCGGAACTCGCCGAAGATCCGCTCGAACATGGCGTCCGACCGCACGCAGTCGGGGAAGCCGTGCAGCCGCAGCTTCAGGGTGTCGCTCATGACGTCCCAGTCGGTGCCGAACACGTAGTCGGCGAACGGCCAGGCGGCAATCTGGTCGTAGGGGATGCGCTGCAGCCCGTACTTCTCGACGATCGCCGCCCACAGCCCGGCCTTGTCGGCCATGAACTCGGACAGCCTGATGGTCTGGACGTCGGCCACCTCCATGTCGAAGAACCTGGCGAACTTCGGCCACACGTTCTTCCAGCGGAAGAAGTCGCCGTTGGTGATGTTGAACACCTCGTTGGCGGCCCGGTCGTCGGTCGCGCACCACACCATGGCGTTGGCCAGGTGCTGGTTGTCGCAGACCTGGTACACCGCCTCCCAGGCGCCGGGCTTGCCGGGGAACCGGAGCGGCAGGCCGAGCTCCTTGGAGATCGTCGCGTAGACCGCGATGCAGGTGGTGATGTTCATCGGGTTGCCGAGCGCGAAGCCGCACACCGTGTGCGGGCGCAGCGCCGACCAGCTCCACGCCTTGCCCTTCTGGGCGGCCCGCAGCCACTGCTCCTGGTCCCAGTAGAAGTTCGGCAGCATGTGCGGCGGGTCGTCCTCGCGGGCCGGCGTCTTGAACGGGCCGAGATGCGAGCCGTAGATCTTGTTGCCCTCGATCAGCTGCACGTGGCGCAGCGACTTCGAGGCCTGCTCGATCGGCTCGACCGAGTTGACCAGCATCGCCAGGTTCGGCGGGCCGTGCTCGGCCCACACCGGTCGGGCCTGGAAGGCGCAGTAGAAGATGTGGGTGACGTCGGTCAGGCCGGACAGCTTGGCCTCGGCGTCGGCCCGGTCCAGCAGGTCGACCGAGATGTAGGTCGCCGGGCTGTCGAAATCCGGCGCCCGTCGGCTCAGGCCGACGATCTCCCAGCCGCCGAGATTGCCCAGGTGCTCGATCAGCTTGCGGCCGATGACCCCGAGGGCGCCGACCACCACGGCCTTGTTCTTCGCCATGTCGTCCTCCTCTGTGCGGTGCGCATGGTCCACGCTCGCCGCTTCCGGATCAACGCCCGCCGGGGCACGGCAGGAATTCCCGCGGGGCGCTTACCTTCTTTTCGCCACAGACCGCTCCATATAGTGATCAAGGTCGTGCCAACTGGGCGGGTCGTGAAGCGGTCCGCCTTTTCTTTTGCGGCACCGGTCATCTCCCGATCCGCGACGTCCCGACAGCCCCGCGACGCGGTGTATGCTCGCTCGAAAGACCATCCGAGGGAGCGCCGCCATGACCGCCTTCCGCGTCGGCCTCAGTGCCGACTTCACCCGTGCCGACGGCAAGTCGACCTTCCCGAGCTACGACCTCTCGCCGCTGGGCGCCGAGGGCGTGGAGCTGGTGGAGCTGCCACGGACGGCGCTGATCGCGCCGGAGCATGTCGCCGGCTTCGACGCCATCGTGCTGCTGGGCGAGCGGATGGCGGCGTCGAGCTTTCCGGGCGACGGCCGGCTGGCGCTGATCGCGCGCATGGGCGTCGGCTTCGACACCGTCGACACCGAGGCCTGCACCGCCAACGACGTGGCCCTCACCATCACGCCCCAGGCGGTCCGCCGGCCGATGGCGACGACCCAGGTGTGCTTCATCCTGGCGCTCGCCCACAACCTGGTGGCCAAGGACCGGATCGCCCGCACCGGCGCGCTCGGCTGGCCGGCCCGGCTGGACTTCCACGGCACCGGCCTGGTCGGCCGGACCGTCGGGTCGGTCGGCATCGGCAACATCGGCTCGGAAATGTTCCGGTTGCTGAAGGCGTTCGACGTGCGGATGATCGCTCACGACCCCTATGTCGACCCGGCGCGTTTCGCCGAGCTCGGGGTCGAGCCGGTGCCGCTCGAGGCGGTGTTCGAGCGGAGCGACTTCGTCACCTTCAACTGCCCGCTGAACGACGAGACCCGCGGCATCGGCTCGGCGGCGCTGATCGCCCGCATGAAGCCGACCGCCTATCTGGTCAACACCAGCCGCGGTCCGGTGGTGAACCAGAAGGCGCTGTACCACGCGCTGGTCGAGCAGCGGATCGCCGGCGCCGCCATCGACGTGTTCGACCCCGAGCCGCCGGCCGCCGGCGATCCGATCCTGCAGCTCGACAGCGTGATCACCGCGCCGCATTCGCTCGGGTGGACCGACCAGATGTTCGCCACCATGGGCGAGGTGAACCGTGGCGCCATCGCCGACGTGAAGGCCGGGCGGATACCGGCGAACGTGGTGAACCGGGCGGTGCTGGAGCGGGCCGGGTTCAAGGCCAAGCTGGCGGCCTACGGAACGCGATAGGAGGAGAACCGATGGGCGACGCCACCCACCAGCCCGACGGCCGCCCGCGCGGGCGCGGCCTCGGCCTGCCGTTCCCGGGCGAGACCGGGGCCACCAACAGCATCGTCGACGTGCCCGGCGTCGAGGTCGGCGCCGTCACCCTGATCCGCGGCGACGGCAAGCTGGTGGTCGGCCAGGGTCCGGTGCGTACCGGCGTGACGGCGATCCTGCCGCGCGGCAAGGCCGGCATGGCGGTGCCGGTGTTCGCCGGCATCCACAGCCTGAACGGCAACGGCGAGCTGACCGGCAGCCACTGGATCGTCGAGTCCGGCCGCTGCGAGGGACCGCTGACCATCACCAACACCCATTCGGTCGGCCGGGCCCGCGACGCCAGCGTGCGCTGGCTGGTCCAGCATGCCGGGCTGGGCGCACAGGCGGCCGCCTGGGGCCTGCCGGTCGCGGCCGAGACCTATGACGGGTACCTGAACGACATCAACGGCTTCCACCTCACCGAGGAGGACGTGATCGCGGCCATCGACGGCGCCTCGGCGGGCTTCCCGCCGCTCGGCAACCGCGGCGGCGGCACCGGCATGATCTGCTACCAGTTCAAGGGCGGGAACGGCAGCGCTTCGCGGCGCGCCGAGGCCGGCGGCCGGCGCTGGACGCTCGGGGCGTTCGTGCAGGCCAATTTCGGCCGCCGCGAGCTGTTCGCGCCGCTCGGGGTGCCGGCCGGCCGCCTGCTCGACGTGCCGCTGCCGGGGCCGCTGGCGCCGACGGGAGGTGCGGAAGGCTCGATCATCGTGGTGGTGGGAACGGATGCGCCGCTGCTGCCGCACCAGTGCGCCCGGGTGGCCCGGCGGGTGTCGCTCGGCCTGGCCCGTACCGGCTCGATCGCCGCCAACGGCTCCGGCGACATCTTCCTGGCGTTCTCCACCGGCAATTCGGAGGCGCTCGGCGACGGTGAACTCATGCAGAAGCGCCTCGACTTCCTGCCCGACGCCGCCCTCGATCCGCTGTTCGAGGCGACCGTGCAGGCGACCGAGGAGGCGATCGTCGAGGCCATGCTGGCGGCCGACACCATGACCGGCATCGACGGCCGCACCGTGCACGCCCTGCCGCACGGGCCGCTCGTGGACCTGATGCGGAAGTTCGGGCGGGTGTAGGGGGGACTGCCAGATGCCTCTTGGCTCACACGAACCGTCGCCTTCCCGGTGGCGGCAGTCCTCCGAAGACCGAGCCGGGACGAAGCAGAAAGTCACGGGGCTGTCCCAGTTGACCTCCGGAGCGGGCCGACTGGGACAGCCCCTTCGACAACGTTCAGAAGGGAAAGAGGATGCACCCGATCATCGACATGGAGATCGAAGCCCCGCTGTCCGAGGCCGCGCTGCGCGCCCAGGAGATCGGCAAGGGCCGGCCCGGTACCCCGATGGGAGAGCCGTTGGACCGGCCTGACGGATACGGGTTCGCCAACTACCGCACGGTCTTCGGCGGCGGCTCGACCGGGTCGGCGACGAAGGGCTTCGCACCGGACGAGCGCGACCGGCAGTTCGAGGCGATCGTCGCCGACATGGACGGCGCGAACATCGAGTACGGCTTCCTGTGCAACATGCTGAACAGCGAGATCGGCGACATCCACCGCAAGCATCCCGGCCGCTTCAGGATGTTCGCCCTGATCGACCCGATGGACGGCATGCGCGGGGTGCGGGAGCTCGAGCGGCTGGTGCGCGAGGACGGGGCCAACGGCTTTCGCGTGACCTCGCTCAGCAACTGCCTGCCGGCCAGCGACCGGCGCTACTATCCGCTGTACGCCAAGTGCGTCGAGCTGAACGTGCCGGTCAAGATCTACAGCACCATGAACTACGCCAACGACCGGCCGTACGATCTCGGCCATCCGCGCCACCTCGACCAGGTCGCCGTCGACTTTCCGGAGCTGAAGATCGTGGCCGGGCTGGGCGGCTGGCCGTGGGTCCCGGACATGGTCGGCCTGCTCGCCCGGCATCCGAACCTCTACTGCGACACCTCGGCCCACCGTCCGCGCTACTTCGCCAAGCCGGGCTCCGGCTGGGAGATGTTCATGCAGTTCGGCAACTCCCGCCTGCAGGACAAGATCATGATCGGGATGTCGCGCTACCTGTTCGGCTGCCCGTTCGAGGAGCTGATCGAGGAGTATCGCCAGCTTCCGCTCAAGGAGAAGGTCCTGGAGAAGTGGTTCTACCACAACGCCAAGCGGTTCTTCGAAGGCGACTGAACCCGGCGAGCCACGACCACCTGTCCTCCGCATCCGCATAGCAAGGGGTCCCGATGACCAGGGATGTCTCGTCTCTCATCAGGCCGGCCACGATTGCCGTGATCGGCGCGTCCGCCACCAAAAGGGCCCAGGGCAACGCCGTCATCGACAATCTGCTGAGCCGGGATTGCCGGAGCCGGATCGTCCCGGTCCATCGCAGCGCCGGGACGATCCAGGGCCTGGCGACCGTCGCGGCGATCGACGACCTGCCCGACGGGATCGATCTCGCGATCGCCTCGGTCCCTGCCGCCGCCGCGACCGAAACGGCCCGGGCGCTGGAAGCGAAAGGCGTCAGGTCGGCGATCTTCTTCGCCTCCGGGTTCGCGCAGGCCGACGAGGACGCGTTCCGCGCCCTGGCCGCTGCCAGCACCATGGCCGTCCACGGGCCGAACTGCATGGGCCTGATCAACCTCAACGACGGGCTGTTCCTGTATCCGGCGACGACGTCGAGCAAGATCAGGCCGGGCAGGGTCGCGTTCATCGCGCAGTCCGGCTCGGCGGCGATCACGCTGATGAACTCCGCCGAGTTCGGCATCTCGAAGATCGTCACCGTCGGCAGCGAGTTCCAGCTGACCGCCGCCGACTACATGGACTGGCTGGCGACCGACGACGACACCGCGGCGATCGGCGTGGTGCTGGAGGCGATCAAGGACCCGCAGGCCTTCGCCCGCGCCGCCCGCCGGATCCACGAGAACGGCAAGTCGCTCGCCGTCCTCAAGGTCGGCAATTCCGAGGTCGGATCGGCCGCGACCCTGGCCCACACCGGCTCGATGACCAGCGACGCCGATACCTACCGGCTGTTTTTCGAGGCGAACGGCATCGCTACCGTGGACGATTACGACGAGCTGAACGCAGCCCTCGAGATCCTGTCGCGTGTCGGCCGCCGCCCAAGTGCGGGCAAGGTCGCGATCGTCGGCATCTCGGGCGGGCAGACCGCGCTCGCCTGCGACGTGGCCGCGGCCGCCGGCGTCGAGCTGGCGCGCTTCGGCGACGACGTGGTCCGCCGGATGGGCGAGGTCTCTCCCGGCACCCGGGCCCAGAACCCGATCGACTTCGGATCGGTGGTGGACGAGGCGGCGCGCGACATCGTCGGCTCGATCAGGGCGGTTCTCGACGACGACGGCATCGATGTGCTGGCGGTGCTCCAGGACTGCCAGGCCGGCCTGCACCCGAAGTCGCTGGAATCCTACAGCACGCCGATCGACGCCTATTGCCGGAGCGCTCTCGAGGCGTCGAAACCGATCGTCGCGATCTCGCCGACCTCGGAGCCGATCCACCCAGACATCCGGGCGAAGTTCGAGGGCCACGGCATCCCGATCGTCAGCGGCCTGCGCGAGGGCATCGTCGGGATCAGGACGATCTCGCAACCCTGCCCGCCGGCGCCCGCCGAGATGGCAGAGACGCCCGAGGCGACGGCCCGAAGAACCCGCGCCCTGGGCCTGGTTCGAGACGAACTGGAGAGCGGCCAATCCCAGCTGTCTCCGAACGTTTGCCTGGAGATCCTGACCGCCTACGGCGTTCCGACGGCCCGTTCCCTGGTGGTCGGGAGCGCGTCCGAGGCGGCGGAGCGGGTCGCCGAGATCGGGTTTCCGCTGGCCGTCAAGATCGCGTCCAGGGACATCGCCCATCGCTCCGAGCTCGGCGGCGTCGTGCTCGGCGTGACCGATAGGGACGGGCTCTCGGCGGCGATCGCCCGGATCGCCGACAGTGTCGCCTCGGCCGCGCCCGATGCGGCGATCGACGGTTACGAACTGCAGCGCGAGGTCCGCGGCGACCTCGAGGCGGTGGTCGGTTTCGTTGCCTCGCCGCCGTTCGGCGTCAAGGTCATGGTCGGAACCGGCGGGACGCTGGTCGAGCTGACCGGCGATCTGGCCATGGGACTGGCGCCGCTGACGGTGGCGGAGGTGCAGGCGCTCATCGCCTCGACCAGGCTCGGCAAGCGCATGGACGGCTACCGCAACCTCATCGCCCGGACCGACACGCGACCCCTCGCCGAGCTGGTCTCGGCGCTGTCGCTGATCGCCCGCGACCTCGGCGACCGGATCACGTCCTGCGACCTGAACCCGGTCATGATCCGCGCCGGCTCCGGCGACGTCGCGGTCGTCGACGTGCTGATGACGGTGAGGTGACGCTGGTGGCGACCTTGCGGCTGATCCCGAAGCCGCCCCCCTGGATCGCGTCGCCCGGCCGTGCTGACATGGCGGGACCGGAGGAAACGAACGGCCCAACGACAACACCTGCGGAGGTTCCCGCCATGGCCTACCGGACCATCGAGGTCACGCCGATCGGCGGCACCCTGGGCGCCGAGATCGCCGGCGTCGACCTCGCCCGGCCGCTCGGCAACGAGCAGCTCGCCGAGATTCACCAGGCGTTCCTGGAGAACCAGGTGCTGGTGTTCCACGGCCAGGACCTGACCATCGAGCAGAACAAGGCGTTCGCCCGGCGCTTCGGCCCGCTGGTCCCCTATCCGTTCGTGAAGGGCCTGGAAGACCATCCGGAGGTGTTCGAGATCCGCAAGGAGCCGGACGAGGAGAAGAACTTCGGCGGCGCCTGGCACACCGACATGTCGTTCGAGGAGCGGCCGCCGGTCGGCACCATGCTGTATGCCCGCGAGACCCCGTCGCGCGGCGGCGACACCCTGATCGCCAACCTGTACCGGGCCTACGAGACGCTCAGCGACCCCATGAAGCGCGTGGTCGACGGGCTGACCGGGGTGTACAGCGGCGACCTCAAGGGCAGGCGCGGCGGCCGCAAGGCGCTGATGGACTCGACCCGCTTCCAGTCCGCCAACGTCGAGCGGGCCGGCGAGATGGAGGCCGAGCACCCCCTGGTGCGCACCCATCCGGAGACCGGGCGCAAGGCGCTGTACGTCAGCGGCAGCCACCTCTACCGGATCGCCGGCATGACCGATGCCGAGAGCGCCGCCCTGGTCGGATTCCTGAAGGACCACGCCGCCACCCCCGACTTCACCTGCCGGGTCAGCTACCGGCCCGGCACCCTGGTGGTCTGGGACAACCGCTGTACCCAGCACCGGGCGCTCAACGACTATCCCGGCGAGCGCCGGGTGATGCACCGCCTGACCATCGGCGGCGGCGACCGCCCGCACTGAGCTCGACATTGGCCAATCGCGCGGAGCGAGTCTTGCGCCGGCAGCACCCTTTTCCTGACGTCATTCCGGAGCGGGCCGCCTTCGGGCGGCGCGCATCCGGAACCCACCCGCCGCCGCCATCGCGGCAACCGCTGGCGCCCGTCGCCCCGTGGGTTCCTGATCACCCGCGCCGGCGCGCGGGCGTCCGGAATGAGGTCGAGGGAGGGAAGCGGCTCGCCAAAGGGGCGGTGACCGGGACAGCAACCACAGTCGAGGAACACCGAGAATGAGCGAACGCATCGCGATCGTCGGGGCCGGCGCCGTCGGCGCCTATGTCGGCGGCTACTTCGCGCGGGCCGGCGAGGACGTGACCCTGATCGACCCGTGGCCGGAGCACGTCGAGGCGATGAGGCGCGACGGCCTCAGCCTGTCGGGGATGACCGAGGGCGAATGCTTCACCACCCCGGTCAAGGCGATGCACCTCACCGACGTGCAGAGCCTGGCCAGGACCGGGCCGATCGACATCGCGTTCGTGTGCACCAAGTCGTACGACACCGACTGGGCGACCGCGATGATCCGCGGCTACCTGGCGCCGGACGGCTATGTGGTCTCGCTGCAGAACTGCATCAACGAGGAGACCATCGCCCGGATCGTCGGCTGGGGAAGAGTGGTCGGTTGCATCGCCGCCAAGATCGCCGTCGAGCTGACCGGGCCGGCGCAGGTCCGGCGCAGCGTCCCGCTCGGGGGCAACCGGCACACGGTGTTCCGGGTCGGCGAGGTGCACGGCCGGATCACGCCGCGGATCGAGCGGATCGCGCGCATGCTGGCCGACATCGACAGTGCGAAGACCACGTCGAACCTGTGGGGCGAGCGCTGGTCGAAGCTGTGCGCCAACGCCCAGGCCAACGGCGTGTCGGCGGCCACCGGGCTCGGCAACAACGGCATGGCGCGCGAGCCGGTGACCCGCTGGCTGTCGATCCGGCTGGCCGGCGAGGCGGCCCGGATCGGCCGGGCGCTCGGCTACGAGCTGGAGACCATCAACAAGTTCAGCGCCGACGACTGGATCGCCGCCACCGACGGCGACGCGGCGGTGCGCGAGCGGATCGAGGCCGAGATGATCGCCGCCTGCGAGGGCCGCAGCGAGACCGGGCGGCCGTCGATGGGCCAGGACATCGCCAAGGGCCGGCGCACCGAGATCGAGATGCTGAACGGCTACATCGTCGAGCGCGGCAAGGAGATCGGCCTCGCCGCGCCGGCCAACGCCGGGCTGACCGCCGCGGTCCAGGCGGTCGAGCGCGGCGAGGCCCCGGCCGGCCTGGAGCGCGTCGCCGGGATCTGAGGGCGGTGGGCAGGGGCATCGGGCGCCGGCATTTCTCCCCTCATCGTCATTCCGGAGCGACGCGCCGCCGCGGCGCGGCGCTCCGGAATGACGGCATGGGGGAGAGGTCTCACGGCTCCGGGCCTGCCGGGGACCGGCTCCCTGCTCGTCAGACGCTCAGCGCCACGCCGTCCCGCCCAGGGTCGGCGGCGCCGTCCAGGCGGTCGGGCAGGATGCGGATGCCGTGCACCCAGCCGATGGTGTAGCCGAACGGGTTGCGGATCACCTCGTAGCCCTGGGCCTCGAGCTCGCGGGTCACCGACCGCGGGATCCGGTTCGAGACGTCGATGGCGTTGCTGGTCGACGAGAACCGCGGGGCCGCCACCGCCTCGGGCATGGTCATGCCGAAGTCGAGCACGTTCAGGATCGCCTGCAGCACGCCCATGACGATCTGGGTGCCGCCGGGCGCACCCAGCACCAGCAGCGGCCGGTCGTCCTCGAACACCATGGTCGGGCACATGGCGCTGAACCGCGACTTGCCGGGCGCCAGGCTGCCGGCCCGGCCGGGGCGCGGGTCGAACACGCCCATGCAGCCGTTGTACATGAAGCCCAGCCCCTCGGTGATCACCCCGGACGGCATGCCGAGCGAGTGGGTCATGGCCACGCAGTTGCCGTCGGCGTCGACCACCGACAGGTGGGTGGTGTCCTTCGGCACCAGATCGGTCGCCTGCAGCCGCGCCACCGAGGCCTTCTCGCCGCGCCGGATCTCGGCGGCCAGGCCGGCGGCGTAGTCCTTGCCGGTCAGCCGGTCGAGCGGCACGTCGACGAACGCCGGGTCGCCGACGAATCGGTCCTTGTCGACGGTGGCGCGCTTCATCGCCTCGCACACCACGCGCAGGTATTCCGGCGTGTTGTGGCCGATGCCGGCGAGGTCGAAGCCCTCGAGGATGTTCAGCATCTCCAGCAGCATCACCCCGCCGCCCGGCGGCTGGTTGGTGGCGATGCGCCGTCCGCGGTAGCTGCCGACCAGCGGCGCGGTGCGGACCGGCCGGTAGGACTCCAGGTCGGCCCGGCCGATCAGTCCGCCGTTGGCCTGCATGTCGGCGACGATCCGGTCGGCGATCTCGCCGCGGTAGAAGGCGTCGGCGCCGCCCGCGGCGATCGCCCGCAGGGTGGCGGCGTAGTCCGGGTTGCGCAGCGGCGTGCCGATGGTCTTGGGCGAGCCGTCGGGGCGGCAGTACAGCGCCCGGCCGGACGCCGAGTAGGCCAGCCGCTCGGTCGACGACACCCGGCCCATCGTGCCCTCGTCGATCCAGAACGCGTACATCGCCGGGCGCACGAAGTAGCCGTCCTCGGCCCAGGCGATCGCCGGGACGCAGACCTCCGGCCACGGCAGCCGGCCGTGCGCCTTGTGGGCCGCCTCGTAGGCCCTGAGGGCCGCCGGCACGCAGATCGACTGGTAGCCGAGGTCGTTGACCCGGCCCTTCAGCACGAAGCCGAAGCCGTCGCGGGTCTCGCCCTCGACCAGGTCGGCCCACATGTCGGGGCGGGTGGCCAAGGGCGCGGGGGCGTGGAAGTCGATGTACTCGTGGGTGCCGTCGGCCGGCTTGTAGACCGCCAGGCTGCCGAAGCCGGCGATTCCGCACATCAGCGGGTCGACCACGGTCTGGGCCAGCGCGGTGGCGATCGCCGCGTCGACCGCGTTGCCGCCGGCCCGCAGGATCTCGACCCCGGCCTCCGCCGCCTCGGGCTGCGGGCAGGCCACCATTCCCGTGTTCGTCATGGCCGTCCTCTTCTCGTGCCTTGAAGCGTCTTGCGATGCCGGTCGCTTCGTGGGTCCCGGATCGTCGCTCCGCGACGTCCGGGATGAGGATACCGGGGGAGGGCCGACAAGCCCTCATCCCGGACGCAGCGGCGAAGCCGCGGAGATCCGGGACCCACCCGCCGCCGCAGTGGCCGTCCCGGTCGCTGCGTCTCAGCTCAGCGCCAGGTAGGGCGTCACCGCCAGCCCGGCGAACACGGTCGCAAGCGGTACGTCGCCTTCGCCGTACCAGTCGGCCTCGTGCAGGATGTTGATGGTGCCGAGCATGGTGTCGTTCCACACCACCGGCACGTTCAGCACCGAATCGCAGCCGAGCGACGCGATCAGCTCGTGGTCGAAGAACACCGATTTGATGTCGGCGGCGTCGTAGCCGATGTACGGCCTGCGCCCGTGGATCACGTGCCCGGCCCAGAAGGTCGGGTTCAGGGCCTTGCGGCCGCCGACCGGGTAGCTGTCCGGCTGGTTGGTGTAGACCCGCTCGGACTCGCCGCTGTCGGCGTGAAACCGCAGCACGGTGAACAGCTTGTGGCCGATCGCCGCGTCCATCGCCTTGTCCAGGGCGGCGAAGGCGGAAGCCGGCTGGTCGGCGGCGGCCAGCGCCCGGGCGACGGCCTCCAGATGCGGCAACGGGTCGACGGTTCCGACGTGGCTCATGTCGCCTTCTTCTCTTCGCTCAGGGCCGATGGGGGCAGGGCCGATTGGGGGAGGTCGATGCGCGGCAGCCGTTCGGGCAGCAGGCCGCCCGGCCGCAGTCGCATGATCACGATGAGGGCGCCGCCGATCAGCATCTCGCGCAGGGCGGCGACCTGCACGGCCTGCAGGCCGGGCACCACCTCGGTCAGGAACCGGGTGGATTCCATGAAGAACACCACCAGCACGCTGCCGAGCACGGCGCCGTAGTTGTTGCCGGTGCCGCCGGCGGTCAGCGCCAGCACGATGTAGATGGTGATCAGCGGCACGAAGCCGTCGGGCGCGATGTAGGAGGTGTAGTGGCCGTACAGCGCGCCGGACAGCCCGATGACCGCGCAGCCGAGGGCAAACGCCTCGATCTTGAAGCGGATCACCGTCTTGCCGGCGACGGCGGCGACCTGGTCGTCGTCGCGGATCGCCCGCAGCACCCGGCCGTAGGGGGCGTGGCGCACCCGCTGCAGCAGGAACACCACGACCGCGACCACCACGGCGACCAGCGCCAGGAAGATCAGGTTGAAGGCCTCCGGCGTCACCTCGCCCCGGAACGGCCCGGGAATGCCGGAGATGCCGTCGGTGCCGTTGGTCAGCCAGATCTCGTTCGACGCGGTGATCCGGATCACCTCGGAGAACCCGAGGGTGACGATCGCCAGGTAGTCGCCGCGCAGCTTGGCGGTGACCATCGCCACCACCATGCCGGCGACAGCGGCCCCGGCCGCCCCGGCGAGCACGCCGAACCAGATCGGCAGGCCGATGAACTTGGTCAGCATCGCCGAGATGTAGGCGCCGAAGGCGAAGAAGCCGACCAGGCCGAGGTTGATCATCCCGGCCATGCCCCAGACCACGTTGAGGCCGAGCGCCATCAGCCCGTACAGGCCGGCGAACACGAGCATGGCGACGACGTAGTTCTCCATGATCGTCTCCTAGAACGCCCGCTCGCCGAGGATGCCGCGCGGCCTGAGCGTCAGCACCAGCAGGATGGCGACGAAGCCGACGGCCGACCGGTAGGCCGGGTCGAGCACCAGCAGCGACAGCTCCTCGGCGACGCCGATGGTGAGCGCCCCGACTACCGCACCGGGGATGCTGCCGAGGCCGCCGACCACGGCGGCGGCGAATACCGTCAGGATCGCCCGGAACCCGGTCAGCGGGTCGATCGAGGTGTCGAGGCCGAGCAGCATGCCGCCGAGCCCGGCCAGCCCCATGCCGACGAAGCTGACCAGCCGCCCGATGGCGACGGAGTCGATGCCCTTGATCGAGGCCAGCATCGGGTTGTCGGCGACAGCCCGCATCGCCTTGCCCATGCGCGAGAACGCCAGGAAGCCGAACAGGCAGGCCATGGCGACGATTGCGATCCCGCCGTTCTCGAGTTGCTGCGGGCTGACCCTGAGGCCGGCGAACCGCCAGTCGCGCAGGACCGGCAGGTCGTAGCCCCGGAGGTCGTTGCCGAACGAGAACCGGACGATGTTCTCCAGCACGATGGTCAGCGCCACGGCGGCGATGGCGGCGGCCAGCGGGCCGGCCGGCCGCATCGGCCGCAGCACGAACTCGTCGCAGATCAGCCCGGAGAACCCGGCGACCAGGAAGGCGAAGGCCACCGCGACCGGGGCCGGCAGCCCGAAGGTGACGTTCGCCACATAGCCGGCGAACGCCCCGATGGTCACCTGCGAGGCGACGCTGAAGTTGGGAAAGCGCAGCACCGCGTAGATGGCGGTGAAGCCGATGGCCGGGACCGCGAGAATGGTCCCGGCCATCAGCCCGTTCAGCACGAGCTGGGCGACCTCGGTCAGCATGGGCAGGTCCGACGGTTCGGGGACCGGGAGACTGTCCCCAACCGGCCCTTCGCGGCCCTCCGCTGACGCGGAGGGCACCTCAGGGCGATAGGTTCAAGGGGGCGGCCCGGACACTCTCCTGTCGTCCTGAGGTGCGCGTCGCGCAGCGACGGGCCGCGAAGGACCTGCACGAGGTCGCTCTCTCGATCCATGTTCACGCGATCAACCGACCTTCAGGGTCTTGAACGCCCCCTTCTGCACCTGCTCGTAGCGGAAGTTGGTGGTCAGGATGTCGCCGATGTCGTCGAAGTCGCAGGCGCCGCTGGCACCCTCGAAGTTGATCTCCTTGCCGGCGGCCAGCGCCTTCAGGCCGTCGACCACGTCGTCGACCTTCTCGCCCGGACCCTGGGAGATCTTGCGGATCGCGTCCTTGATGGCGGTGCCGCTGGAATCGCCGGCCTTGGCGATCGCCAGGCACACCAGGCTCGCCTGGTCGTTGCACTGGCAGGAATACGGGTCCAGGTCGTCCTTGCCGAGGAAAGCCGCCAGCCGCTTGTAGGCGGCGGAGTTCACCGACGGGGACGGCGCCACCGTGTAGGTGCCCTCGGTGACCTCCGGCGGCAGCGAGGCGAGCAGCTTCTGGTTCACCGCGTAGGCCTGGGCGATCTTGCCGCCCTCGTATCCGGCCTTGTACAGCTCGCGCAGCACGACGGTGCAGTCCGGCGTGTAGCCGTTCAGGTAGATCATGTCCGGATTGGCCTTCAATGCCTGGTCGATCTCCGAGCGGAACGAGGTCTTGTCCTTGTCGTAGATCACGCCGCCGATCATCTCGGAGCCGCCGGCCTTCAGCACCGCGGTCAGGCGCTCCTGCGACGGCAGCGCGAACGGGGTCTGGGCCGCCAGCACGAACACCTTCTTCGAGCCGAGCTCGAGGAGGAACTCGCCCAGGCGCTGGATCTGCAGGTGGGTGTTCGGCTGGGTGCGGACCAGATAGCCCTGGTGCGGCAGCTTGGTGATGGTGTCGGAGCCGGAGACCGTGGTGATGAACACCTTGCTCTCCCAGCACAGCGGCGCCACCGCGGTGGTCACCGACGACGCCCAGGTGCCCATGATCGCCGACACCTTGTCGACGTCGATCAGCTTGCGGGCGGCGCGCACCGCGGCGTCGGGGTTGGTCTGGGTGTCCTCGCCGGCCAGCTCGACCTTGCGGCCGTTGATGCCGCCGGCCGCATTGACGCGGTCGATCACGCCCTCGATGGCCTTGCGCATGGTCGGCCCGTAGGAGCCGCCGGCGCCGGTCAGCGGGTTCAGGGCGCCGAGGCGGATCGGCTCGGACTGGGCGCGGACGATGGACGGGGCCGCCAGCGCGGTCACCGCGGCCGCGGTTCCCACGAGTACCTGACGCCGAGACGGATGCACGATGATCGTCATGACCTCTACCCCCACTGTTATGCGGCTTCACCCCCGAGAAACACCCGGCGGACGCTCGGATCGGCCGCTAGTTCGTCAGCGCGCCCGGACATGCTGTTGCGCCCGTCGACCAGGATGTAGCCGCGGGTCGCGATGGAAAGGGCCTGCAGGGCGTTCTGCTCGACCATGGCGATCGCCACGCCCTCGGCGTTGATCGCCACGATGGTCTCGAACAGCTGCTCGGCGGCGATCGGCGACAGGCCGGCCGACGGCTCGTCCAGCAGCAGCACCATCGGCTCGACCATCAGCGCCATCGCCATGGCCAGGATCTGCCGCTGGCCGCCGGACAGGGTGCGCGCCATCTGGCGCCGCTTCTCGGCCAGGATCGGGAACCGCTCGAGGATCCGGTCGATCCGCTCGGCGGTGTGGGCGGGATCGACGTAGCCGCCCATCTCCAGGTTCTCGCGCACCGTCAAGGTGCCGAATACGTTGTGCTCCTGCGGCACGAAGGCGAGGCCGAGGCGGGCGATCTCGCGCGGCGGCCGGCCGTGGATCGGGGTGCCGTCGAGCACGATGGTCCCCTTGCTCGGCTTCAGGATGCCGGCGATCGCCTTCAGCAGCGTCGACTTGCCGGCCCCGTTCGGGCCGATGATGCTGACGATCTCGCCCGGCTCGACGTCGAGGTCGACGCCCTTTAGGATCTCGTCGGCGGCGGTGTAGCCCGCCACCACGCCGGACGCCGTCAGGAGGCCCATCGGCGTTTCCCCATGTAGGCGTCCTGGACGCGCTCGTCGGCGGCGATCTCGGCGAAGCCGCCCTGGGCCAGGTGCCGGCCCTCGGCCATGACGATCACCGGGTCGCAGAGCCGGGCGATCATGTCCATGTGGTGCTCGATCACCAGGAAGGTGATGCCCTCGTCGCACAGCGAGCGCAGGTGGTCGGCGATCTGGTTGGCGAGCGTCGGGTTGACGCCGGCGATCGGCTCGTCGAGCAGGATCAGCTTCGGATCGGTCATCAGCGCCCGGCCGATCTCCAGCAGCTTCTTCTGGCCGCCGGACAGGTCGGAGGCGGCGTTGTTCAGGACGTGCCCGAGGTTGAGCCGGCGGCCGATGGCGACCGCGCGCTCGCGCACCTCGTCCTCGCGCGCCGCCTGGTCGCGGGTCCAGGCCAGCGCCTTCCACAGGGTCTCGCCCGGCTGCCGGGCGTCGTACAGCATCAGGTTCTCCAGCACCGACAGCCGCGGGAAGCCGCGGGCGATCTGGAAGGTCCGGACCAGGCCGGCCTGGGTGATCCGCTCCGGCCGCCAGCCGGCGATGTCGCGGCCGTCGAAGGTGACGGTGCCGGTATCCGGCGGGACGAGGCCGGTGACGCAGTTGAACAGGGTGGTCTTGCCGGCGCCGTTCGGGCCGATCAGCCCGGTGATGGTGCCGGGCTCGACGACGAGGTCGACGCCGGCCAGAGCCTGCACCCCGTAGAAGTTCCGATGGAGATTGCGGACGTCGAGAAGACCCATGACCGGCAAACTCTAGCCTGTATTTTCCGGCCAGGAATAGCCGTCATCGAATTCGATCGTATTTACGTGTCACCCCTTACCAGCCGAGTGCGTAGGTCGGCCGGCGATGATCCGAGGCGGCCCACAACGTGCCGCCGGGGCCCGGTGCGATGGCGCAGACCGAGCCGGCGAGGTAGGTGCTCTGCGGCCACCGGCCGACGGTGTGGCCGAGCGCTTCCAGCCCGGAGACGGTCTCCTCGGCGATCCGGCCCTCGGCCTTCACCAGACCCGGATAGGCGGTGTGCGGCTCGAAGGTGTCCGGCTGGCTGTAGGTCGCGACCCGCGGGGCCTCGACCGCCACCTGCGGCGGCATTCCGAACACCAGCAGGTTCAGCAGAAACTGAGTCATCGCCTGGATCTGGACGTCGCCGCCGGGGGTGCCGAACGGCATGGCGCGGCCGTCGGGGGCGATCCACATCGCCGGGTTCGGGGTCAGCCGCGGCCGCTTGCCGGGGGCGACCCCGCTCGGATGCCGCGGGTCGCCCCAGGTCGCCGAGCCGCGCGACGACGGCACCAGCCCGGTCCCGGGAATCGCCGGGCTCTGGTACGACACGTCGCTCGGGGTCGCCGAGAACGCGTTGCCCCAGCGGTCGACGGTGCAGACGTAGGAGGTGTCCGGCGGCGGCGGCGGGTCGCCGGCGCCGACCGCGAAGGTGCGGCGGGCGGGCTCCCCGACCCCGGCCGGCGGCAGGTCGGGCCAGGCCCGGTCGCGGTGCAGCTGGCCGCGGCGCTCGGCGGCGTACTCGGCGCTCAGCAGGCGCTCCAGCGGTACGTCGATGAAGTCCGGGTCGCCGAAGGTCTGCTCGCGGTCGGCGAACGCCAGCTTGATGCTCTCCAGCAGCAGGTGGAGATACTCCGGCCCGTTGTGCGGCAGGGCGGCGAGGTCGTAGCCCTTCAGCAGGTTGATCACCATCGCCAGCACCGGCCCCTGGCACCACGGCCCGCAGCACAGCAGCTCGCCGTCGGCGAAGCCGGTCGACACCGGCGGCGTCAGCGACACCCGGTAGTCGGTCAGGTCGCGCTCGCGCAGCAGCCCGCCGTTCGCCTCGTGGTAGGCTACGATCCGGCGACCCAGGTCGCCGCGGTAGAACGCGTCGCGGGCCGCCTGCAGCCCGGCCTCGCGGCCGCGGCCGGCCTGTGCCGCCTCCTGGTCGGCCATGAACTGCAGCGAGCGGCCCAGATCCTCCTGCCGGAACAGGTCGCCGGCCCGCGGCACCTCGCCGCCGGGCAGGTAGATCCGGGCGTTCTCCTCCCACTCCCGGTACTCGTCGGCGTGGTCGGCGATCACCGAGGCGGTCAGCCGGTGCAGCGGGAAGCCATCGCGGGCCAGCCGGATCGCGCTGTGCGCGACCTCGCCGAACGACATCGTGCCGTAGCGCCGCAGGGCCTCGATCCAGGCCGCCGGTGCGGCCGGCACAACCGTGCGCTGAAGACCGCGAGGAATGCGGCCGCCGTGCTCCTTGAAGAATTTCTCCGGGTCGAGGGCGCTCGGCCAGCCGCCGAGCCCGTCGATCGTCACGGTCTCACCGCTTGCCATCCGGATCATGATCGGCGCCACGCCGGCCACGTTCACCAAGTCACTCTGCACGACGCCGAGGGCGATCCCGCCGGCGACCCCGGCGTCGACCGCGTTGCCGCCGGCCTCCAGGACAGTAAAGGCCGCGTGCGCCGCCAGATAATGTCCGGCAACTACCATGTGGCGAGTGCCGGCCACCTCGGTCTTCCAAGGATCGGTCATGTGCAGGGTGCTCCAGGAGCAAGGCGGGGACAGAACGATAGCGCTGTCGGGAGGCGGCTAGAAAGAGGGCAATCTGTGGAGGCACTTGGCGAAAACGCGGTCACGTTGACGGCGACGAATTTCTGACCTTTGCTTCCGGCATCGCTGCTGCGGTCGAGGAGGGAGACGGTGGGTCAGACGTTGTTCCGGAATTTCCGGATGCTCGATCCCGAACGGGACGAGATCGTCGATGGGTTCGAATTGCTCGTCGAAGGCGAGCGGATCCGCGAGGTGTCGGACCGCCCGATCAGGGCCGACGGCGCCGATGCGGTCGACTGCGGCGGCCGCACCCTGATGCCCGGCCTGATCGACAGCCACGTGCATGTGATGCTGAGCGAGGTGTTCATCCGCCAGCTCGAGAACGTGCCGCTGACCCTGGCGACGGCGCGCTCGATCGCGCTCATGGGGGCCACGCTCGACCGCGGGTTCACCACGGTGCGCGACACCGGCGGTGCCGACTGGGGATTGAAGGCGGCGGTCGACCAGGGCCTGGTGCCCGGGCCGCGCCTGTTCATCGCCGGACGGGCCCTCGGGCCGACCGGCGGGCACAGCGACGGCCGGCGGCGCACCGACAGCGGCCCGACCTGCTACTGCTGCAACGCGATGGCGTTCACCATGCGGGTCGCCGACGGGATTCCCGAGGTCCGCAAGGCCGTGCGCGAGGAGATGCGGCAGGGCTGCGACCACGTGAAGATCATGATGTCGGGCGGCGTCGCCTCGCCGTTCGACCCGCTGGACAGCATGCAGTACTCGCCGGGCGAGGTGGAGGCCGCGGTCGAGGAGGCCGAGGCGTTCGGCCGCTACGTCTGCGCCCATGCCTACACCCCGGAGGCGATAACCCGGGCGGCGAAGTCCGGCGTGCGGACCATCGAGCACGGCAACCTGATCGACGACGCCTCGGCCAGGCTGATGGCCGAGAACGGCATGTTCCTGATCGCCAACCTGATCGCCTACTACGCGATGCGCGAGCGGGCCTCCGACTTCGGCATGCCGCCGGAGATGCTCGAGAAGAACGAGATGGTGATCGACGGCGGCCTGCGGTCGCTGGAGATCTGCAAGCGGGCCGGCGTGCCGGTGGCCTACGGCACCGACCTGCTGGGCCAGCTCCAGGTCGACCAGGGCCGCGAGTTCGAGATCCGCTCGCAGGTGCTGTCGCCGATGGAGATCATCCGCTCGGCGACCCTGACCGGCGCCCAGGTCGTGCGCCGCGAGGGCAAGCTGGGCTGCCTGCGGCCGGACGCCTATGCCGACCTGCTGGTGATCGACGGCGACCCGCTGAAGGACCTCAGCCTGTTCCAGAAGCACGAGACCCACATGTCCGCGATCATGAAGGGCGGGCGGTTCCACAAGAACACCCTCGGTTAGCGCGAGCACGTATTTCCCGCGCACGCCTTCCTGCCTTAGCCTTCCCGCCTTCGCCTACGGGCCGCCCCGTCCTTCCTCTGGCCCATCGATCGAAACGCGATACCGAGGACGACCTCCGATGGCCCCGACCGGTAGCCTGCTGTTGTTTCGGAACCTGCGCCTGCTCGACCCCCGCTTCGACGAGGCGCGCGGCGGCTACGAGGTGCTGGTCGAGGGCGACCGCATCCGCGAGGTCTCGGACGGGCCGATCAAGGCGGACGGGGCGACGGCGGTCGACTGCGGCGGCCGGGTGCTGATGCCGGGCCTGATCGACAGCCACGTGCACTGCATGCACAGCGAGGTGTACATGCGGCGCATGGAGGACGTGCCGCTGACCCTGGCGACGGCGCGCTGCGCGGTCCGGCTGCGCGACATGCTGGACCGCGGCTTCACCACGGTGCGCGACACCGGCGGGACCGACTGGGGGGTCAAGGCGGCGGTCGAGCAGGGCCTTCTGGTCGGCCCGCGGCTGTTCATCGCCGGCCGCTCGATCGGCCCGACCGGCGGCCATTCCGACGGCCGCGGCCGTACCAACACCGGCTATCCCTGCTACTGCTGCAACGCCTTCGCCAACCTGCGCGAGATGGTCGACGGCGAGGACGATTTGCGCCGGGTCGTGCGCGAGCAGATGCGGCAGGGCTCGGACCACGTGAAGATCATGGTGTCCGGCGGCGTCGCCTCGCCGTTCGACCCGCTCGACTCGCTGCAGTTCTCGATCGGCGAGATCCGGACCGCGGTCGAGGAGGCCGAGGCGTTCGGCCGCTACGTCTGCGCCCATGCCTACAGCGCCGAGGCGATCGACCGGGCGGTGTCCAACGGTGTGCGCACCATCGAGCACGGCAACCTGATCGACGACAGCAGGGCCGAGCTGATGGCCCGCGAGGGCGCCTACCTGGTGGCCAACCTGGTCGCCTACGTGGCGATGAAGGAGCGGGCGGCCGACTACGGCATGCCGGCGGAGATGCTCGAGAAGAACGCCATGGTGCTGGAAGGCGGCTACCGCAGCCTGGAGATCTGCAAGCGCGCCGGCGTGAAGGTCGCCTATGGCTCCGACCTGCTCGGCGCCCTGGTGGAGGACCAGAGCCGCGAGTTCTCGATCCGCACCGAGGTGGTGTCGGCGATCGAGGTGATCCGCTCGGCGACCCTGATCGGTGCCGAGGTGGTGCGGCGCCCGGGCAAGCTCGGCGTGGTCGAGCCGGGCGCCTGGGCCGACCTGATCGTGGTCGACGACGACCCGCTGAATGACATCACGCTGCTGGAAGGCCAGGGCCGGCACCTGGCGGCCATCGTGAAGGGCGGCGCCTTCCACAAGAACCGGCTGAACTGAGCGGGAGCGGTCGAGGCATGGCAGGACGGGGCATGGCGGGACGGGGCATGGCGGGACGGGGCATGGCGGGACGGGAATGATGGGCGCTATCGACAGGCGGACGATCGGACGGTGGGTGCTGACCGGCACCGCCGGCCTGACCCTGTTCTACATCCTGATGCCGTTGCTCTCGGTGACCTGGCTGTCGTTCTACCAGCAGGAGATCCCGTCGTTCCCGCCGCAGGGCTATTCGCTGCGCTGGTACGCCTCGATCATCGGCAACGAGCGGTTCGTCAGCGGCCTGCTGCTCAGCATCGAGCTCGGGGTGAGTGCTACCGCCATCGGCCTGGCGGTCGGGGTGCCGGCGGCGCTGTGCCTGTCGCGGTTCCGGTTCCCGGGGCGCGAGGCGCTGAACAACCTGCTGCTGCTGCCGCTGATGGTGCCGGGCGTGGTGCTGGGCACGGCGCTGTACGTATTCCACGTCGAGGCCGAGATCGCGACCGAGGGGCGGTTCCAGATCCTCGGCTCGACCCTCGGCCTGCTGTCGGGCCACGTGCTGGTGGTGATCCCCTGGGTGGTCCGGCTGGTGCTGGCCAGTCTCGCCGGCTTCGACCGGACCCTGGAGGAGGCGGCGCACAACCTCGGCGCCAACCGCTGGACGACGTTCCGTCGGGTGACCCTGCCGGGCATCCTTCCCGGCGTGGTGGCCGGCGCGATGTTCGGGTTCGTGGCGTCGTTCGGCAACCTGGAGATGAGCCTGTTCCTGGTCGGGCCGGGCCGCACGACGCTGCCGATTGCCATCCTGCAGTACCTGGAATGGAAGATCGATCCGTCGATCGCGGCGGTGTCGGTGGTGCAGATCGTGCTGATCGGCGCCGCCATGCTGATTACCGACCGTTTCGTGAAGATCAGTCGCGTGGTGTGAGGAAGCTATGGCCCGCCTTGAATTGAACCAGCTGTCCAAGCGCTACGGCGACTTCTTCGCCGCCCGCGACGTGACCCTGGATGTCGCCGACGGCGAGTTCCTGGTGCTGCTCGGCCCGTCCGGCTGCGGCAAGACCACGACGCTGCGGATGATCGCCGGGTTCATCGAGCCGACCTCCGGCACCGTCCGGCTCGGCGACAACGACGTGACCCGGCTGCCGGCGTGGAAGCGCAACACCGGGCTGGTGTTCCAGAACTACGCGCTGTTCCCGCACCTGACCGTCGCGCAGAACGTGGCGTTCGGCCTGGAGATGCGGAAGGTCGCCAAGCCCGAGGCCGACAAGCGGGTCGCCGAGGCCCTGGAGCTGGTGCGTCTCGGCCATCTCGGCGACCGGCTGCCGCGCCAGCTTTCCGGCGGCCAGCAGCAGCGCGTCGCCCTGGCCCGCGCCCTGGTGTTCCGGCCCGACGTGCTGCTGCTCGACGAGCCGCTGTCGAACCTGGACGCCAAGCTGCGCCAGGAGGTCCGCGTCGAAATCCGCAAGCTGCAGCAGTCGCTGAACCTGACAACCGTCATGGTGACCCACGACCAGGAAGAGGCCCTGACCATGGCCGACCGCCTGGTGGTTATGAGCGATGGCTCGGTCAAGCAGGTCGGGACCCAGCGCGATCTCTACGAGCGTCCCGCCGACCGGTTCGTCGCCGGCTTCGTCGGCCGCAGCAGCTTCCTGGAAGGCGCGCTGGAGTCGCCGCAGCTGTTCCGGACCGCCGGCGGCATCGCGGTCGCGTGCAACGCCGACCTGGTGCCGGGCAAGGCCACCATGGCGCTGCGGCCGGAGCGGGTGATCGTCGGGCCGAGCGAGCTGGCCGAGGCCGACAACGGGTTCCCGGGGGAGGTCGAGTTCGTCTCCTATCTCGGCGGCCTGATCGACCTGCACATCCGCCTGTCGCCGAAGGATCTGGTGATCGCCCAGATCCCGAACCGCGAAGGCGGATTCATGCCGGAGGTCGGCGACAGGGTTCACGTGGGTTGGACGACGGCCTCGGCCGCCGTCTTCCCGGGCGGCGGCGACGGTGCCGACGCCGGGGAGCTTCAGCCGGACTAGCTCGGCCGGCCGAGGGGAATGGGAAAGCACACGGGCAAACACGAACAGGGAGTGCGGAGAATGGAAAAGATCAAGCAAGGCTTGGGGATCTCGCGCCGCAATCTGATGAAGGGCGCGGCGGCCGTGGCCGGAGCGACGGCGCTCGGCCGCGCCGGCGGCGCGCTCGCCCAGTCGAAGGGCAAGATCGTCGTCGGCACCTGGGGCGGCGACTACGCCCGCCTGCTGACCAAGAACATCGAGGACCCGATCCTGAAGCCGGCCGGCTGGGAGGTCATCCAGGACCAGGCCGGCGACCCGCAGCGCCGCAGCAAGATGCAGGCGGAGCGACGGCTGCCGCGCGGCACCAGCGACGTGCAGGGCCTGTCCGCCCTGAACATCTACCAGATGCACGCGCTGGGCGTGACCGACAAGATCGACTACTCGCGCCTGAAGAACGCCAAGCACATCCTGCCGTCGATGAAGTTCGAGGCCGGCATCGGCCACATCTATTCGGGCAAGGTCGCGGTCTACAACGCCAACCTGGTGAAGACCCCGCCGACCAGCTACGCCGACACCCTGAACCCGAAGCACGGCAGCAAGCTGGCGATCATCGACATCCAGTACCAGTACACCCTGGTGGCGGCGGCGCTGGCGGCCGGCGGCGGCGTCACCGACATGGACGGCGCCAAGAAGCTGCTGCTCGAGCTGCGCAAGGCCGGCTGCCGCATCTACCCGACCAACGAGGCGTTCGCCCAGGGTCTGGCGGCCGACGAGTTCGAGGTCGGCATCATGTGGAAGGCCCGCACGGTACAGTGGCAGAACAAGGGCATCAACGTGAAGTCGGTGGCGCCGTCGGAGGGCACGCTGGCCTATACCTCGGGCTTCGTGATCCCGAAGAACGCCCCGAACAAGGACGGCGCCTACGCCTATCTCGATGCCATGCTGGAGCCGTCGGCCCAGGAGGCGTTCGCGATCGACATGGGCTACAACCCGACCGTCGACAACGCCACGGTGGCACCCGATCTGAACGAGCGCATCGGTTTCACGCCCGAGCAGATCAAGAACCTCCGCAACATGGACTTCGGCTTCATGACCGACCACGACGTCGAGCTGAAGGAGTGGTGGGACAAGGAGTTCAAGGCCTGATCGGCCCGGACTTCGCATGAACCGGTTCCGGACGCCCGCGGTTGCAAGCGCGGGCGTCCGGGACACCCGACCGGCATAGAGGAACTCGGTTGATGGCGGCAGGAACGGCAGCCCCCGCAAGGGTGGAGGAGCGCGGCGGCTCGATACTGTCGGCGGCATCGCTGATCGGACCGGCGACGTTCATCGTCGCGGCCGGCCTACTGATCCCGATCGCGATCCTGTTCCGCTACAGCCTGAACAAGTTCGTGCCCCGGCTGCTGATGGTCGAGGCCTTCACCTTCGAGAATTACGTCAAGTTCTTCACCGACGCCTATTACATCGGGGTGTTCCTGACGACCGTCCAGGTCGCGCTCGCCTGCACGGTGATCTGCCTGGTCCTCGGGTTCCCGCTGGCCTACGTGCTGGCGCGCACCCGCACCCGGTTCAAGAACGTGCTGGTCATGCTGGTGGTGCTTCCGCTGTTCGTCGGCAACGCGGTGCGGGCGGCCGGCTGGATGACCCTGTTCGGCAGCAGGGGGATCATCAGCGTCGGGTTGATGGACATCGGCATCACCTCCGAGCCGACCGAGATCATGTTCACCACCAGCGCGGTGATCGTCGGCATCATCGCCGTCAACCTGCCGTTCATGGTGCTGACCCTGCAGAGCGTGATCGAGAGCATCGACCGCTCGGTCGAGGAGGCGGCGTTCAGCATGGGCGCCGGGCCCTGGCACATGTTCTGGCGGGTGCTGTGGCCGCTGGCCCTGCCCGGCATCGCCGCCGGCGTCATCCTGACCTTCATCCTGGGCATGAACGCCTACGCCACCCCGGTGCTGCTCGGCGGACCGGAGTTCAAGATGATGGCGCCGCTGGTGTTCGGGCAGATGCAGCTCGGCAACTGGCCGTTCGGCGCCGCGGTGTCGTTCATCCTGATGATCACCACCCTGGTGCTCACCATGATCGCCGGGTTCAGGCTGCAGAAGCGCTACCGGCGCTGATCCTGACCGCCCGTCGGATCGTGGGTCCCGGTTCCGTTCCGCCTTCGCGGACCGGCCCGGGATGACGTCGGGAGGGGCGGCGCTGTCGGCAGCCCCTTTTCTCGTCGTCATTCCGGCCGTAGCGGCTTAACCGCGGAGAGCCGGAACCCACCCGTCGCTCAGTTGCTTGCCACGCACCCCTCAAGCAGGGCGGTCAGCGCCTCGCCGTCCAGCTCGCCGGTGCGGGCGATCGCCACCAGCACGCTCTCGGCCGGGGCCGGGCCGCCCGAGGTCTCCAGGGTGTGGCGCTTGCCGACCATCTGGAAAACCGCGCGCTGGTCCGGGCCGTCCGCGAACGCCAGCACCCCCTTCATCCGCAGCAGCGAGGCCGGCAGCCGTCGCACGGCGGCGCGGAAGGCCGAGCGATCCAGCGGCGCGGCGCTGCGCCACGACCACGCCTGGAACTCCTCGCCGTGGTCGTGGTGATGGTGGTCGTGGGCATGACCGTGGTCGTGCCCGTGGTCATGGTGGTGATCGTGGTCGTGGCGGTGACGCTCCGCCGGCATCCGCTCGATCCCGAACAGCACGTCGCGCGGCACCTCGGAGAACCGGGTCGGCAGGAACCGGATGCCCGGCATCGGCCCGCGCAGGGTGCTCTCGACCAGCTCCAGGTCCGCCGGGCTGGCGATGTCGGTCTTGTTCAGCACCACCATGTCGGCCGAGCAGGCCTGCTCGATCGCCAGCTCGGTCGAGGCGAAGTCGAGGTCGCGGAAACCGGCGGTGTCGACCAGGCAGAACACCCCGTCGATCGCCACCCGGCCGTCGAGAGCCGGGTCGAGCAGGGCGTCGACCACGGCGATCGGCCGCGACACCCCGCTGGTCTCGATCAGCAGGTGCTCGGGCACCGGGTCCTGGCCGAGCAACCGGTCGATCGCCTCGACCATGTCGTCGCGGATCGTGCAGCACACGCAGCCGTTTGCCAGCGAAACCTGGTCGGCGCCGGTCTGAACCACCAGCTCGGCATCGATGTTGATGGCGCCGAAGTCGTTGACCAGCACGCCGTAGCGCACGCCGCGCGGGTCCTCGAGGATGCGCTTCAGCAGGGTGGTCTTGCCGGCCCCGAGGAAGCCGGCGAGCACGGTGACCGGGACCGGCGTCGCGGCCGTCACGAAGCCCCTCCCGGCAGCCGGGTGGTGTGGCGCGCCCGGTTCCAGTTC
>Ga0070728_10000718_pt1 | contig 59230 bp, 52 predicted proteins | sample tdDd471_FD_66723 | JGI IMG/M metagenome (GOLD analysis project Ga0070728, IMG submission 66723) | Marine sediment microbial communities from the Atlantic coast under amendment with organic carbon and nitrate - tdDd47.1 | ecosystem: Environmental > Aquatic > Marine > Coastal > Sediment | place... | reverse complement strand
GCCCTGGCCGCCACCGGCAAGGACGTGAACGTGGATGGTGCCAACGGCACGAGCTTCGATCATCAGGTCCAGGTCTCCGCAGGCTACGCCTTCGCCAACGGCTTCAGCCTGGACGTCGGCTACAAGCGCGCCACCGCCGCCAGCATCAGCACCCAGACACTGGGCGCGCTCGTCACCTACGGCATTGAATTCTGAGGGTGAGCCAACTGTCACCTGATCCGAGGAGGAACCACACATGAGACTCACGAGAGCAACCGGACTGCTCTGCGGCGTGGCCATGGGCCTGTCCGCAGGTGCCGCCAACGCGGACGGCGTGCCAACCGCCGAGGCAGTGGTGGGAACCTATGCCGACATCGCGCACGCCAGCTACAGCGATTCCCTGACCACGGCAGAGGCCCTGCGCTCCGCGATCAACGCACTGATCGCGAAGCCGTCGGCGGCCTCACTGGGGGCGGCACGTGCAGCCTGGGTGGCGGCACGTGCCCCCTATCAGCAGACGGAGGCCTATCGCTTCGGCAATGCCGCCGTCGATGACTGGGAGGGCAAGGTCAATGCCTGGCCGCTGGACGAGGGGCTGATCGACTATGTCGACACCTCCTACGGTGACGCGGCGGGCGAGAACCGGCTCTACACCAGCAACGTCATTGCCAACCCGATGCTGACCGTCAACGGCCAGCCGGTGGACGCGACACTGATCACCCCTGCCCTGCTGTCCGATACGCTGCATGAGGCGGAAGAGGTCGAGTCCAACGTCGCCACCGGCTATCACGCCATCGAGTTCCTGCTCTGGGGCCAGGACCTGAACGGGACCGGCGCCGGAGCCGGGCAGCGTCCCGCCACAGATTTCGATCTCGCCAACTGCACCGGCGGCAATTGTGACCGCCGCATTGCCTATCTGACGGCGGCCATCGACCTGCTGATCACCGACCTGCAGGAAATGGTGGCGAGCTGGGGCGCCGGTGGCGCGGCCCGCGAGGCCCTGCTGCAGGATTCGAAGGCGGGCCTTTCGGTCATCCTGACCGGCATGGGATCGCTGTCCTACGGTGAACTGGCGGGTGAGCGGATGAAGCTCGGCCTGATGCTGCATGACCCGGAGGAGGAGCATGACTGCTTCTCCGACAACACGCACAATTCGCATTACTTCGACCAGATCGGCGTCCGTAATGTCTATACCGGACACTATCGCCGGGTGGATGGCTCCGTGGTTGACGGTCCGTCCATGGCGGATGTCGTGGCCCACGTCGCCCCGAAGCTGGATGCGGAACTGCGTGCCAAGCTGGATACGACCGTTGCGGCCATGGCGATCATGAAAGCCCGTGCGGAGTCCATCGAGGCCTACGACCAGATGATCGCGGAGGGCAATCCGGTGGGCAACGCCACGGTGCAGGCAGCGATTGACGGCCTGGTCGATCAGACCCGCAGCGTCGAGCGGATCGTGGCCGCACTGAAGCTGCAGGCCATCGAGTTCGAAGGCTCAGACAGTCTGGATAACCCCGGCGCGGTGTTCCAGTAACCAACCACCCTTGATCGCGATCTGGTTTGCCATGGCCAGAGGCGTTTCCGGATAGCTGAAGGACCAGGGTGACCCTCTGCATCAGACCCCGTCACGCTCATCACCTGTCGTGACACCCCTCCGACGATGCAGTCCCAAATCCCGATATCCGGTGATACGTCAGCGCGATCACGTGGGCTGGCTTCCCCGAGCCAGCCCACATTTTTTCGTCGAGTGAACAGTCCGTTACAAGGATGACAGTTGATGCAACGACTCTCCTGGTCAGGAAATTCAGGCAGGACATCCGGGATTGGCGCAGGGGCCATGGCAGCCGTCGTGCTGTCAGGCTCCTTGCTGCTTCTCCTTGCGGCACAGGCAGTCGCCGATTCTCCGGGCCGCAGTGATCTGACACCGAAGGACCTGGCGCGTGTCCGGGCCGTGACCGCCGCACCCTCGACCTTCACCGTGGCCGAGCCTTTCGAGATGATGGCGGGTGGTGCAGCGACGTCGCGCAAGACGCCGGATGGCAATGCCTTCTCCCATTCATCCGCCAACCTGAATTTCGAAGGGGAGCGGGACTTCAAGCTGGGCAATGCGCTGTTCCGCAAGCTCTGGGTCTCCTCTCCCTCCTCCACCCAGGCCTCCGACGGCCTCGGGCCGCTCTACAACGCACGCTCCTGCCAGCGTTGCCATCTGAAGGACGGGCGCGGCCATCCGCCGGAAGCCGGTGAGCGCAACGCAACCTCGATGTTCCTGCGCCTGTCGGTCCCGCCGCAGACGGATGCAGAGCGGGCGCTGATCGCCTCTGGTGCCGTCGCTTCCCTGCCGGAGCCGACCTATGGCGGCCAGTTGCAGGACTTCGCCGTACCGGGACTGGCCGCCGAAGGGCGCATGGTCATCACCTACCGGGAGGAGGCCGTGCGCCTGAACGGCGGTGAAACGGCATCCCTGCGGCATCCGACCTACAGTGTCGGCGATCCGGCATTCGGCCCATTGCATCCGGAAACACTGCTTTCCCCGCGTATCGCGCCGCAGATGATCGGGCTTGGCCTGCTGGAGGCCATTCATCCAGACGACATTCATGCCCTGGCCGACCCTGATGACCGGGACAGCGACGGCATCTCGGGTCGTGTCAGCATTGTCCGGGACGCCGCGACAGGTGATGAAACACTTGGCCGGTTCGGCTGGAAGGCCGGCAACCCGACCGTCGCGAAGCAGAGCGCCGACGCGCTGGCGGGCGATATCGGTGTTTCAAGCCCCCTCGCCCCGCGCCACCATGGTGACTGCACCCAGGCCGAGTCACCTTGCCTGCAGATGGCCACAGGTGTGCAGGCACGGCTGGGTGAAACAGAGGCACCGGACCCGGTGCTGCCCCTGATCGCGCACTATGCCCGCAACCTTGCAGTCCCGGCCCGGCGGGGTGTTTCGGACCCCACGGTGCTGAAGGGCAAGCGGCTGTTTCACGAGACGGGATGCGCCAGTTGCCATCAGCCCAAGTTCGTCACACGGCGCGACACACCGGTCGCCGAGCACCGGTTTCAACTCATCTGGCCCTTCACCGACTTGCTGCTGCATGATATGGGCGAAGCCCTTTCGGACAATCGCCCCGTCGGCAGTGCGTCGGGACGCGAATGGCGCACCGCACCGCTGTGGGGCATCGGCCTGACGGAGGTGGTAAACGGCCACACCTACTTCCTGCATGACGGGCGGGCGCGGAACCTGCTGGAAGCCATCCTGTGGCACGGTGGGGAAGCGGAAGAGGCACGCGACACGGTGGTCGACATGCCCCCTGAAGACCGCGCCGCCCTGATCCGGTTCCTGGAGTCACTCTGATGCGCCTGTCGTCGATGTTTCTGCTTGCCGGTCTCGCGGTCGCCTGCTTAACGCCCGCGCTGGCCGACACGACACCTGCCCAGGCGGCACTTCAGAAACGACTGGTCGAGACCATATTGACGGAAACGATTCTGCCCGATCATGCGGCGCTGGTGCAGGCAACGGCGGAGCAGCGGCGCACCATGCGCGCAGCCTGCGCGACGCCTTCGCCCGAAGCGCTGTCAGAGGCGCAGACGGCCTTTCGCGATCTGGTCACCGCCTTCTCCCGGGTGGAGATGTACCGCTTCGGTCCGGGGCGGGAAGACAATCGCCTCGCCCGCATCAATTTCTGGCCCGACAGACGCGGTCTCGGGATGCGGCAGGTGCGCCGGATCCTGGAGGAGCGGGATCAGACCGCCACTGATCCCGCAACGCTGAGGGGCAAGAGTGTCGCCGTGCAGGGACTGTCAGCCCTCGAACAGGTTCTGGTGAAGGCTGCCGATGGGGTGATCCCCGATTTCGCCTGCCGCTACGGGACAGCCATCGCCGATGTGACCCATGAAACCGCAGAAGCCCTGCTGATCGGCTGGCGCGACAGCCAGGCGGACCTTCTGCGCCATCCGGGGCCAGAGAACCCGCTCTATCGCGATCAGGGCGAAACACTGAAAGCCCTGCTGAAGGCGGCGATGGAGCAACTGGTGATCGTTGGACAACAGAAGCTCGGGCGTGTGCTCAGGGATGGCCCGGCGAGCGCCAACCCGCTGTCAGCGCCCTTTCGCCTGTCCGGCATGACGCTGCGCGCCGTGGCCGTGAACATCGCCGCCAGCCGCGCCGTGCTCGCCCATCCCGACATGCCCGATCTGGATGATCCGGATCTGCTGAACCTTTTCCGGGAACTGGATTTCGAACTGAAACAGTCGGAAGCTGCGGTCCGCTCTGCGCTCGACCATCCCGGCGGAATCGCGGCGCGGATCGCCGATCCGGCAACGCACGATCTGCTGCAATATGCCCGTATCCCGCTGCAAGCTGCTGTCGAACTGCACGACACCCGCCTGCTGTCGGCGCTGGGTCTGGTCAGGGGGTTCAATGCGCTCGATGGCGACTGATCGGCGGTCGGTGCTGCTGGGCCTGTTCTGCACGGCCCTGCCCATGGGCCATGCCATTGCAGGTGCACCCGTGGCCCCGGTATTCCTGACCACCGGGCGGCGGGACGGCCGGTTTCATGCGATGGCTCTGGACGGGACCGGGCGCATCCTGGGTGAGTTTCCGCTGCCCGACCGGGGCCACGGTTTCGCAGTCAGCCGTGACGGTCGCCGCGCCGTGGCCTTCGCCCGCCGTCCCGGCCGTTTCGCCATTCCCTTCAGCCCGGCGACAATGCAGGCGTCAGCGCCGCTGCCCCTGCCCGCCGACCGTCATTGCTACGGCCATGGCCTGTTCAGCGCGGACGGGGCGCGGCTGTTCGCGACACAGAATGATTTCGATGCCGGGCGAGGCGTACTGGCCGTGCATGATGTCCGTCTTGACTATCGCCGCATCGGGGAGTTCGCGACACACGGTATCGGCCCGCATGAGTGTCTGCCGGCGGATGACGGCAGGTCTGCGGTCATCGCCAATGGCGGCATCCTCACGCACCCGGACTATCCGCGGCGGAAGCTCAATCTGGACACCATGGTTTCCACGCTGGTGCGGCTGGATCTCGCGTCCGGCGACCTGCTGGCGCGCGCCAGCCTGCCCCCCGCCCTCCAGCAGCTGTCCATGCGCCACCTGGCGGCAACACCGGATGGTGCCACCTGGTTCTGTTGCCAGCATCAGGGCGCAGCGACGGAGCAACCACCGCTGATCGGACGCTGGGACCGGAATGGAGAAATCCGGCTGATCGACCTGCCCGCCACCGTGACCCGGTCGATGCGCAATTACGCCGGCTCCATCGCCGCCACGCCTGACGGTCGGCGCATTGCCGTCACCAGTCCGCGTGGCGGTATCATTGTCGTGCTGGAGGGCCGCACCGGTGCCTTTCTGGAGAGCACCAGCCTGGCCGATACCTGCGGCATTGCCCCGACCGGGGACGGCTTCATGGCGACGGCGGGTACGGGCGAGATCAGGATGGCGGGGCAGTCGACAGTCCATCCCGGCACCAACTGGGACAATCACATGGTGACGCTGAAGTCCTGATTCTCCTGACCTGTTGCGCATGGTGACGGACGATCACGAAACGCTGTTCCCGTTCTCCGTTCCCATATGGAACAAAATAAGAACATCTGTTATCGTGCCTGCATGAATGCACGCCATCGCACATCTGTCCTGTCATCTGTTCCGGACCGTCTGCAGTCCCCGAAGCCGCCCTCAATGGCGCGGGACCGGCAGGGTGCGGAGCCATCCGGAACAGCGGATATCCAGCCGCCACCGCTGCCGGGAAAACCGCAGCTGGTGGAGGTCTTCGCGGACTCGCGGGATGTCGGCGCGGTGGGCTTCGCCCTGGCGCAGGTGCCGTGCGGGCAGTCGATCCTGTGGGTGCAGGACCGCATGTGCGCGCAGGAGGTGGGACAGCCCCATGGCCAGGCGCTGGCGCGCTTCGGTGGCGACCCGGACAGGCTGATCCTGGCCTGCGCCCGCCATGCGGGAGATGTGCTCTGGACAATGGAGGAGGGTCTGGCATGCCCGTCGCTTGGTGCCGTGATCGGAGAGATATGGGGCGAGCCGAAGGCGCTGGACTTCACCGCCACGAAACGCCTGGCACTGCGGGCGGAGCGGGTGGGGACAGCCGCCTTCCTGATCCGTTTCGGCGGGGCGGCGGCCTCCGCCTCCGTGGCGCGGCGGCGCTGGCGTGTGGCTTCCGCCGCCTCCGCCCCGCACCCGCACGATCCACGCGCACCGGGGGAACCACGCTGGCGCACCGAACTGTTCCGCGCCCGCGACGCGCGGCCCGGCACATGGGAGGGGGGATATGACCGCACGGCGCATCGTCTCCATCTGGCTGCCCCACTTCGCGATCCAGCGCTGGCGGCGGCGGCATTACGGCGAGAAGGCGGCGGCTGAAACGGAACCGGTCGTGCTGGCCCGCCCCGGTCCCCACGGCCCGGTGATCCATGGTGTGAATGCCGCCGCGGCGGCGCTGGGCATGGCACACGGGGCGCGGGTCACCGACATGCGTACCCTGGTGCCCGACCTGCGGGTGGAGGAGGCGGAGGAACGGCTGGACCACGCCGATCTGGCGCGCCTGTCCCACTGGTGCCGACGCTGGTGCCCCTGGACCCGGACCGACGGGGCGGACGGGCTGATGCTCGACACCACCGGGGCCGATCACCTGTGGGGTGGGGAGGCGGCGCTGGTCGCCGACATGCGCCGGGCCTTCACGCAACTGGGTCTGACCGCGCGCATCGCCATCGCCCCGACGGTCGGCAGCGCCTGGGCCTTCGCCCGGCACGGGCAGGAGAAGATGGAGACCTGTCTGCCCGACAGGCTGGCGGCACGGCTGGGTGCCCTGCCCGTGGCGGCGCTGCGGCTGGACAGTCATACGGTACTGCTGCTGGAACGGCTGGGGCTGCGCACCATCGCGGCACTGGCCGAAGTCCCCCGCGCGGCCATGGCCCGGCGGTTCCGCCATGGCACGCCCCTGCCCGCCAATCCGCTGGCCCGGCTGGATCAGGCCATGGGCCGGACCACGGAGCCTCTGGTCGCCACCGCGATCACGGAGCCGCTGCGCAGCCTGCGCACACTGGCTGAACCGATCACGGAGATCGACAGCTTCAGCCATGTGCTGGCGCATCTGATGCAGGATCTGGCCATACAGATGGAGACACGCGACATCGGTGCCCGCTGCCTGCGTTTCAGCGGATTCCGTGTCGATGGCGGGGTCTCCGCCATCCAGGTCGCCACCAGCCGCCCCAGCCGCGCGCCGGAACATCTGGCGAAGCTGTTTGAGAACAAAATGGAAGCATTTGATCCCGGCTTCGGGTTCGAAGCCATGGTGCTGGACGTGATCGATGGCCAGGACCTGGCCCTGACGCAGCCCGACCTGAGCGGTGAAACCGATACCGGCGTGGCCCTGGCGCGGTTGATCGACCGGCTGATCGCGCGGCTGGGGCGGCAGTCGGTGCTGCGTCCGCTGGGGCACGGCAGCCATGTGCCGGAGCGGGCGGAGGTGCTGGTTCCGGCGGACACCGCCATGCCAGGTCCGGCGCGCGCCATGACGGCGGAAGCATCGGAGTCGCCTGCCCCCCATCGCCCGTTGCGGCTGCTGCCCCGACCGGAGGAGGTGGAGGTGCTGCATGCCATTCCCGACGGTCCCCCGGCGCGTTTCATCTGGCGACGCCAGACCCATCGGGTGGTGCGCAGCGGCGGGCCGGAGCGGATTGCACCGGAATGGTGGCGGGAGAAATCCATCGTGCGCCTGCGCGACTATTACAATGTGGAGGACAGCGACGGCCGTCGCTACTGGATCTATCGGGAGGGGGTGGCCGGTGACGGACGCGGCGGCAACCCGCACTGGTTCATGCACGGGCTGGATGCCTGATGCCGGAAGCCCCGCTGACCCCCGAGAAACGCCGGATCCGTGACCCCGGCACGTTTCGCCCCAACCCGCCCGCGCCCTTTGTGGAGCTGGGCGTGGTCTCCAATTTCTCCTTTCTGCGCGGAGCCTCGGACCCGGTTGATCTGGTACTGACCGCGCACCTGCTGGGCTATGACGCCATGGGCATCGCCGACCGCAACAGCATGGCCGGGACGGTGCGGGTGCATGGGGAGGCGGCGACGGCAGGCCTGCGCCCGGTCATCGGCTGTCGTCTGGATCTGCTGGATGCGCCGTCCCTGCTCGCCTATCCGAAGGACCGGGCAGGCTATGGCCACCTCTGCGCCCTGCTCTCCGCCGGCAAGATGCAGGACGCGGCGGGGGAATGGCAGCGCAAGGGCATCTGCGACCTGTCACTGGCCATGGTGGCGGAGGCCCTGGGTACCGAACCGGCACAGGTGGTGCTGATCGCCGTGCCGGGGGTGGACGTGAACCGCTTCGCCGCCGAGCTGCCGCGCCTGGTGCAGCGCCTGCCCGGTCTCAGCCACATTGCCGCGACGTACCTCTATCGCGGTGACGACCGAGCGCGGATCAACCATCTGGCGCGGCTGGCCAGGGCACATGACCTGCGCCTGCTGGCCACCAACGACGTGCACTACCACACCCCCGCCCGCCGCCCGCTGCAGGACGTGATGACCTGCATCCGGGAGAAGGTGGTGATCCGCAGTGCCGGGCATCTGCTGCATCCGAACGCGGAGCGACACCTGAAGTCTGCCGCCGAGATGCAGCGCCTGTTTGCCGACTGGCCGGAAGCGATCAGTGAAAGCCGATGCATCGCCGATGCCTGCCGCTTCTCCCTGTCGGAACTGCGCTACGAGTACCCGGAGGAGACGGTGCCGCATGGCCGGACCCCGGATGAGCAGCTTGCATTGCTGACCCGGGAGGGCGCAGCGGAACGCTATCCGGACGGTGTGCCGGACGATGTGCAGCAGACCCTGGACAAGGAACTCGCGCTGATCTCGAAAATGAATATTGCCCGCTATTTCCTTACGATAAAGGACATAATTGATTTCGCACGCGGCGAAGGCATCCTCTGTCAGGGGCGCGGTTCGGCGGCCAACAGCGCCGTCTGCTATTGCCTGAAGATCACCTCCGTCGATCCGGCGCAGCACCAGTTGCTGTTCGAACGCTTCATCTCGGAGGAGCGCGGGGAACCGCCCGACATCGACGTGGATTTCGAGCATGAGCGGCGGGAGGAGGTGATCCAGCACATCTATGCCCGCTATGGCCGCGACCGCGCCGGGCTGTGTGCCACCGTCATCCATTACCGTCCCCGCATGGCGATCCGGGAGGTGGGGAAGGTCATGGGCCTGTCGGAGGATGTGACCACCGCGCTGGCCCGCACCGTCTGGGGATCCTGGGGCGCGTCGGTGGAGGACGGCATGGTGACGGAGGCCGGACTGGACCTGTCCGACCCGCACCTGAAACGCACCATCGCCCTGACGCATGAGCTGATCGGCATGCCCCGGCACCTGTCACAGCATGTCGGCGGCTTCATCCTGACCCAGCATCCGCTGGTGCAGACCGTGCCCATCGGCAATGGCGCGATGGCCGACCGCAGCTTCATCGAATGGGACAAGGACGACATCGACACGCTGGGCATCCTGAAGGTCGATGTGCTGGCGCTGGGGATGCTGACCTGCATCCGCAAGGGCTTCGACATGCTGCGCGCGCACCATGGCCGGGACCTGTCGCTGGCCACCGTGCCGCAGGAGGACGGGGCGGTCTACGACATGCTCTGCAAGGGCGACTCGGTGGGCGTGTTCCAGGTGGAGAGCCGGGCGCAGATGAACATGCTGCCGCGTCTGAAACCGCGCACCTTCTACGATCTGGTGATCGAGGTGGCGATCGTCCGCCCCGGCCCGATCCAGGGTGACATGGTGCATCCCTACCTGCGCCGCCGCCAGGGCAAGGAGCCGGAGGTCTATCCCTCCCCCGGTCCCGAACATGATCCGGACGAACTGAAGAACATCCTGAAACGGACACTCGGGGTGCCGATCTTTCAGGAGCAGGCGATGAAGATCGCCATGGTTGCCGCCTGCTTCTCCCCCGTTGAGGCCAACCAGCTGCGCAAGGCCATGGCCACGTTCCGCTCGAAGGGGCTGGTCAGCGAACACCGGGAGAAGATGGTCGGGCGCATGGTGGAACGCGGCTATGACCCGGAGTTCGCGGAGCGCTGCTTCAGCCAGATCGAGGGCTTTGGCGAATACGGCTTTCCCGAGAGCCATGCCGCCAGCTTCGCCCATCTGGTCTATGTCTCCAGCTGGATGAAATGCCACTATCCGGCGGTCTTCGCGGCGGCGCTGCTGAATTCCCAGCCCATGGGCTTCTATGCCCCGGCCCAGATCGTGCGCGATGCCCGGGAGCACGGCGTCACCATACGGGGCGTGGATGTGAACTACAGCGACTGGGACAATACGCTGGAGCCGCTGCGCCCCGGATTTCCGGATCAGGACCCGGAGCACCGGAGGGAAGGTGGAGAGGGCGCACCAGACCGTGCCACCCCTCACCACGCCGTGCCCGGGCCTGACCCGGGTACCCAGGGTGCCGCGCAAACGCCTCAAGCTGGGCCCTCGGATCAAGTCCGAGGGCACCGGAGGGAAGGTGGAGAGGGCGCACCAGACCGCGCCACACCCCACCACGGCGTGCCCGGGCCTGACCCGGGTACCCAGGATGCCGCGCAAACGTTTCGAACCAGTTCCCCCGACCAGCCACAGACCTGCGCCCTGCGGCTGGGGCTGCGCCAGGTCACCGGCCTGTCGAAGGAGGATGCGGCCCGGCTGCTGCGCCATCGCGGCCAGCCCTATGACGGGGTGGAGGAACTGCGCAGCCGCGCCGGAATGTCGGCGCGGGGCATCCAGACCCTGGCTGCGGCTGACGCCTTCCGCTCCCTCGGGCGGGACCGGCGCGGGGCGCTGTGGGATGCGCGCACGGTCAAGAATGCGCCCGACCTGCCCCTGTTCACCTGGCAGGAGACGCATGACGAGGGACCGGACACCGATGTGCTGCTGCCCGCCATGCCCCTGAGCGAGCATGTGGTCGCCGACTACCAGACGCTGCGCCTGTCACTGAAGGCACATCCGATGGAGTTCCTGCGGGAGAAATACAGGGCGGAGGGCTTCACCACCGCCGACCGGCTGCGCGCCCTGGGCAATGGCCGTGCCGTCTCCATGGCCGGGATCGTGCTGATCCGCCAGCGTCCGGGCAGCGCGGCGGGAGTCGTCTTCATCACGCTGGAGGACGAGACCGGGGTCGCCAATCTGGTGGTCTGGCCCGATACCCTGAAACAGTTCCGCCGCACCATCATGGGTGCGCGGCTGATGGCGGTGCATGGCATGGTGCAGATGGACGACGACGTGATCCACATCATCGCCAAGCGGCTGGTGGATGAAACCGGGCAGTTGATCCATCTGTCCGACGACCTGATGCGATCCCCCATCGCCCGCGCCGATCATGTGACCAACCCCCTGCCCGGCCACACAGCCCGCCACCCGCGCAACGTCCGTGTCATCCCGAAGTCGAGGGATTTTCATTGAGGCGCGAGTCTGCATGACCGATCTTCCCACGCCGGTGCGGCACGCCCGGGCTGTCGGATCAGGTCCGGCAGAAACGTCAGCGGGGTAACAATGCAGGGATCAGTCCGTCAGGTCGGACCAGAATTCCTTCACCTTGTCGAAGAAGCCTTCCGTCTGCGGATGGTTCTTCTTGCCCCGGCCGTCCTTGCTCTCGGAGGCAAACTCCTCCAGCAGCTCCTTCTGGCGCCGTGACAGGTTCACCGGCACCTCGATCTCCGCCTGGATGTAGAGGTCACCATAGGAGCCGCCGCGCAGTTGCGGCATCCCCTTGGCGCGCAGGCGGAACTGCTTGCCGGTCTGGGTGCCGGAGGGGATCGTCACCTTGGCGCGCCCGCCGTCGATGGTCGGCACCTCGACATCACCGCCGAGCGCAGCCGTGGTCATCGGGATCGGGACGGAGCAGAACAGGTTCATGCCCTCCCGCTCGAAGATCGGGTGCGGGTTCATCGACAGGAAGATGTACAGATCGCCCGCCGGTCCGCCGCGTGCGCCCGCCGTGCCCTCGCCCGAGAGGCGAATGCGCGTGCCATCCTCGACACCCGCAGGCACATTGACCGACAGCGTCTTCTCCTGCTGCACCTGGCCATTGCCGTTGCAGTCGATGCAGGGATCGCTGATCACCTGGCCCTGGCCGCCGCAGGCCGGGCATGTCCGCTCGATGGTGAAGAAACCCTGCTGCGCGCGCACCTTGCCCATGCCGTTGCAGGTGCCGCAGCCCGTGGGCTCGGTCCCCGGCGTCGCACCCGTTCCGGCACAGGTAGCGCAATTGACGGCGGTGGGAATCGTCACCTGCACCTGCTTGCCGATGAAGGCATCTTCCAGGTCGATCTGCAGATTGTAGCGCAGGTCGTCACCACGGGCCGGGCCGCCGCGACGTCCGCCGCGCGCGCCACCCATGAATTCGCCAAAGAGGTCTTCGAAGATATCGGAGAAGGAATTGGCGAAGTCGGGGCCGGAGGCACCACCGCGCCCACCGCCGAATCCACCGTTCTCGAACGCCGCATGGCCGAAACGGTCATAGGCCGCGCGCTTCTCCGCATCGCGCAGCACGTCGTAGGCTTCGGAAAGTTCCTTGAAGGTCTGTTCTGCCTGCGCATCCCCGGGATTGCGGTCGGGGTGATACTGCATCGCCTTCTTGCGATAGGCCTTCTTCAGGGTCGCGCCGTCCACGTCGCGCGAAACCCCGAGCATCTCGTAGTAGTCAGTCTTAGCCATCAATCCCCGCCTCTCCAGTCAGCCGGAACGAACGGCACTGGCCCTGAACAAATGCTCCGGACCAGTGCCGCCGTCAACGCTCCGTTGCCTGTCAGGCAGACTTCTTCTTGTCGTCGTCGACTTCCTCGAAGTCGGCATCGACGATGTCGTCATCGGCAGGCTTCGCCCCGCCTTCGGCACCGGCGTCACCGCCGGCCTCGGCCTCACCGGCTTCCGCCTGCTGGGCGTACAGCTGCTCACCCAGCTTCATGGAAAGCTGTGCCAGCGCTTCTGTCTTCTGCTTGATGACCTCGCCGTCGTCGCCTTCCATGGCCGACTGAAGATCGCTCACCGCCGCCTCGATACCGCTGCGGGTCTCGGCGTCGACCTTGTCACCCAGTTCCTCGAGGGTCTTTTCCGTCGTGTGGATCAGACCTTCTGCCTGGTTGCGGGCCTCGACCGCGCCGCGCCGCTTCTCGTCCTCGGCCTTGTTGGCTTCCGCCTCCTTGACCATGTTCTCGATGTCGGAGTCGGAGAGGCCACCGGAGGCCTGGATGCGGATCGACTGCTCCTTGTTCGTGGCCTTGTCCTTGGCCTGAACATTGACGATGCCGTTGGCGTCGATGTCGAAGGTCACTTCCACCTGCGGCACACCGCGCGGTGCGCCCGGAATACCCACGAGATCGAAGTTGCCCAGCAGCTTGTTGTCAGCCGCCATCTCGCGCTCACCCTGGAACACCCGGATGGTCACGGCGGACTGATTGTCCTCCGCCGTCGAGAACACCTGGGATTTCTTGGTCGGGATCGTCGTGTTGCGGTCGATCAGGCGGGTGAAGACACCACCCAGCGTCTCGATACCCAGCGACAGCGGCGTCACGTCCAGCAGCAGCACGTCCTTGACGTCGCCCTGCAGCACGCCCGCCTGGATCGCGGCACCGATGGCCACGACCTCGTCGGGGTTCACACCACGGTGCGGTTCCTTGCCGAAGAATTCCTTCACGGTCTCGATGACCTTCGGCATGCGGGTCATGCCGCCGACCAGAACGACCTCGTCGATCTCCGCCGCCGTCAGACCGGCATCCTTCAGGGCTGCCTTGCAGGGGGCGACGGTGCGCTGCACCAGTTCACCCACCAGGCTCTCGAACTTGGAGCGGCTGAGCTTCAGCGTCAGATGCTTCGGACCCGAGGCATCCGCCGTGATGTACGGCAGATTGATGTCCGTCTGCGTCGCCGAGGACAGCTCGACCTTGGCCTTCTCGGCGGCTTCCTTCAGACGCTGCAGGGCCAGCTTGTCATTGCGCAGATCGACCGAGTTCTCCTTCTTGAACTCGTCCGCGAAATAATTGACCAGCACCATGTCGAAGTCTTCGCCACCCAGATAGGTGTCGCCGTTGGTGGAGCGCACTTCGAACACACCGTCGCCGATCTCCAGCACGGAAATGTCGAAGGTACCGCCACCCAGGTCATAGACCGCGATGATCTTGTTCTCGCCGGACTTGTCCAGGCCATAGGCCAGGGCCGCAGCCGTCGGCTCGTTGATGATGCGCAGCACTTCCAGGCCGGCGATCTTGCCGGCGTCCTTGGTGGCCTGACGCTGTGAGTCGTTGAAGTAGGCCGGAACCGTGATCACCGCCTTGTCCACCGTCTCGCCCAGATAGGCTTCGGCAGTTTCCTTCATCTTCTGCAGGATGAAGGCAGAGATCTGCGACGGCGCATACTTCTCGCCATTCGCCTCGACCCAGGCGTCGCCATTGTCGGCCTTGACGATGTTGAACGGCGCGGTCTTGGCAATCTCGTTCGCCACGTTGTCGCCATAGGGGCGACCGATCAGGCGCTTGATTGCAAACAGGGTATTGGTCGGATTGGTCACCGCCTGACGCTTGGCGGCCTGTCCGACAAGGCGCTCACCATCGGGGCTGAAAGCAACCATGGACGGCGTGGTACGCGCGCCCTCGGCATTCTCGACAACCCTGGCATTTGTGCCATCCATAACGGCCACGCACGAATTCGTGGTGCCCAGATCGATCCCGATCACTTTCGACATCTGCTTCCTCTTCTATTGTGGCCGACGCGGTTGGCCCTTGCAGGCACCGCCCGCGCCCCCTTGCAGTTCGGTTCGTGTTCGCATCGGTGGTTCCGGGAACCGTTGCAACGACTGTCACAATCATGCCGACGCGAACTGCTATATAGGGGGGTGCCCCATGGCCCGCAACCCAAGCACCCCTGCGATTTCCGACATGTTTCGAATTGCCACTTTCAACATTGGCCTCGCCCGGCTGCACCTGCTGGGACAGACCCTGCGCGAGGGCGTGCCCCATCAGGCCGCGCGCCTGCCCGCGATCTGCGCCTGGCTCAGCCGCAACGAGGAACAGGTCGATGCGTGGCTGCTGCAGGAGGCCTATGGCAGCGATGTTGTCGCGCAATTGGCCCGATCCACCGGTTTCCGGGTGGTTGCCGCGCGCGACAGCGGTCCCGATACCGGACTGGTCATGCTGATCCGCCGGGACATGAGAATCGGGCAGTCAGCCAGCCGGCAATTTCCCGCCGTCGACTGGGTAGAGCGGTGCATCGCACGCAAGGGAATACAGTTCGTCGATCTGGAAGTGGCGGGCCAGCGGTTCCGGGTAGGCAACATGCACACCAGCTATGACGGACGCGGGCGACAGAAGATCGCTGCCATCGCGCCGGAGATCCGCAGGCGCCAGATCGGCATGGCGCTCGACGCCATGGTGGAGGCACCCGCCGACCGCACGCTGGTGCTTGGCGGTGATTTCAACGCTGCGGCGGCCTTCGAGCCGGAGACGTTCGGCCTTGGCGCCTCCCGGGGCTGGAAGGATGCGCGCATGGATGCGGTCGAATGGGACGATGCCGGAGTGACAAGCTGGTCGAATGCGAACCCGATCATCAATGGCGACAGCCCGGATCAGGACATCGACCATGTCTGGATCAGATCAGCCGATCCCGGCCTGACCCTGCGCAGTCGACATATCGCGACCCGGCACACGGTGCCCTTGCCCGACGGACAGATGATCCCGCTCTCCGACCACTACGGTCTGGCCGTCGGGATCGACACGGCGCTACCCTGACCAACGGAGACTCAGGGGAGAACATCATCAATGACGACCGGGATCGACGATCTTCTGAACAAGCCGCCGGCGCGGGCAGAGGCACCGACAGAGGAGGCGTGGCGCGCGGTCTGGGATGCTGCCCGCCTGTCGGAGGCCCCGCCGGTCACGCAGGCCGTGGGTGGCGGTCTGCGGGCGGATCATCTCGACTGGGTCTTCGCCAGCGGCTACCAGGCGGCCATGCGCCATTGCTTCCCGGAACTGCCCCCCGGTGGCTGGGCCGCCCTTGCCGCCAGCGAGGACCGGCATGAGCCGGAGAAACATCCCGGTGTCATGCTGACGCGGGACGGGAATAGCTGGCGGGTCAGTGGTTTCAAGTCCTGGGTGGCGCAGTCGCGGCATCTGGATCACCTGATCATCACCGCGCGTGCGGCGGGCGAGGAGCAGGAGAAACCACGCCATGCGATCCTGCTGGACAGCCGGACGCCGGGCGTCACCCTTTCGCATCGCGACAAGGCGGGCTTCCTGCCCCGCATGAGCCAGGGCTTTGCCGCGCTGGACAATGTGGCGGTGCCGGAGGCCGGACGGCTCGGCGACAACCGGCTGCGCCCCTTCGTGCGCGCGGAATCGGCCTATGTCCTGCTCGCCGGGGCTGCGTTCCTCTGGGCGCATGTCGCGTCAGCACACGCCGGACTGGCGGACCAGCTACGGCAGATCGTGACCGGTCTTGGCAACTGCTGTCAGGACCCGATGCAGCACCCGAAGGAGATCGCGCGGCTGGATCTCGAAATTCAAGAAATTGTGAAGAACGCCGTGCAAATACCTGAAATCATGCAGATACCTGACTGGGAATCGGATCAGAAGGTGCTGAGCATCTACAGCGAAGGCCTGCAACGCCGCGCCGCGCGTTCCTGACGCCGACACCATGAGCGAAGCTTCGACCGGCTTTGACCTGATTGCGGTGGTGGACTGGTCCGCCGCCGCCAGCGCCGGTCCCGCACGTCCGACGAAGGATCGTGTCTGGCTGGCATGGGGTACGGCCAGCGAACAGCCACCGCCGATCTATTGTCGCACACGGAACGACTGCCTGGACCATCTCGAAGAACTGGTCCGGCGGACGGGTGGCAATGCCCTGATCGCCTGGGATTTCCCCTTTGGCTATCCGGCGGAAAGCGGGCTGGGCGGCGGGCGGGACATTGCGACCCGACTGGCCGAGCTGATCGAGGATGGACCGAACGACCGCAACAACCGCTTCGCCGTGGCCGATGGTTTCAACCGCGCCCTCGGATCGGATTCCGGCCCCTTCTGGGCCAGACCCGCAAGTGTTGCTGCGGACACGGTCCCGGAGAAGAAGCCTGACTTCGCGCGCTTCGCCTTCCCCGAATGGCGCATCGTCGAGCGCCATACCCGCCAGCTCGGATTTTCGTCGATCCAGAGTGTCTGGAAGCTCTTTACCACCGGCTCTGTCGGCTCACAGGCGCTCATGGGTCTCGCGGCGATCCAGCGACTGAATGACCGGCTGGCGGATCATGTCACGGCGCGCTGGTGGCCCTTCGAGACCGGCTGGTCGGCGCGGCTGGACGGGCTGGTGCATGTGGAATGCTGGCCAAGTCTGTTCGATATCTCCGCCGCCCCCTGGCCGATACGGGATCAGGCACAGGTCGCGGTCACGCGGGATGCGATCATGGCATGGCAGCAGGATGGCATGCTCGCTTCCCGGCTGTCCGCACCGGACTGGCTGACCGGCCGTGACTACGAGAAGGTCAGCCGCGCGGAGGGATGGATTCTCGGCCTGCCGGATCCCTGATTTCCTCCACCAGCCAAGCCAGGCATTGCGCCCGGTCGGCCCTGAAGTCATCCGCAATCCAGCGTGCCTCCAGCCTGTGCAGCAATTCCCCCATTTCCGGCCCCGGTCGGACGTTCGCCGTCATCAGGTCGCGACCCTTCAGTGGAAATGCGGGGATCGGCCAGTCTGCGATCAGCGCCTGCACGTCCCTGTCCACCACCTCGCCCCGCGTCGTGGCGAGCGTGCTGCGGTCCATCATGGCCTGCCGTCCGTCACGGTAGAGCGCGATGCGGGCAGCCACGGGGCTGCCGAGCGAATCCGCCGGGTGCCGGACCGCCAGTATCAGCCGCCGTGCATCCGCCTTCGAGAGTTTCCAGCGTCCAGAGATCGCGCTGGCCGCATCCTGATCCGGAATCATCGCCGCCAGCCGCAGGATCGCGTCCCGCGCGGTCGGAAGGGTCCTCCCCGCATCCAGTTCAGACGCAATCGCCGCCAGAATTCCGGTGCCCGCCATTTCGGCAAGCATGGGCGCCGGGTCGGGTGCAGCCAGCAGCTTCCCCATTTCCTGCCAGATGCGCTCCACCGACAGGCGCTGCAGCCCTCCCAGATGCGTCGCACAGGCCTGCCTGCCAGCGCTGTCCCGTATCGGCCAGCCCAGCATGGCGTGAAACCGGAAGAAGCGGAGAATGCGCAGGTAGTCTTCCCGGATACGCTCCGACGCCGAACCGATGAAGCGGATCACCTGAGCCTTCAGGTCATCACGCCCCTGCCCCAGCGGATCATGCAGTTCCCCGTCCGGGTCCAGGTAAAGCGCGTTGATCGTGAAATCACGCCGCATCGCATCCCTTGCCCAATCGGTCGTGAAGCTGACCACCGCACGGCGGCCATCGGTCTCCACGTCCGCGCGCAGGGTGGTGATCTCGAACGGTGTGCCCTCCGCAATCACGGTGATGGTGCCGTGATCGACACCGGTGGGCACGGACTTCAGGCCTGCCGCCCCGGCTGCGGCAATGACCGCCTCCGGCAGCAGGGGTGTTGCCATGTCGACATCACCGACGGGCCGCAGCAACAGGCAATCGCGAACCGCCCCGCCGACCACGCGCACCTCTCCACCCGCCGCGCTGATCGCGGCAACGACCCTGGCGAAGGCCGGATCATCCTGCCATGGCGTGTCGATCCTGATGGTGGATCCCTCCGGGTTGCGGTCCGCCCTGACGCAGGGCGAGAATGCAGATAGCACTCCATGACCAGAGGAGCACGATCCGTGTCGGGAAATGAAGCCCATCTGAAGGATGTCTATGCCGCAAACGGCAATGCGTCCGCGCTCAGCCACAGCTATGACGGCTGGGCACGGGACTATGATGCGGACATGAGCGGCTGGGGCTACCGCCATCCGTCGATCATTGCAGGCATGGTTGGGCGACACGCGCCATCGCCACAGACCGAGATACTGGATGCGGGGTGCGGAACAGGCGTGCTGGGGGAAACGCTGGCCGTGCTGGGCTACACGGCAATCGACGGGATCGATCTGTCGGAAGGCATGCTGCAGGTGGCGGGCAGCAAGGGCTGCTATCGCGATCTGAAACAGCAGATGCTCGGCGACGTGCTGGATTTCGACACCGGATCGTATGACGTGATCGTCAGCTCCGGCGTCATGACACCGGGCCATGCGCCCGCGACCTGCCTGCACGAACTGGCCCGCATCCTGAAGCCGGATGGCCACATGATCCTGACCATCACGGAGCAAGCCTGGGCCGACAGCTACGGGGCTGCCGTCACCGGTCTGGTGGCAGACGGATCAATCGCGCTGCGGGACGAAAGCCAGCGCTATGTCGGCCTGCCCGGCGCGCCGGAGGCCGAACGGCTGCCCGCACGGGTTCACGTGCTGCACCGCACTTGAGCGCGACGGCAACACGTCCCCCGGTCGACGGTCATTCGGCGGGCGCAGCTTCCAGACGCTGTTCGATCTGGCGCCAGGTCTGCGACAGTTCAGGCTTGCCCAGGCGGCCAAGGTGATCGGCCCAGGAACCGGCGATATCGGCCGCGATGCCACCCAGCGCCAGGCTGAGGTGATGGGCTGCCCAGTCGATCTGGTGCTTTTCGATTGCCATGCTCGTTGCCATGATATTTCTCCATCTGTTTCACGTTTGCTCTTGCATCTCCGGTGCCAGAAATTAGTTCAGTGAATTCAGGTGGTTGGAAATATGAGACGGTGCCCTGTGCAGGGATTGCCGGGTCATGTCTGCCGGGGGAGGCAAGGAATGACGGTTACAACGACGGAGATCGCGGCGCGCGGGATGCGTTTCACCGCCGATATCGCAGGCGATGAAACGTCAGCCGAGGCGGTGATCTTCCTGCATGGGTTCCCGAACTCCCGCCACAGCTGGACCGAACTGCTGCAGGCGGTGGCAGGGGCGGGCTATCGCGGCATCGCCCCGGATCAGCGCGGCTATTCACCCGGCGCGCGGCCCGAGGGGATTCAGGCCTATCAGGTAAGCGAGATCGTGGCCGACGTGTTGGGCATCGCGGATTCGCTGGGACTTGGCAGGTTTCACCTCGTCGGCCACGACTGGGGCGGCCAGATCGCCTGGGCGACCGCCGCCGCACACCCCGACCGGCTGCTGAGCCTGACCGTGCTGTCCCGCCCGCATCCGGCAGCCTTTGCCGCCGCCTTCCGCAACGACCCGGCGCAGGCCAACCGGTCCCGCCACCACAAGGCGTTTCAGGACCCGGAGATGGCGGACCGGCTGTTGCGGGACGATGCACAACCGTTGCGCAACACGCTCTGCTTCGAGAATGCATCCGGGCTGTTCGGGGCCGATGATGCCAGCGCGCCACCGGCCAAGCGGCGCATGTCCGACGAACTGGCGTCGCGTCACCTCTCCGTCCTGGGCAACCGGGATGCGCTGGATGCCGCACTCAACTGGTATCGGGCGGCCTTCTCCGGTGAATCGACGCTGGCGCGCGATGACTTCCCCGGCATCAGGGTGCCCACGCTCTACATCTGGGGGCGGGAGGACATGAGTGTCGGCGAACGTGCCGCCATCACGACGCAGGATCACGTCAGTGCCGCCTGCACTTTCGAGGCGCTGAAAGGCGTCGGTCATTTCGTGGCGGAGGAAGTGCCGGAGGAGACGACGCGTCACCTGCTGGCGCACCTGCGCCTGAACCGAGCCGGAGGAAAATCCCGTGGCTGATCCGATCGCGTTTCATTTCGACTTCATCTCCCCCTACGCCTGGCCCGGCGCGGTGGGGATCGAGGCACTGGCGGCGCAGCATGGCCGCACGGTCGACTGGTACCCGATGCTGCTGGGTGTCTCCGTCATGAAGACCATGGGCCTGCCACCGCTGATGGAGACACCGCTGAAGGGTGACTACATCCGCATGGACGTGCCCCGGATCTACCGGTTTCACGGGCTGGACTACCGCCCTGCCGTGCCGGATTTCGTGACCTCGCCCTTTGCGCCGGCGCGGCTGTTCTGCTGGATGCTGGCGCAGGACCGGGCGCGGGCCACGGATGCCGCGCGCGACATGCTGCGCGCGCACTGGTCGGAAGGCATCGATGTTTCACAGAAGGACAATGCGGTCGCCATCGCCGTCCGCCACGGCTTCGACAGGGACGCCGCCAGCGCCGCACCTGATGATCAGGAGGTGAAGGAAATGCTGAAGGATGCCTGCAACCGCTCCGTCGCTGCAGGCGTGTTCGGCAGCCCGAGCTTCATCGTCGATGGCGAACTGTTCTGGGGCACCGACCGGCTGCCGCAGATCGCCTGGACGCTGGAGCAGGCCTCAGCGTGATGGTTGCGGCGGCCCGGCCACCGGCGCGATCTGCACCCGTTCCCGTCGTCGGCCCCAGTCGCCCGGCGGGCCACTGAACCGGCCTGGCAGCGGCGTGCCGCACCAGACGCAGCCGCCGTGATCGTCCAGGTGCCAGTCGGAAAGCTGGTGCCAGTCACGACCGATCAGCAGCCCGCCACATGCCGCGCACCAGGTGGACTGGGCCCGCTTGTGATGGATATTGCCGACATAGGTGTGATGCACCCCCGCCCCGAGCGCGATGTTGCGCGCCCGGAACAGGGTCTCCGCCGGTGTCCGTTCCTTCTCCAGCATCCGGAAGTCCGGGTGGAAGGCGGTGAAGTGCATCGGCACGTCAGGCCCCAGCCGCTCCACCACCCAGGCCGTCATGGCCTCCAGCTCCGCATCCGAGTCGTTCTCGCCGGGGATCAGCAGGGTGGTGATCTCCACCCAGACATCCGTTTCACGGACCAGGTATTCCAGGGTTTCCTTCACCGGACCGAGCTGTGAGCCGGTGACACGGCGGTAGAAATCCTCGCTGAACGCCTTCAGGTCGACATTCGCCGCATCCATGTGGGCGTAGAACTCGGCGCGGGGTTCGGCGCAGATATAGCCCGCCGTGACCGCCACGTTCTTCACCCCCACCTCGTGACAGGCGATGGCGGTGTCGACGGCATATTCCAGGAAGATCACCGGGTCGTTGTAGGTATAGGCGACGGAGGTGCAGCCCAGCCGGACCGCGGTCTCCGCGAGCGCCGCGGGCGGGGCGGCATCCGCCAGCGTGTCCATCTGGCGGCTCTTCGACATGTCGTGATTCTGGCAGAAATGGCAGGTCAGGTTGCAGCCCGCCGTACCAAAGGACAGCACCGGCGTGCCGGGATGGAAATGGTTCAGCGGCTTCTTCTCGATGGGATCGATGCAGAACCCGGACGAGCGCCCGTAGGAGGTCAGCACGATCTCGTCGCCCTGCCGCGCCCGCACGAAGCACAGCCCACGCTGCCCGTCGTTCAGACGGCAGTAGCGCGGACAGACCTCGCAGCGGATGCGCCCGTCATCCTGCTTCGAATAATACCGCCCGGAAACCGTGCCGACATGAGTGTTCATGTGGCCATGGTGCCGCAAGTGGCGGCCCTTGTCACAACAGCGTCCGGACAGCGGGCAGCAGCGGGTCGTCGGCGGGGGGCATGGCGTAGGTTTCAAGCTCCGCCGCCGTGGCCCAGGCCAGCCGCTGCCCCTCCTGCCCCACCGGCTCCCCCTGCCAGTTGCGGCAGGCGTAGAGCGGCATCAGCAGGTGGAAATCGTCGTAGGTATGGCTGGCGAACGTGAGCGGTTGCAGGTCTTCGGTGCGCAGGGTGATGCCCAGTTCCTCCGCACATTCACGGATCAGGCAGACCTCGGGTGTCTCCCCCTCCTCCACCTTGCCCCCGGGAAATTCCCAGAGCCCGGCGAGGTTCTTGCCCGTCGGGCGTTCGGCCAGCAGCACGCGGTGGTCACGCACCAGCGCGATGGCGGCGACAAGAACGAGTTTCATGGCCTGACCGAAGGAGCCAGCGTCCCAACTCCACTCACGCCATGCCCGGGCTTGACCCGGGTACCCAGGGTGCTGCGCTGACGTCGGAGCGTGGGCTCGCGGATCAAGTCCGCGAGCGTCGTGGAAAGTGAAGCGGGAGGAGCGAGCGTTTCACGCCCACTCACGCCGTGCCCGGGCTTGACCCGGGTACCCAGGGTGCCGCGCTGACGTCGGAGCGTGGGCTCGCGGATCAAGTCCGCGAGCGTCGTGGCGGGTGGAAAGGGAAAAGCGAGCGTTTCACCCCCACGCACGCCGTGCCCGGGCTTGACCCGGGCACCCAGGGTGCCGCGCTGACGTCGGAGCGTGGGCTCGCGGATCAAGTCCGCGAGCATCGTGGAAAGTGAAGCGGGAGAAGCGAGCGTTTCACACCCACTCACGCCGTGCCCGGGCTTGACCCGGGCACCCAGGGTGCCGCGCTGACGTCGGAGCGTGGGCTCGCGGATCAAGTCCGCGAGCGTCGTGGAAAGTGAAGCGGGAGGAGCGAGCGTTTCACACCCACGCACGCCGTGCCCGGGCTTGACCCGGGCACCCAGGGTGCCGCGCCAACGCCGGAGCCTAGGCTCGCGGATCAAGTTCGCGCGCGTCATGGCGGGTGGAGAGGGAACGGTTGGGATCACGAACGATAGTCGGCGTTGATGTCGATGTAGCCGTGGGTCAGGTCGCAGGTCCAGATGCGGGCAAAGCCGTCGCCGATACCCAGTTCGACCTCGATATGGATCTCCTGGCCCTTCATGTGCGGGATGATGTCGGCCTCCCGGTAGTCCGGAGACAGGCCACCGTTCTCGGCAATCGTGACACCGCCGAAGCGGACACCCAGCCGGGCGCGTTCGACCGGTTCGCCGGACTTGCCGATGGCCATGACGACGCGGCCCCAGTTGGCGTCTTCCCCCGCGATGGCCGTCTTCACCAGCGGCGAGTTGGCAATGCAGAGCGCGATGGTCCGGGCGGAGGCAGCGCTGGTGGCCCCCGTGACGTCGACCGTGACCAGCTTGGTCGCCCCCTCCCCGTCGCGGGCGATCAGGATCGACAGGTCGCGCAGCACATCCTCCAGCGCCGTCCTGAAGTCAGCCAGTGCCGGATCGTCGGCAGAGCTGATGGCGGGCTGCCCCGCCGCCTTGCCGGTGGCAAACAGCAGGCACATGTCGGAGGTCGACATGTCGCCATCGACCGTTACGCAGTTGAAGGTCCGGTCGGTGATACCGGGCAGCAGTTCCTGCAGCACCGATGCAGGCAGCGCAGCATCCGTCACCACATAGGCCAGCATGGTCGCCATGTTCGGCGCGATCATGCCGGATCCCTTGGCGATGCCGTTGATGGTCACGGAGGTGCCGCCGATCTTCACGGTCGCCGTCGCGCGCTTCTCGAAGGTGTCGGTGGTCAGGATGCCAGCCGCAGCACCGGCCCAGCCATCAGCGCTGATGCTCGCCATGGCCTGCGGCAGCGCAGCCGTCAGCTTTGCCACCGGCAGCAGTTCGCCTATGACGCCCGTGGAGGCTGCCAGCACCTCATCGGCGCTGCATCCGACCAGTTCGGCAGCAGCCTGGGCCGTGGCCTCCACATCGGCCTCGCCCTTCGCGCCGGTGAAGACATTGGCATTGCCCGCATTCACCACCAGCGCCCGCGCCCGGCCCTTGCCCAGATGACGGGCGTTCCAGACCACGGGCGCACCGGCAGTCGTGGAGGTCGTCTGCACCCCGGCAACGGTCGTACCCGGCGCAAAGCGGAAGAATGTCAGATCCGGACGGCCCTTGTAGCGCAGACCGGCGGAGATGCTGCCCAGCTCGCAGCCGTCGATCGGCGGCAGATCGGGCTGTGACTTCGGCGCAAGGGGCGAGACAGGCAAGGCAGCGGCCATGGGGATCGTCCTGAAAAGAATTGTGAACTGGCAGGCGAAGGTACGTCAGAGGCTCGGGCGTGCCCCGGCAACGGTTGTGCGGTGCAGCCTGCGGCGGAATCCGTCGTAGTCATTCATCGCATTGTGCTGGACGCAGCGGTTGTCCCACATGGTCAGCGTTCCGGGCTGCCAGCGCACACGGCAGGTGAACTCCGCACGGGTCGAATGCGCGTTGAGGAAATCCAGGATCGGGCTGCTCTCGGCCTCCGTCATGTCCTCGAACCGGATCGAATAGACCGGATTGATGAACAGCGCCTTGCGACCCGTCTGCGGAACCGTACGCACTGCCGGATGGCTGAGTTCGGCGTGTGCCTCTTCCGTATTGATGATGGTCATGGCGCGTTTGGCCGTGCCGAACAACTTGTTGTCGACGCCGTAGGGTCGCCGCGCGGAGTGGACAACCCGCATCCCCTCCAGCATGCGCTGCATGCCCTTCGAGAGGGTTTCGAACGCCATGTACATGTTCGCGAACACGGTGTCCCCGCCGAAGGGCGGCACTTCCTTGGCATGCAGGATCGTGGCGCGCGGCGGAGCCTCCTGAAAGCTCCAGTCGGAATGCCAGTTGCCCCCGAAATTCTTCACGCCGATCTCGCTGGCTTCCTTGATCACCTCAATGACTTCAGGATGTTCCGGCATTGTCTTGACATATGGCTCGACACCGAACTCGCCGAACAGGCGCGTGAAACGCTTCTGGTCTTCAGGCTCCAGCTGCTGGTCGCGGAAGATGATGACGCAATGATCGGCGAAGGCCTGCTCGATCTCCGCCACCACGGCATCGCCGAGGCCGGACGTCAGATCGACCCCATCGATCTCGGCCCCCATGATGCCGGTCAGCGGCGTGACATTGATATGGCTGTAGTCGTGGTCAGCAAGTGCGCTCATGTGCGTTTCCTCCCGCCCCCATGTTCCACGCGGGGGCTCATCATGGATTGTCCCGCCACGGAAGGTGCAAGGCAAGGCCCCTCACGGATCAGGGTCACGCGCCCTTCTCCCAGCCCCGCTCCCCCTGTTTCCAGTAGGTCACGCTGTGTCCTGCCGAACGCGCCACGCGCCAGCGGTCGCGGGCTCCGGCCACCGCGTCCTCATCCCGCCCGTCGAACAGGTCGAGACAGCGATCGTAGCCTTCCAGATCCGCCGCAGCTACGCCATCAACCAGCAGCAGCACTGTCGCCCCGGCGGGGTTGTCCGCGCCTGAGGTCAGCCAGACGGGCTGCGACGCGCCATGACCATCCTCCGAACAGCCATGCGGCAGGAAGGCATCCTTGCGATAGGTCCAGAGCAGGTCGTTGAGCGCCTTGACCCGCCCCTCATCCCCTGCCCGCACCACTGCCTTCATGCCGCGCTCCACCACCTTTTCAAGCAGTTCCGGAAGCGCTGTCTCCAGCGGCTTCCGGGTCAGGTGATAGAAGGCGACATCGGCCATGCTTGCCTGGATCAGCTCTCGTAGTAGCGCCTGACGAGCTCGTCCAGCAGCCGCACGCCATAGCCCGTGCCACCCTTGGGCGCGGTGGCGGAGGCCTTCTGCGACCAGGCGACACCGGCGATGTCCAGATGCGCCCAGGGCACATCATTGACATAGCGCTGCAGGAACTGTGCTGCGGTGATGGAACCCGCGCCACGTCCCGTGCCGATGTTGCGCATGTCGGCAATCTGCGACTTCAGGTCGGCGTCGTAGTTCTTGTGCAGCGGGAAGCGCCAGAGCTTCTCCTCCACCGTCTTGCCGGCTTCCAGCAGACGATCCGACAGCTCGTCGTTGTTGGAGAACAGACCGGCATGCTCCGACCCCAGCGCCACGATGATGGCACCGGTCAGCGTGGCCAGATTGACCATGAACTGCGGCTTGAAGCGGTCCTGCGTGTACCAGAGCGCATCGGCCAGAACCAGCCGACCCTCCGCGTCCGTGTTCAGAACCTCAATGGTCTGGCCGGACATGGACGTCACCACATCGCCGGGGCGTTGTGCATTGCCATCAGGCATGTTCTCGACCAGGCCCACGACACCAACGGCGTTGACCTTCGCGCCACGCCCGGCAAGCGCCGCCATCGCGCCGATCACGGCGGCGGAACCACCCATGTCCCACTTCATGTCTTCCATGCCCGCCGCAGGCTTCAGGGAGATGCCGCCGGTATCGAAGGTCACGCCCTTGCCGACAAAGGCGACAGGGGCGCTGTTTTTGCGACCGCCATTCCAGTGCATCACCACCAGACGGCTCTCACGGGTCGAGCCCTGACCAACGCCAAGCAGCGAGCCCATGCCGAGATTCTTCATCTGGGCCTCGCCCAGCACCTCGACCTTGACGCCCAGCTTCGTCAGTTCCTGGCAGCGGTCCGCCAGGGTCTGCGGGTAGAGGATGTTGGGCGGCTCCGACACGAGGTCGCGGGTCAGGAAGACGCCCTCGGCGACGCGATCGAGTGACGCAAAGGCATCCCGCGCGGCGGCGGCCGACCGGGTACCGATGGTCAGCGTCTCCAGCGCCGGCTTGTCCTCGTCCTTCAGCTTCGTGTGGTACTTGTCGAAGCGATAGCTGGCGAGACGCGCACCAACCGCGACATGCGCCTGGATCGCGCCCTTCGTCAGCTTGGTCTTCGACGCAAGGCCATCCGAATCGATGACGATCTTGCCCTGCTTCACGCCGGAATTGGCCCAGGCCGAATAGGTCTTGCCGCCCAGGGCTTCCAGATCATTCTGGGTCAGATCGGCGGGATCGCCGACGCCCAGCAGCAGGATCCGGTCAAGCCGGGTGCCGCGCGGGGCCAGGATCTCGGCCTGCTGTCCCTTGTTGCCGGAGAAGCGGGAGGCACGCAGTACCTGCTTGATCGCGCCTTCCGTGGTCTTGTCCAGTTCGGTCGCTGCAGGCGACAGCTTGCCCCCCTTGCCGACGGAGACGGCGATCGCGCCGCGCCCCGGAATGGCTCCACCCTTGATCTCGATTTCCATCTGTTTCCGCCCGCTCCCGAATGATTCCTGCCGGACACCGGACCGGTGTCCCTTTCATGCAGCATTTATTGCAGCGTTTGACGGGGTGCGCAAACGCCGCGAATTGTGAGCACTGCCCCATCTTTAACATGACGCCATCGCGGCTATACTCCGCGCCCATGCGCGCCCTCAGTCGATACATGATCCGCACGGCCATAGGTCCGTTCCTGTTTGTCACCTCGGTGCTGACGGGTGTGATCTGGATCGTGCAGGCGCTGCGCTTCGTCGACGAGATCATCAACTATGACATGACGGCCAGCGCATTCGCCTACATCTCGCTGCTGCTGCTGCCGCAACTGTTGCCGGTCACGATGCCCATCGGCCTGTTCTGCGGCATGCTCTATGCCTATTGGCGGCTGTCCACCGACAGTGAACTGGTGGTGATGCGTGCCGCGGGTCTCAGCCGGATGCGCCTGGCGCGGCCCGGTATCATGCTGGGCTGTGGCTGTGCCGTCGTCGTCGCGTCGATGACCTTCTACTTCATGCCGCTGGCCAACACGACCATGCGCGATACACGCTTCGCCTGGCACTACATCTATTCGACACTGGTGCTGCGCGAACAGCAGTTCACACCGCTGCAGACCCGACTGACCGTCTACGTCCGTGAACGTCATCAGGGCGGTGAATTGCGCGGGCTGCTGATCCAGGACGACCGCGACAGGAACAAGACCGTCACGATGATGGCGGAAAAGGGCACCATCATCCGCAGCGACGATGGCCCGAAGATCCTGCTGCTCGACGGTAACCGCCAGGAACGGGACACCAGCAGCGGCGACGTCAGCCTGCTGTTCTTCGACAGCTACACCCTGGAAGTGAACATGTTCGGCAGTTCCGTACCTGTCCGGCCCAAGAAGCTGGAGGAACACAACATCCTCACCCTGCTGGAGACCGGGGTCGGGCTGACGGGCGATGCCTACTGGCGGCAACAGGCGGAGGCGCACAAGCGTGTTGCCCTGCCCCTGCTTGCCATCACCTTCAGCCTGATCGCCATTGCCGCGATCCTGTCGGGCGAATTCGATCGCCGTGGTCAGGGACGGCGCATCCTTGTTGCCTCCATCGCCGCGGGACTGGTCCAGGGTGCCGCACTGGCACTGGTGCAGGCCGGTGGCAGTTCACCCTTCGCACTGGTCCTGCTTTACCTCCTGATCGCCGGTGGCATTGGAGTCAGTCTCTACATGATCCGGCCCGGCGCAGGCGGCGGCGCTGCAGTGCCCGTGCCACCGCCCCCGGATTTCCCCTCCGCCCGGACTGCGGGAGGGGATTGAGCATGCTTCAGACACTGGGCGTCTACATTGGTCGGCAGTTCCTGATCGGCGCGGGTATCGTGCTGGGCCTGCTGGTGGTGGTCATGTTCACGGTCGAGGTCATCGAACATCTGCGCAAGGCAGGTGACCGACCGGATGTCACGATACTCGCCGTCATGCAGCTTTCCCTGATGAAACTGCCCGCCACGATCCAGAAGCTCTGGCCGTTCGTGTTCCTGTTCGGGGCCATGCTGGCGCTTACCCGTCTGGCAAACTCCAGCGAGCTTGTTGTCGCCAGGGCAGCGGGAGTCTCCATCTGGCAGATCCTCACGCCCCTGCTGCTGGTCTCCGCGATAGCGGGCGCAATCCTGGTCACCGTCGTCAATCCGGTCGGCGCGGCGCTGAGCGGGCGATACGACCAGTTGAGCAACAGGTACTTCAAGGGCGAGAGCAGCCTGATCAGCGTGTCGGTACGCACCGGACTCTGGCTGCGCGAAGTCAACCGCACCGGGCATCAGGTGATCCACGCGAACAGTGTTTCGGGCGATGGGGAGATCCTGAACGATGTCACGATCTTCACCTATGGCCTGAATGACACATTCGACAGCCGGACGGATGCGGAGCACGCAAGACTGGTCAAGGGGGCCTGGCTGCTGGAGAACGCGCGCGTCACATCACCGGACGGGCCGCGTCAGTTGCTGCCACGGACCAGCATCCCGACAACCCTCACTTTCGCCCAGATCGTGGACAGCCTTGCTGCGCCGGAAACCCTGTCCTTCTGGGAATTGCCGAGCTTCATCGGATTGCTGGAGCATTCCGGCTTCAACGCGCTGTCGCATCGCCTGTACTGGAACTCCCTGCTGGCAATGCCGCTGCTGCTTTCGGCCATGGTGCTGCTGGCTGCCACCTTCTGCATCCGCCTCAGCCGTCGCAAGGGCGGCACCGGCTGGGTCTTCTTCTCCGGCGCCATGGCCGGCTTCAGCGTCTTCTTCATCACGGACCTGGTGGAGGCCTTCGGTTCCGCAGGCAAGCTGCCCATCATTCTCGCCGCCTGGACACCTGCTGCTGTCACCACCATGTCGGCTGTCGCGGCCATGTTTCATCTGGAAGACGGATGAGGGCCCGACGCGCCCAGATTGCAGGGCTGCTGGCCCTGCTGCTGATGTTTGCCCTCGCCAAACCGGGTCCGGTGCATGCGCAGTCGGACGACCGGCCACTGCCGACCGAGCTTGAAGCCGACGAAATGATCTACGAACGCGATCTGGGTATCGTCACGGCGCGCGGCAGTGTCGAGATCACCCAGGGTGAACGGATCCTGTTCGCCGATGTCGTCACCTACAACGAACGCGACGATCTCGTCACCGCAACCGGCAACGTCATGCTGCGGGAGCCGAGCGGCGATGTCGCCTTCGCCGAGTACGTCGAACTTTCCGACGGCTTCAAGCAGGGCATCATCCGCGAGATCCGGGTCCAGCGCGCCGACCGCAGCCGCCTCTCCGCCCGCGTGGCCAGGCGCGAGGGCGAGGACCGCACCGTGCTGGAACGCGCTGTATTCACCCGCTGCGAATCCTGTTCCGAGCATCCCGACAGGCCACCGATCTGGCAGATCAAGTCCGGTAAGGTGACCCGCGACGTATCGACGGAGATCGTCGAATATGAAGACGCCATGTTCGAGATGTTCGGCGTACCGGTCTTCTATACGCCGTACTTCTACCATCCCGACCCGACCATCGACCGCAAGAGCGGCATCCTGACCCCGATCATCGGAACATCGACGGAGCTGGGCGCCCAGCTGACCTTGCCGCTCTACGTGGTGCTGGATGACACCAGCGACTTCACCTTCAGTCCACGCATCACCTCCAAGGAAGGCGCGGTCTTGGGCGGTGAATACCGCAAGCGTTTCGACAACGGCACGTTCGATACCACTGGCTCCATCACATACGTGGACGAGGTCGACATCGGCAACCGCAAGACCGGCGCGGAAGAATTTCGCGGCCATATCCAGTCCGCAGGCCGGTTCGACGTCGGTCGGGGTTTCGAGTCCGGTTTCGACCTGAACCGGGCCAGCGACGATACCTACCTGCAGCGCTACGACATCAGTTCTGCCGATGTGCTGACCTCCGACCTGTACCTCCGGGGCATTCGTGGCCGTCATGCCGCGTCGGTCGAGTTCTTCGCCTTCCAGAGCCTGCGGCAGAACGACAAGGACGGCGATACCCCCTTCGTGCTGCCACTGGCAAGCTATTCCACGAGTGCGGAGCCATCTGTCGGCGGGCGGCTGGACGGGACATTGAGCGCCGTTGCCCTGCAACGCACCGGCGGACGTGATACGCGCAGGCTGTCGCTGGAGGGCGACTGGGCCACCGATCACATTGGCCAGTTCGGCGATCTGATGACATTCGGCCTGCACCTGCGCGGTGACGGCTACATGATCTCCGAGGCCCAGAGCACCGACATCACGTCGGTGAATGACGATGAAGTCACGGGTCGGATCTGGCCCATGGCCAGCCTGATGTGGCGTCTGCCGATGGTGAAACAGGAAGGCCGCCTGATGCAGACCGTCGAGCCGGTGGTGCAGGTCATTGCTTCTCCGGGGGGCGGTAATCCCGATGCCATTCCGAACGAGGACTCACAGAGCTTCGAGTTTTCCGAGGCCAATCTGTTCGAGCGCAATCGCTTCGTCGGCTTCGATCGGATCGAAAGCGGCAGCCGGGTGAACTATGGCCTGCGGCTCGGCCTGCACGGAGAGGGCGGCGGGCGGACGGACCTGATCATCGGGCAGTCGATCCGCCTCAACCAGACAAGCTCGGCCAATATCGGGACGGGTCTGGAGGATCGCTTCTCCGACTTTGTCGGACGCCTGAGCATTGCCCCTTCGGAACTGGTCAATTATTCGCTGCGGTTCCGCTTCGATGCGGATGGACCGACGGTGGAACGCCACGAGCATCTGATCGAGGCAGGCGACGAGCGCTATCGCCTGAAGCTCGGGTATGTTTCGCAGGCCGCGATTGGCGGCGGCGTCGCAATCGGCGATGTGGAGGAACTGAACATGGAGGCGTCCGCCGCCGTGGCCGATTCCTGGAAGATGTTCGGTGCCTACCGCCATGACCTGACGCGCTCCGGCGGTTCCCTCCGCGCCGAAATCGGCCTGCAGTATCTGGACGAATGTTTCGATTTCCAGATCGGAGCCGTCCGCGACTTCACCAGCGACCGCGATATCGAGGCGTCAACGTCGATTTTCGTGCGGGTCCAGTTGCTCGGCCTGAACTGACGTCGCACCGGAACCAGCCACACCACCGGCGGTCGGCACCGATGAGGGCGCAGCGACGGTCTGCGGCACGCTGGACCGCCCGTGTCGTCCGATACGAATCCTGTTCCTTCGCGTCGGCACCGGTGCAGGCGGCTGGAAGCTACGACCCCGCCCGACTGGTCGTAGCGGGCTGGCAGGCGCCGGTGTCTTCGTCATTTCCGCGATCACCCGCACGCGGTCCTGCATGGACGGATGCGTCCTGAACATGCCCAGGAAGGAACGGCGGGTGTTCACCACGCACATCATCGCGACTTCATCGGTGGTGTCCGGTATGCGGTCATGCCCGGAGATCCTGAGCAGGGCGCGCATCATCGCCTCCGGCTTCTTGGTGAGTTCGATGCCCCCGGCATCCGCAGAATATTCACGCACCCGCGAGATCGCGAACCGCGCGATCAGTGACATGAAATAGGCAACCCAGAGCACTGCCAGCATGACGTAGAGAAGCAGCATGATCTGCCCGCCACCCTTGTTGCGGCGGGAGGTACCGACATGGATCCGGCGACGCCCGAAGCCGCGCAGCATCCGGCTCAGCGTCTGCGCTGCGAACCCGAACATGCCGGTGAATATGATGCAGATCGTCAGCAGCCGGACATCGCGGTTGAGAACATGCGCCAGTTCATGCGCCAGCACCGCCTCCACCTCGTCCTCCGGCAGCGACTGCAGCAGCCCCCGGGTCACGGTGATCTGGAAACTGCGTTCATCGACGCCGCTGGCGAAGGCGTTGCGGGCATGGGTCTCGACAATGCTCAGCCGCGGCACCGGCACCCCGCGCGCGATGCACAGGGTTTCCAGCAGGTGATAAAGCTCCGGCTCATCCGCCCGCGTCACTTCCCGCGCGCCGCAAAGCGCACGGGTCATGCGAGCATTCAGGAAATAGGCGATCATCAGCCAGCAGGCGATGGTCAGCAGGATCGCCCAGCCATAGCCGAGCAGGAATTCCAAAGTCCGGGGCCAGTACTGCGCAGCAGGCCATTCGTGCCCCTGAACCGCAACGAAGAACCCGACCCACACCACCGCCAGCACGATCAGCGGATAGAAGGCCAGCAGCAGGAAACTGCGGATGTTGTTGTTCCAGATATGCGTTCCGGTTCCGACGCTGGCCAGGGCCATGTGGCGACTCCCCGTTGCCGGTCAGTTGCTGAAGCTGATCTTCGGGGGTTCCTGCACAGCGCGCTTGACCGCTTCATCCAGTTCGAAGAAGTGCTCGGCCTCGAAGCCGAACCTGTTGGCGATGATGTTCGCCGGGAATTGCTCGCGGCCTGTGTTGTATTCGGCAGTCGCACTGTTGAAGTAACGACGTGCAGCGGAAATCCGATCCTCGATCTCGGCAACTTCCCCCATCAGACGCTGAAAACTGGCATCGGCCTTCAGGTCGGGATAGGCCTCCGCCACCGAAAGCAGGTTCACCAGCGCGGTCCCGAGCGCACCCTCGGCGCGGGCGCGCTCCGTCTTCGAGGCACTGACAGCCTCCCCGGCCCCGGCGCGAGCCGCGGTGACATTCTCAAGCACCTTCTTCTCGTGCGCGGCATAGCCCTTCACCACCTCGACCAGTTGCGGGATCAGATCATGCCTGTGCCGCAGATAGATATCGATGTCATGGAAAGCCTTGCCACACCGCTGACGCAGCGCGACCAGTCGATTGAAGAGCAGCATGAACAGGCCGAGCACCAGAAGGGCGATCACTGCGATACCAATCAGAACGTACATTCGCTACCTTCCCCGCAACCGACGGGCCGAGCATAGTCGCTTTGTTGATCCGCGGGCAATGCGGTGCCGGTTGGAATGCGGTCGGCAATCCGCTAGAGCATGTCATACACACGGAACGCTTTGTGGAGCAGACATGCGCGCTTTCCTGATCGCCCTCACCGGGCTGCTGATCCTGACCGGCCATCCTGACGCGGGACGGGCCCAGCAGGTGTTCGGCATCGCCGCCGTGGTGAATGACGAAGTGATCTCCGCCTTTGATCTGGAGGAACGCATCGATCTGGTGGTTGCCAGCGCCAATCTGCCCCGAACGCAGGACACCCGGCGCCGGATCCGGTCGCAGGTGCTGCGCAACCTGACCGATGAGAGCCTGCAGATGCAGGCCGCGCGAAAGATCGGTGTCGAGGTCACGAACGAGCAGATCGACGAAGAGATTGCCCGCCTCGCCGAGCGCAACAATCTGAGTGTGACCGGTCTGACCAGTCGACTGGAGGCCGCGGGCGTCGATCTCACCACGCTGCGCCGACAGTACCTGGCAAGCATCGCCTGGGAGCAATACGTGAGTGCGCGACTGCTGCGCACGGTCGATGTCTCGGATGAGGAGATCGACGAGGCAATCCGCCAGCAGGAAGCCAGCCGCGGACAGGCCGTCTTCAATGTCCGGGAGATCATCCTGGGTGTCGACCGGCCACAGGATGAACCGGAGGCACGCGCGGCAGCCGAGCGTCTGGTCAGGCAGATCCGGTCCGGGGCCGATTTCGCGGCTCTGGCCCGGCAGTTTTCCGTCGGTGCGGATGCAGAAGATGGCGGCACAGTCGGATGGGTGCGCCCGGCCCAGCTGAGTGAGGAAGTTGCAGCCGTCCTGGTCAATCTGTCCGTCGGCGAGGTATCCGATCCGATCAGGACACCACTCGGCTTCGCGATTGTCGCGGTCGAAGGACGTCGTATCCTGGGTGAGGAAGCCGTGGATTCGATCGAGGTCGAACTGGCGCAACTGCTGGTCCCGCTGGGCCGCACAGCCAGTGAAGCCGTGATATCAGCCGCGCAGGCCGACGCGGAGGCCGCCCGCAGCCGGATTCGCAGTTGCGCAGGTATCGACCAGGTCGCCGAGACAATCGAGAATGCCCAGTCCGCCCAGTTGGGCACCCTGAAGATCGGGGACCTGCCGGACGAATTCGGCAAGGCCATCGCAAAGCTCAATGTGGGGGACAGCAGCGTACCCCTGCGGACCGCAGCCGGGTTTCATGTGCTGGTGATCTGTAACCGTTCCCAGCCCGTTGATGCCTCACCGAACCGCGATCAGGTCCGCAACAGCCTGATCCTGGCCAAACTGAACCGGCGGGCACGCAGCGCGCTTCGCGACCTGCGGCGTGACGCCATCATCGATCTGCGCTGACCATGTCGCTGCGCGCCCTGCTGCTGTCCATGGGCGAACCCGCGGGGATCTGTAGCGAGATTACCCTGGCGGCGTGGCAAGCCCGGCGGCTGGAAAACCTGCCGGCCTTCGCCCTGGTTGGCGATCCCGGGTTCCTGCGTACGATCAGTGACGTCCCCATTGCCGAGATCAGCAGTCCGGCAGAGGCCGCGGGTGTGTTCGATACCGCCCTGCCCGTTCTTCCGATCTCCGGCACCGTCAATGCCAGTCCGGGCAATCCTGACCGCAGGAATGCGCCGCTGGTGATCGAGAGTATCGAGCATGCCGTCGCCGCCTGCATGTCCGGCGCGGCCTCCGGCATCGTCACCAACCCGATCAACAAGGCCCTGCTCTATGAGGCCGGGTTCCGGCATCCTGGGCACACCGAGTTCATTGCCGAGCTGTCGGGTGCGGACCTGCCGGTGATGATGATTGCGGGGCCGAGCCTGCGCGTCGTGCCGGCGACGATTCATTTGCCGCTGTCCGCAGTGCCCGCCGCGCTTTCCACGGACGGGCTTGTCGCTGTCGGGCGCATCGTGCTGAACGCCCTGGAACATGATTTCGGCTGTCAGCCACCACGGGTCGCCTTCGCCGGACTGAACCCGCACGCGGGCGAAGGGGGTGCGCTCGGGCAGGAAGATGACGCCATCATCCGACCCGCTGTCGAACAGTTGCGCAGGCAAGGCCATGACGTCGTCGGTCCCCTGCCCGCCGACACCATGTTCCATGCCAGCGCCCGCGCCCGCTATGACGCGGCAATCTGCATGTATCACGATCAGGCGCTGGTGCCGGTCAAGACGCTGGATTTCGACCTGGGGGTGAATGTCACCCTGGGGCTGCCCATCGTGCGCACGTCCCCCGACCACGGCACGGCCTTCGATATCGCGGGCAAGGGCATAGCCCGCGCCGACAGCCTGATCCAGGCCATCCGGCTGGCGGGCGAGATCGCGGAACGGCGCGCCGCACCATGACGGGCCTGCAGGACCTGCCGCCCCTGCGCGACGTGATCCGCACGCACGGGCTGGAGACGCGAAAGAGCCTTGGACAGCATTTCCTGCTCGACCTCAACCTGACGGGCCGTATCGCGCGGGAAGCAGGCGACCTGACAGGCTGTGACGTTCTGGAGGTCGGTCCCGGTCCGGGTGGCCTGACCCGGGGCCTGCTCGCCGCCGGCGCACGTCGCGTCGTCGCCGTCGAGAAGGACCGGAGATGCCTCGCCGCACTGGAGGAGATCCGCGCCGTCAGCGATGGCCGACTGGAGATCATCGAGGGCGACGCCCTAGGCTTCGATGCCGCTTCTGAACTGGCACCCGGCGCCCGCGTCGTCTCGAACCTGCCCTACAATGTGGGCACGCCGCTACTGTTCGGCTGGCTGGAACGACTGGAGCATTTCGCAGGTCTGACCCTGATGTTCCAGCGCGAAGTGGCGGAGCGCATCGTGGCCCGCCCCGGCGACAAGGCCTACGGCAGGCTGGCTGTCATGTGCGGCTGGGCCGCAGACTGCCACATCGTCATGGACCTGCCCGCCCGCGCCTTCACGCCGCCACCGAAGGTCGCTTCCGCAGTCGTCAACCTGGTGCCCCTTTCGAAGCCCCGCGCCGAAGCCGACATGGCCACCCTGTCACGGGTGGTGGCCGCCGCCTTCAACCAGCGCCGCAAGATGCTGCGCCAGAGCCTGAAGGCACTCGGCGGGGACACGGGTGCCCTGCTGGACAGCGCGGACATCGATCCGACCCGACGGGCAGAAACACTTTCAATCGAGGAATTCGCGGCGCTGGCCCGTAACGTTCAGGTCGCTGGCTGATAGCCGCCGCTCAGCCCCTCGACGAAATCAGCAAGTCCGGGCTGGCGGACACGACGCACTCTTTCGGCGTGAAGGATGGCACGTACATTCCCAAGGCACCGGTCAACGTCATCATTCACCACCACAAAATCATACTCAGCGTAGTGACTCATCTCCGTCGCCGCTCTTGCCATGCGCTGGCGGACCACATCATCAGGGTCTCGCCCCCGGGTGGTCAGTCGCCGCTCCAATTCAGCGGCACTCGGCGGGAGGATGAAGACCGATACGATGTCGGACTCCCGTAGTGTGCGCATCCGTTGTGCGCCCTGCCAGTCGACGTCGAACAGCACATCCTTGCCTGCCGTGAGTTCAGCATCCACAGGCGCTGCCGGAGTGCCGTAGCTGTTGCCGAAGACCGTCGCATGCTCCAGCAGGCCACCGGCGCTGACGGTTGCGTCAAAGCTGGCCTGATCGACGAAGAAATAATCCCGACCGTCCACTTCTCCCGCGCGCTGCGGGCGGGTGGTCATGGATACGGACATCGACAGTTCCGGCTCCAGCTCCAGCAACTGCCGCGCGATGGTCGTCTTGCCCGCGCCGGAGGGCGAGGAAATCACGAACATCAGTCCCTTGCGTGACATGCCTGCGGGCATCCGTCTCTCCTCACTCACTCGACGTTCTGAACCTGCTCCCGCAGGCGATCGATTGTGGCCTTCATGGCCATGCCCACCCGGGTCAGGGTCACATCGCCCGACTTGGAGCAAAGGGTATTGGCCTCACGATTGAATTCCTGCGAGAGGAAGTCCAGCCGCCGACCGACAGGCTCCCCTGCGACCAGCAGGTCGCGCGCCTGCGCGATATGTGCCGAGAGCCGGTCCAGTTCCTCCCGGATATCGCTCCGGGTCGCCTGCAACGCCAGCTCCTGCGCCAGCCGTTCCTCGGTCACCGGCGGGTCCATGGCCAGCAGTTCCTGCAGGGCAGCACGCAAGCGGATGGCGCGCTGTTCAGGTCGGGCCGCCTCCGCAGTTGCGGCCTCCGCGACCTGCGCCTCGATCTCGTCGACCAGTCCGGCGATGATGGCCTGCAGGCGCGCGCCCTCCTCGTCCCGCGCCTTGACGAGGTCGGTCAGCAACCCGGCATGATCCGCAAGGATGGCCTTGTCGCGCTGCGCCAGTTCGCTCTCGTCAGGCTGCTGTTCGACGATCTCGACGACGCCACGCACGACAAGCAGCCCCGCGATATCCACAGGGGCACCGCCGGAGTGCCTGATTGCCTCCTCATGCAATGCCTGCAACCAGTCGCGGTTGATTGTCAGACTGCCTTCAGCCGGCCTGTCATGATCGACATGCAGGGAAATGCTGACATTGCCACGGGACAGCAGCGCCTGCGCCTTGCGCTTCAGATCAGAGTCGGGCGTGTCGAAGGCAGAGGGCAACCTGTAGCGCACATCCAGCCCCTTGCCATTGACCGAACGCGCTTCCCATACCCATTTCCAGGTATCGGCAACGCCTTCACGCCGGGCGAAGCCGGTCATGCTGGTGATGGCCATGTCGGTTTCCTTCGAATCGCAGATCGGTATTCAGGCAGTCTTTCCTGCGCCATGCAGCTCCGCAAGCGGCAGGGAGCCCTGTTCGACGATCCGCTCGGCCGGGAACCACAGACTGACCGACGTTCCCTTGCCCTCCCGGCTGACGATCTCGAGTGATCCGCCGTGCAGTTCCACCAGGGAGTTGACGATGGGAAGCCCCAGGCCGGTTCCCTTTTCCTCAGCCACCATCTGGTTTGCGATCTGACCAAACGGTCGCAGCACGGTTTCCAGATCCTTCGTGGCGATGCCTATGCCGTCGTCGTGCACGATGATCCCGATGCGGCCCGGCTTCCGACTGCCCTGGATGGTCACGCTGCCGCCCGCCTGATTGAACTTCAGCCCGTTGGAAACCAGGTTCACCAGCATCTGCTTGACCAGGCGCGGATCGACATGCATCACCGGCAGGGCCTCCAGGTCCCGGACATTGATGGCCACCTCTGCCTTGTTCGAGATCGGCTGCATCAGTTCGACCACTTCCGCCACGATGTCCGCCAGGGCGACCGGGACTTCCTGCAGCACCACCGCACCGGCCTCGACCTTGGCGAGGTCCAGCAGATCATTGATCAGGTCAAGCAGATGGCGACCGCTGGAAAGGATATCATCTGCATACCCCAGGTAGCGTTCGCTGCCGAGCGGCCCGAAGATCTGCGTCTTGAATATCTCGGAGAAGCCGATGATGGCATTCAGCGGTGTCCGCAGCTCGTGGCTCATCTTGGCCAGGAACTGCGATTTCGCCTGATTGGCCCGTTCGGCCTCTTCCTTGGCGGCGATCAGTTCCCGCTGGACGCGCAACCGGCTGGTGATGTCACGGACAGTGCCCTGATAGTAAAGCGTCTCACCATGCGCATCCCGCACCACGAATGCGTTCTCCGAAATCCAGATGCGTTCCCGATTGTGATGGCGATAGACCTCGGAGACAAAATCCGTCACGCGCCCATCACGTTCCATCAGTTGGATGAATTCGTCGCGACGCCCCGGTTCCACATACCATTCGGCAGAAATTTCGCCGACGGCCGCCAGCATCTCGGCCTCGTTGTCATAGCCGTTCAGTTCAACCAGTGCCGGATTGGCCCGCAGTTGCCTGCCATCCGGGGTGGAGCGATAGATGCCCTCCGTCGCATGCTCGAAGATGTTGCGGTATTCGTCCTCCGCCCGCATCCGCTCATCAACATCGATGATCGCGACCTGTAGCGCGGGCTCCCCCTCCCAATCGATGACCGAGACAAACTGCTCGCCCCAGAAGATGGAACCATCGGCACGCATGAACCGGACCTCGAACCGGTTCGGGTGTTCGCCGCCCCTGACGCGTGAGTCGGCGATCGACATGATCCTTTCCCTGTCGTCCGGCGCGATCAGCTGACTGATATCGTCCAGTGCAAGTGTTGCCTCCATGGAAGGCAGCCTGAACAGCTCCACGAACGCGGGATTGGCAAACAGGATGCGATGTTCGCGGTGAATGATGATGCCCTGGATCGACCCTTCGACGAGCTGTAGCAACTGGTGCTCGCTCTGTTTCAGGCGGCGTTCAGCCAACACCCGTTTCTCGATCACTTCCTCCAGCTCCGCCTTGGCCAGCGCCAGGGAGGCTGTGCGTGCCCGGACCCGCTCTTCCAGATGATCGCGGGAATGGCGCAATTCCTCTTCACGCGCCCGCTGTCCAGTGATGTCCGTCCAGATCGTCAGCATCGCCCCTTCCGGCGTGCTCTGCTCCCGAACCTGGAACCAGCGTTCACCAATCTTCTGCTGAAAGACGCTCGCCGATGTATCAACTGCCGGATCAATGCGCGTCCGCGGCGCAGCCCCGATGTCGTTGACCGGGGTCGCTTGCAACGGGGAGCGGTAGATCGCGTTCAGCCTGTCCAGCGGCAATCCGTGCGCCAGGCGGATTCCGCTGTCCTTCAGAATGTGCTCCAGCGAGGCATTCCACATCGACAGTTCGTTCTTTTCGTCGAACATGGCATAGCCCTGCTCGGTATTCTCGATCGCCAGCTTCAGGTAACGCTCCGCCGCCCGCGCCCGTTCGTCAGCCCGCATCATTGCCGTCTCGTCGAGGCCCGTGCCGCGATAGCCGACAAATCCACCATTCCGGTCGAACATCGGAACGCCACTGATCCGCACATGTCGCATTTCCCCGGCATGATCGAGGAATCTATAGCGAAAATCCCGGAACGCCTGATGCCGCCACATGGTTTCCCGATGCACGTGCCATTTGGGGTCTTCGTCCGGATCGATGCCCAGCGCGTCCCAACGGGTCTGACCAAGAAAGGTGCCGATATTGCTCCCGACACCGATGCCTGCGCTGGCATCCGGTGTCACGAAGCGGAACTCCGAATCCTGCTGCCAGACCCAGTCTGCCGTCGCGGCAGCAAAATCCCTGAGTGCTTCTTCCTGCTGTTCGGCCTGCAGGGCAGCGTTCTTCTCGGCTGTCACATCGGAGACGATGGCCAGAATACCTTCGTCATATGCCTGGTTCATGAACCGCATCCAGCGACCGTCCTGCGTCAGCCGGTCGAAGGGTGTGTCCAGTGTCAGATGCTGACCAAGGGCAAATTCGATCCAGTCGTCCCGGCCCGAACGCACCTCCAGTGGCACCACGCCGCCATCCCATGCCATGCCAAGCAGGTCCGCATATGTGCAGCCGACATGGATACGCGCTGACAACTCGTCCCACATGTTCCTGTAGGTCTGGTTGAATGCTGTCAGCCTGTCGTCAGCATCGAACAGGGCAGCACCTTCGCCAACCATGTCGAGCGCCTTCAGGAGCGATTCCTCTCCGGCCCGAACCGTCGGTTCGGACGCGGAGTCAGCAATACCGCCTTCAGTCGTTCTGTCGCCTGAGCTCTCGCCAGCGCCGGACATTGCGGTTGTGCTCCTTGAGGGTGCGGGAAAAGGCGTGGCCACCGGTGCCGTCTGCGACAAAGTATAGGTCATTCGTGTCGGCAGGGTTAAGCACAGCTTCGATCGATGCCCGACCGGGGTTGGCAATCGGACCAGGTGGCAGACCATCGGTCCTGTAGGTGTTGTAAGGCGATTCGAGGTTCAGATCGGTGCGGGAAAGCGGTCGATCCAGCGTCGTCTCGCCCCTGGTGACCGCATAGATCACTGTCGGGTCCGACTGCAGCCGCATCCCCTTGCGCAGCCGGTTGATGAAGACGGCAGCCACTCTCGCACGCTCCGACGCGACACCGGTCTCCTTTTCCACGATCGAGGCGAGGATCACGGCCTCTTCCGGTGTTTCCAGTGGCAGATCCTTCTGTCGCTGCGGCCAGAGATCCCGCAGCGCATCCCGCATCGCGATACGGGACCGGCGAATGATCTGCTGTCGCGGATCGCCCAGCTGGAAATGATAGGTCTCCGGCAGCATCGAGCCCTCCGGGGCCACATGTGCCTTGCCGGTCATGCCCTCGATGCTGTTGAGCAGGTCGGCGACCTCGACGGAGGTCAGCCCCTCCGGCAGCGTCAGCCTTCGAACAACCGTCCGGCCGGCAACGATCTGCTTGATGACCGCGGTCATGCTCTGACCAGCATCAAAGCCGAACTCGCCGGCCTTCAGCCGTGTCCCCTGGTCCCGAACCCTGAGAACGGCCAGAAACAGCAGCCGGTCGTCGATGACACCGTTCAGCACCAGCGTATCGGCAATCGCGCGCGGTCCCGTACCACGTTCGATCACGACGGTCCGCGATTGCGTCAGCGGGCCAGGCGTGTCAGCGCCCTGCCACCAGTTCCATGCAAACAGTGCTGCGGTTCCGGCCCCCATAACGACGACGAGCAGCACCAGCCGCAGCGCCGACCGCATGGCGGATCAATCCAGCCGACGGAAGATCAGACTCGCATTGGTGCCGCCAAAGCCGAACGAATTCGACAGGGCGATATCGATCCTGCGCTCCGTCGGCCGCAACGGCGAGAGGTCCATGCCGACTGACGACTCGTCAGGATTCTCCAGGTTCAGTGTTGGCGGTGCCACACTGTCGCGCATCGCCATCAGGCAGAAGATAGCCTCCACACTGCCCGCAGCCCCCAGCAGGTGACCGATGGATGACTTGGTCGAGGACATGGTCACACCGGACACGTCCTCCCCCAGCAACCGCCGGATCGCCTTCAGTTCGATCTCGTCACCACGCGGCGTCGATGTGCCATGCGCGTTGATGTAGTCGATATCGGAACTGTTGATACCGGCCCGCTTCAGCGCCGCAGCCATGCAGCGATAGGCTCCGGAGCCATCTTCCGACGGTGCGGTGATGTGATAGGCGTCGCCGGACATGCCGTAGCCGATGACCTCGCCATAGATCTTTGCGCCGCGTGCCCGTGCGTGCTCCAGTTCCTCCAGCACCACGATGCCCGCGCCTTCGCCCATGACGAAGCCGTCGCGTCCCCGATCCCAGGGACGGCTGGCCGCTTCCGGATTGTCCTTGAAGTTGCAGGAAAGGGCCTTTGCCGCCGCGAAGCCGGCGATGCCGATACGGCTGAGGGCCGCTTCCGCACCACCGGCGACCATGACGTCCGCATCGTCCAGGGCAATGATGCGCGCGGCATCGCCGATGGCATGGGCACCCGTCGAACAGGCAGTGACCACGGCGTGGTTCGGCCCCTTGAACTGGTTCTCGATCGAGATGTGGCCGGAAAGCAGATTGATCAGGCGTCCGGGGATGAAGAACGGCGACAGGCGTCGCGGCCCTTTCTCCGCCAGGATCCTGGCTCCCTCCTCGATGCCCTGCAGACCGCCGATCCCGGAGCCGACGAGGACGCCGGAGCGAAACTGCTGCTCGTCCGTTTCAGCGACATATCCGGAGTCCTTCAGCGCCTGCTTGGCGGCAGCGAGACCATAGATGATGAACCCGTCAACACGGCGCTGATCCTTCGGTTCCACCCATTCGTCGGGGTTGAAACCGTCGGGAAACTCGTCCGACTTGGGCTTGATCTCGCACGCATAGTTCGTGGCGAGATCTGCTGTCTCGAACTTTCGGATGGTGGCGGCGCTCGATTCGCTCTTCAGCAATCGGGCCCACGTCTCCTCGGCTCCGGTCGCCAGGGGCGTCACTGCCCCCAGTCCGGTCACGACTACACGACGCATCATATGCTTTCCTGGCCGAACTGAGCGATCAGGCGTTGGCTGAGATGTAGTCGATGGCGTCCTTCACCGTCTGGATCTTCTCAGCGGCGTCATCGGGGATCTCGATACCGAATTCTTCCTCGAAGGCCATGACCAGCTCAACCGTGTCCAGGCTGTCCGCGCCCAGATCGTCGATGAAATGCGCGTTGTCCTTCACCTTGTCTTCCTCAACGCCGAGATGCTCGACGACGATCTTCTTCACGCGGTCTGCTGTATCGCTCATGTCCAGTTTCCTTTGTCCCTGAAATCTCACTCAGTGATGTTGACCACATGCCGGGACACCTGCCCCGGAACACGGCTTCGATGATCTTCAATTGGCGTCCCGGTCCATCGGACCAGGGCGAAACGGGCGGCTCTTAACACACTTTATATGGCAGGGAAAGCGAACGGCACCACCCGAAATCCGCCACTTTCAGCGTTCAGATCATGGCCATCCCGCCATTGATATGCAGGGTCTGACCGGTCACATACGCAGCCTCGTCAGAGGCCAGATAAACCACCCCGGCGGCAATGTCATCCCCGACGCCCATACGACCGGCGGGAATGGACTGCAACAACGCTGTTTTCTGGTCATCGCCGAGCGCATCCGTCATGGCCGTCTCGATGAAGCCCGGCGCGAGGCAATTGACCGTGATTCCACGGCTCGCCACCTCCTGCGCCAGCGACTTCGTCCAGCCAACCGTGCCGGCCTTTGCCGCTGCGTAGTTCGCCTGTCCGCCATTGCCGGTGGTCCCGACAATCGACGTGATGGAAATGATCCGACCGTGACGCCGCTTCATCATCCCGCGCATCAGGGCCTTGGCGAGCTGGAATCCCGCGCTGAGATTGACGTTGATCACCGCGTCCCAGTCCTCTTCCTTCAGGCGCATGGCGAGGTTGTCGCGGGTGATTCCGGCATTGTTGACCAGGATATCGACACTGCCCATCGCCGCCTCGGCGGCCTTGGCAAGCTCTGCCGGCTGCCCGGCCTCACCCAGGTTCGCCACCAGCACGTGCGCCCGGTCACCCAGCGCGGCCTGCACTTCCTCCAGCACCGCCTGACGCGTGCCATGCAGCCCGACGGTCGCGCCGGCCGCATGCAGACATTCCGCGATGGCGCGACCGATTCCGCCGGACGCGCCGGTCACCAGTGCTGTCTTGCCAGTCAGATCGAACATTGTCTCTCTCCCTCTGGTCCGGCTGCCTCCGGAGAGGCCTGAACCCTCTCGACCGCTCAAAGCGTGCCCAGGAACGCCTCGATATCATCCGGCGTGTTGACCGCCCTGGCCGACACGGACCGATCTATACGGCGGGTCATTGTCGCCAGCACCTTGCCGGAACCGATCTCCGCCAGCTCCTCGATACCATTGTCACGCATGTAGAGCACTGATTCGCGCCAGCGCACCATGGATGTCACCTGCTGCACCAGCAGGGCACGGATACGCTCGGGATCGTCAACCGCCGATGCCGTGACGTTCGCGATCAGCGGCACCTTCGGCGCGGAAATCGCCACATTGCCCAGCGCCTCGGCCATCTCGTCGGCAGCGGGCTGCATCAGCGGACAGTGGAACGGGGCAGACACCTGGAGCCGCATCGCCTTCTTCGCGCCCTTCTCCTTCGCGATCTCCACCGCGCGGTCGATGGCGGCTGAGGAACCGGAAACCACCACCTGTCCCTCGGCATTGTCATTGGCGGCCCGGCAGACTTCCCCCTGGGCCGCGGCCTCGGCCACCGCCGCCGCATCCTCCAGGCTGAGGCCCAGCAGCGCGGCCATCGCGCCCTGCCCGACCGGTACCGCGCGCTGCATGGCCTGCCCGCGCAGTTTCAGCAGGCGCGCCGTATCGGAAAGTCCGATCGATCCGGCTGCGGCCAGTGCCGAATATTCACCGAGGGAATGGCCTGCCACATATCTGGCGCTGCGAACGAGATCAAATCCGCCTTCGCGTTCCATCACCCGCATGACGGCCATGGAAACCGCCATCAGCGCAGGCTGTGCGTTCTCCGTCAGGACCAGATCGCCCTCCGGCCCTTCCTTCATCAGGCGAAAGAGCGGCTGCGAAATGGCGTCATCCACTTCCTCGAAGACCTCCCGCGCGGCGGCAGATGCCTCCGCCAGGGCCACACCCATGCCGACCGCCTGGGACCCCTGTCCCGGAAAAACCAGAGCCCGTGCCATCTGTTCCTCCCTGCCACATCATCAGATGCGGCTGATACCCTTGAATGGCGCCGTTCTATCGCGCGCGCTTGCTCTGTCAAGCTGACTGCCATCCGCGCCATGGGTCAACGCCCAAGATCGCTTGACAGCAGCCAGCAGCGGCCCTAGGACAAGCGCGCTCCGCGGCGCCAACGGTCCCTGACCTTTCCGGTGCCGCAATGGTGGGGGCGATTAGCTCAGTTGGTAGAGCACAGTGTTCACATCGCTGGGGTCACTGGTTCGAATCCAGTATCGCCCACCATCCATTCCCCCGCGAACCCACGACCCCATCGTGTCCTGGCCGAGACCCACGGCTTCCGCGGCCTTGCGGGCATGGAGGCGGTGAAGGGCATGCCGGGAGACGCCGTTCAGGAGACGATTTCCGGCTGAATGCGGCCCGAGTCTCCTATGGCCGGATTCAACCTCCCCACCAGGCATTGTCAGAGCAAATTCGGAGCCGATCCATGCAAAGTCTTCGAAGCAATGCCACGCTTCAGAAATTTGTCTCCATTCATGCTGCCATCCACAACCACTTCAATCTCGATCGCCATCTCACCGGCCGATCTGACTTCAGGCAGCACCGCGACGCGGCACTTGCTGAATGGCGACAGTTGGCCGCCTGAATATGTGCAAATATGGCTCTTCTGCGCTGGGTTCAGATTGCTCTGACAATGCCCTCCTAAAGGCCAAGTTCGATCAGACCCGGATGATCGTCCGGCCGGCGGCCCTGGGGCCAACGGAACAGGCGGTCCTGCTCCGAGATCGCCAAATCGTTGATGCTTGTGTAGCGGCGCGCCATCAGGCCGTTCGGGGCGAAGACCCAGTTTTCGTTGCCATAGGCGCGAAACCACTGACCGTCGTCATCGTGAAACTCATAGGCGTATCGGACCGCGATCCGGTCGTCACGGTATGCGAACAGCCCCTTGATCAGCCGGTAACCGTTCTCCTTCCGCCATTTGTCGGCGAGGAATGCGACGATCTCGTTGCGGCCGGTCACGAACAGGTCCCGGTTTCGCCAGACGCTGTCTGTCGTGTAGGCAAGCGAGACCTTTTCAGGATCCCGGCTGTTCCAGCCGTCTTCCGCCAGGCGCACCTTTTCGATTGCCGAGGTTTCTGTGAACGGGGGAATTGGAGGGCGCATGATCGTCTCCGATGCGGGGCATGTCTTACGTATCGGGAATGGTCGCCGGGGAACCCGGCGACGCGCGCCGGTCCCCCGAGCCTTGACCGTTACGCCGCGAGTTCGCGGACCTGGGGAAAATCGATCTCGGTGCCGAAGACTTCGTTCACGTAGTTCGTCAGCGTGTTCAGGGCAACGTGAGCGACGACTTCGACAATCTCGGCATCGCTGTAGCCAGCCGCTTTGATGGCGTCGACGGCGCTGCTCGCAACCCGACCGCGCGCTTCGACGATTTCAGCGGCAAAGCGCACCGCAGCGTCGGCTCTGGCGTCGGTAGACCCGCCGTTGCGGTTCGATCTCATCTCGACGTCACTCAGCCGGGCAAGGTTCTTGCCAAGATAGGTGTGCGCCGCGAGGCAGTAGCCGCAGCCGTTGATCTGGGCCACGGCCAAGGCAATCCGCTCACGCGTCGCCGGATCGAGTTTGCCCTTTCCAAGAGCGCCGTTGAGGCTGAGATAGCCTTCGAGTGCTGCGGGGCTGTTGGCGACGAGCCGGAACAGGTTCGGGACGCTGCCGAGCTGCTTCTGCACGGCATCAAGCAGGCCTTGCGACGCATCGGGCGCGTCCTGGATCGTCGCGGGGGTGGGAATGCGGGACATGTCATTATCCTTGTTTGATCGCCGCCAGCGGTATTGCCGTCGGCACGATCGTGAGATAGCGAGTTTCGGAATCGGAATTAATAGTGGTAATTTGAAAGAGATAATTTTGTATTCTGAAATTAATGGACGTGAACAGTGGATCGATTGCGGGCAATGGAAGTCTTTATTGCAGTGGCCAAGGTCGGCTCTCTCGCCGGCGCCGCTAAAGCCATGTCGATCAGCGCGCCGACGGTCACCCGCGTCCTTGGCGACCTCGAAGCTGAGCTTGGCGTTCTGCTGTTCCATCGCTCGACCAGAGCGACGACCTTGACGGACCCGGGCCGGTCCTTCCTGTCAGACGCCCGACGTATCCTGGAGGACTATCAGGCATCGCGCGATGCCGTGCGCGGGGCTCACCGTGCACCCAGCGGTCTCCTGCGGCTGACGGCACCGGCCCTGTTCGGGCAGTATTACGTTTCACCAGTTCTGCTCGATTTCCTCGACCGCTATGCGGATGTCGAGGCGGAGGCGATTTATCTCGATCGTGTGGTGAACCTGATTGACGAGGGCTTTGACCTGGCGGTTCGTATTGGTGCGCTGGCGGATACCAACCTTATGGCGGTGCGCGTCGGTGAAGTGCGCCGCGTCGTCTGCGCCAGCAGTGCCTATCTGGCACGACATGGCCTGCCGCAATCGCCGGCAGATCTCACCGGCCATCGGCTCATCGCGGCCCGGCCCGTCACCCCCGCAAACGAATGGCGGTTTGCCGCTGGCAGAACCGTAAAGATCAGACCGCAGATCTCGTTCTCGTCCGTGCCCGCTGCCATCTCTGCCGCCAAGGCCGGCTGGGGGCTGACGCGCGTGCTGTCCTACCAGATTGGACCCGATCTGGCCGCCGGCGTTCTCAAGACCGTGCTCAGCGAGTACGAGCCGGCGCCCCTGCCGATTCACATAGTCCATGCAGAGGGCGGGAGCACCTCTGCCAAGGTCCGGGCATTCGTCGACATGGCCGTGTCAGGCCTGCGAGCAGATTCGTTTCTGAACAGCTAGTTCGAGGTAACGCTGCAAGACCGGTATGGGTCGATGCTGTTGAAAAACTCGGATGGGGGCGGTGTCTTCCCTGTGGCCCGCTGGGCATTGTCAGAGCAACCTGACACCACCGCGGCAGAGCTGTATCCGGGGGAGTTCAGATCGCCAACTGTCACCATTCAGCAAGCGCCGCATCGCGGCGCTGCCTGAAGTCGGCCCGACGGGTGAGATGGCGATCAAGGTTGAACTGATCATGGATGGCAGCATGAATGGAGGCGAACTTCTGAAGCGTGGCACCGCTTCGGAAACGTTGCATGGATCGCTCTCGTCGTCGGAACGGCTGATGGGAATTTTCCGCCCGGTTGTTCAACCATCTCGCGGTGTCCTGGCGGCCAGCCATGCCGAGGCTCGAGAATGCCGCGCGGCAGGAACGCAGGCGGTCGGTGACGATGGTGCGTGGTGAGCCGAGGGCTTCCGGAAGGATAGGCTCCGCAGCCATCGTACTCACAAATCAGAAAAACCAGGAGCTGGTCTGCGCTCCCCGGGATCTACTCTGACACTGCCCGTCCCGTCGCATACCTGCAGGAAGTTCCCGTGCAACAAGACACCCTTACCCCGTCTCCTTCGCGAGCTGCCCGAGGATGCTCGTGTAATTCTCGACACCCTGCGCGCCCGTGACCAGGTGCTTGCGGTCGAGGACGACGGCGGGGACGCCGCGGATGCCTTGCTGGACCCAGAAGTTCTCGATCTGGCGGACTTCGGATGCGAAGCGCTGATCGGCCAGAACCGCCAGCGCCTCGGCCCGGTCGAGACCGGTCTCCCCCGCCACGTCGGCCAGCACGGTGTCGTCGGAGAGGTCTCGCCCGTCGGTGAAATGGGCCGTGAACAGGGCCAGCTTCAGGTCGTGCTTGCGGCCCTGGGTGTCGGCCCAGTGCAGCAGCTGGTGGGCATTGAACGTGTTGTGCATCCGCATGTCGTCGGTGTAGCGGAAGTCGAAGCCGAGATCCGCGCCGAGGGCGGTCATCTGCTTGCGACTCCTGTCGGACTGTTCGGGCGTCGAGCCGTATTTCTCGGCAATGTGCTCCCGGACGTTCTGCCCCTCCGGGGGCATGTCCGGGTTCAGTTCGAACGGATGCCAGTGGATGTCATGCGCGGTGCCCGTGGCGCGCAGCGCCTCGGCCAGCTGGCGGTAGCCGATGATGCACCAGGGGCACATCACGTCGGACACGATATCGATGCGAAGTGGCTCGGTCATTGGTGGTCCTCTCAATCATGTCCACGGATGCCATGTTTGCCGTGCATCAGCAACCGCGCGACCCTGATGATAGCCCATGCAGGTGATGGCACGTAAGATCGCCGGTCGAGCGTCTCACGTCGCCCCTGACCTCCGGCATGCCGAATTTCGGACGGCAGAAGGCAGCCAGCTTCGCAATGCCGCCACCGCCAACGGCGCCCTCGTGATCCGAGCCGGAAACCCCAGGTTCAATCGATCCGGTTTCCAGTGGGCAGAGCACACTGCAGTTCCGGTATGAAATTCTCATGTCTCACAATCTCAGACCCTGAATTCTTTCAGGATGCGCCTTCCATGCCGGAACGATAGTCTCCAACGGCAGGATTGAGGGAGAGAGACGCATGATTGATGACCCGCCGCTGATAAGGCTGAAACGCAACCCGCCACGTCCGACCAATGCGCAGATCGAAGCGCTTCGCGGTGTACCGACTGGCTTTGTTGTCGATGCCATGGATGGTCGGGGCGCCCTGTCCTTCACCATCAAGCCGGTCGACCCGGAAGCAAGCAGCTTCTGCGGTGTGGCCGTGACCTGCCACGCCGGGCCTGCTGACAATCTGGCCGTCCTTGCGGCGCTGCCGCAGACGGGCCCTGATGATGTGATCGTGGCGGCAACGGACGCATTCCTGGAGACCGCGGTTATCGGCGATCTCGTGTTGCACATGGCAAGGAACCGGGGTGCCGTTGCACTGGTGACCGATGGTGCCGTGCGGGACACACCGGGCATCATTGATGTCGGACTGCCCTGTTTCTGCGCCGCAGTGACTCCCAATTCACCGGCGAAGAACGGCCCTGGCACGGTCAATCTGCCCATCAACCTGGGCGGTGTTCAGGTGAATGCGGGCGATCTTCTGATAGGCGATGTGGACGGTGTCGTCGTGGTGCCCTACGACAGGATCGACGCGGTCATCGCCCGGCTTGTGGACATCCAGGCCAAGGAAGACGAGCTCATGGCTGCGGTGGAAGGTGGTCTCGGCGTGCCGGGACACATCGAAGACCTTTACGCCAGCGGACGTGTCGAGAGTGTCGACTGAGGTTGACGGGAACCAGACTGCCGGGGAGGGCCGTATGAGCAGGATCAGAGAAGATGGTGATCGCGTATTCGTGCCGGTCGACGTCATGCATTCGCTTGGTGCAGCGATTTTTGAAGCCGCCGGCAGTGAGCCTGTCGAGGCCCGGACAATCGTTACCAGACTGGCTGGTGCGAACCTTCGCGGCCATGACAGTCATGGTGTGATCCGCATCCCGCGTTATGTGCAGTGGGCCAGGGAAGGCATACAGGTGCCGAACCAGAAACTGCGCGTTCTGTCCGACCAGCCGGGCATTGCCATCGTTGATGGGCAGTATGGCTTCGGCCAGACCATCGGTGAACAGGCGGTCGATATCGGTATCGAGAAGGCGAAGTCGCAGGGTGTGGCGATGGTCGCGCTGCGCAACTCCGGACACATCGGCCGGATCGGCGACTGGGCTGAGCGTGCGGCTGACGCAGGACTGGTTTCGGTTCACATGGTGAACGTGCGCGGTTCGCTGCTGGTTGCACCGTTTGGCGGTGTCAGCCGTCGCAGCAGCACCAATCCGTTCTGCATTGGCGCGCCCATCGAGGGCAGCGAGCATATCGTGCTGGATTTCGCGACTTCGCTGGTTGCCGAAGGAAAGGCGCTCGTGGCGTTGAAGGGCGGCAAGCCGCTGCCGCCGGGCGCGCTCGTGGACGGCGACGGCACCATCACCTCGGATCCGCGCCCGCTTTACGGCGAGACCGGAGACAGCATCTATCCGGATCCGTCGCAGGGGCCGGGCGCATTGCGGGCCTTCGGCGATCACAAGGGCTTCGGCATGAATTTCATGATGGAAGTCATGGCCGGCGCGCTGACCGGGTCGGGGACCGCCGGCAAGCTGGATGAACCGGAACGACGCCGGTTCTGCAATGGCATGCTGTCATTCTACATAGACCTGAAGGCAATGGACGGCACGCCGCGGGAGATGGGTGACAGTTTCGCCTCGGAGGTTCTGGATTACCTGGCCTTTGTGAAATCCGCAGTCCCGACCGAGCCCGGCGGGGAAGTCCTGGTTCCGGGAGAGCCGGAAAGGCGGCTGATGGCCGAACGTCTCGCCAGCGGCCTGCCCCTGGCGCGTCAGGCGTGGGACGATATTGTCGAGACCGCACGAACTTCAGGCCTCGACCCGGATGCCTACATCGCCTGAGCTGAGCCGGAGACATGGTCAATCACGCCTGGAAGATCCTGAAAGTACCGGCGCATGGCTGACCGAAAGACTGGATAGCGGATTGAATCCAACATCTGGAACCTGCGGTTTCTGGCGGCGATGACGTCGGGATAAAGTGGAACGTCCAGCCTGGTTGGCGCGGCAGCCGCGACGCGCGAAAATCCGCGTCCTTCGGCTACACGTCTCCCCGAATGACCTCTGCCGTCATCAGTGCCTCGATGCGCGCGGGATCATAGTCGAGCCATTCCTGCAGGATCTCGGCAGAGTGTTCGCCCAGCATCGGAATGCGGGGGGATTCCGGCAGTGGACTGGCGGAATAGCGGATGGCAGGCCCCGCGACCGGTACCCGGCCCTGCAGCGGATGCTCGACCTCCACGAAATGGCCCCGGTGCTGCAGTTGCGGATTGACCGCGACTTCGTCCAGCGTTGCCACGCGCGCAGCGGGCAGGTTGACCGCCATCAGGCGGCGTTCGATCTCGACCGCATCGAAGCGCTTCATCCAGCCAGCGATGATGGTCTCGATTGCCGTGTCGTTGGCGACACGGCTTTCCATATCGGCAAAACGCGGGTCCGCAGGCAGTTCCGGCATCTCCATCGCCTGTGCCAGCTTGGCGAACTCGGTGTCCGTCCATGCCGTGATGTGGACGTGACGCCCGTCGCCACACTCGAAACAGTGGGAGGGCACCGAGACGGGGTTCTTGTTGCCACGCCGCGTGCGGGTGACGCCCTGCATCAGATATTCCGGAACGGCGGAGAGCAGCAGACTGGTCGCAGCGTCCAGCATGGAAACATCGACCCATTGTCCCTTTCCTGTCCGCTGCCGTCCCTGAAGCGCCGATACCGCGCCGATGACGGCATGCAGCCCGGCCAGGTAGTCGGTAATGACAGTGCCACAGACCGTCGGCGTACCTTCTGCGGAACCGGTGAGCGACTGGATCCCGCTGAGCGCCTGGATGACCGGGTCATAGGACGCGCGTTCCGCCCAGGGGCCGTCCTGCCCGAAACCTGAGATCCGGACCAGGATCAGCCGTGGATTGATCTCCTGCAGCGCGTCCCAGCCGAAGCCCATCTTCTCCAGGACACCGGGCCGGAAATTCTCGACCAGGATATCGGCCTCCCGCAGCAGATCGCGCAGTACGGCCTTGCCCTCGTCCTTGCGAAGGTCGATGGCCAGACTGCGCTTGGCCCGGCTGATGGTCATGAAGAGCAGGCTGTCGGGCTTGCCCAACTTTGAATCGGCCATGCGCATGCCGTCTCCGGCAAAGCCCTCGATCTTGACCACGTCAGCGCCTGAATCGCCCATCATCTGTGTTGCATGTGGCCCCGACACGTAACGCGTCAGATCCAGAACCCGGATGCCGTCCAGCGGCCCGCTGGCGGTCTCGCAGTCGTCAGGCATATCTTGTCCTCCCCAGAACATCAGTATCCTGAGGAAGGATACGCGGGGCCGCAAGGGTGCTCAGTCCCGCACCTCCCCCGCGCCCTAGTCGGAGATGAAGTCCCTCACCTTGTCGCAGAAGCCGTCCAGTCGATCATGCTGCACCCAGTGGCCTGCGCCTTCGAAGGAGACGACTTCCGCCGTGCTGAAATGCTTCAGGCGGCCATCCTCTTCCGGGTTCGAGGCCCAGCTCTCGGAACCGTAGACCAGCAGCGTCGGGCAGGTGATCCTGGACCAGAGTTCCTGAATGGCGCGGCCGGGCATGTCATAGGGTGGCCAGGTGCGCACGTAATTGTCGAACTTCCAGCAATAGGTGCCGTCCTCGTTCTGGATGACACCCTGCACGGTGAGGTGGCGCGCCTGTTCGGGCGAGAGGTGCTTGTTTTCCTCCTGCATCCGGCGGAACGCATCCTCGATGGAGGCGTAGCGTCGCGGCATCCGACCTGACAGCTTGCGCTGTTCATCGACCCAGTCGCGCATGCGCTCGGCGAATGGTGTCTCGCCCCTCTCCTGCAGGATCTTCGGCGACGGGCCAAGCCCTTCGATGGCGACAAGCCGACGGACGCTATCCGGATAGATGCCCGTGTAACGCAGCGCGATATTGCCACCCAGGGAGTGCGCCACGATGGTCACCGGCGCCAGTTCCTGCTGGTGGATAAGCTGGGCCAGGTCATAGACATAGCTGCTCATGGGGTAATTGCCGTCCGCTGACCACTGGCTGTCGCCATGACCGCGCAGGTCCGGCGCAATGACGTGCCAGTCGTCGCGGAAGCGCTCGGCCACCCAGTCCCAGTTGCGGCAATGATCCCGGCCCCCATGGACGAGCAGCAGCGGCGGCGCCTCCGGATTGCCCCAGTCGACATAATGCAGCCGCAGGCGCTGGGAGAAATAGGTCCGGGACGTCGGGCCTGTGCTGGATAAGGTCATTTCCTGAAACCCCTTCGGTGAAACTCCTGCCGCGATCATACGCTTTCCGGGTTCGGGCTGCGAATACCGCATACCCGCGCGATTCCGGTCATCCACCCTGATACGATCCGTGGTTCCAATGTGAAACCCGGTTGGCTACCGTCGGCAGTGATTACGGGAGCCATCTGGGGAGGAACGGGTCATGAAAGCGCAGCAGATCATCGAATGGGGCGAGCCGCTCCAGGAACGGGAGTGCGACACACCCGCACCGACAGGCAGCGAGATCCTGATCCGCGTCACCTCGTGCGGCGTCTGTCACAGCGACCTGCACCTGCACGAGGGTGGCTTCAACATGGGCCAGGGCAACTTTGCCCGCCTGGCCGACATGGGTGTCGAACTGCCGATGACCATGGGGCACGAGATCGGCGGCGTGGTGGAGGCGGTCGGACCGGATGTCGAGGGCATCGAGCCCGGCAAGTCCTATGTCGTCTACCCCTGGATCGGTTGCGGTGAATGCGAGCACTGCCAGACCGGGCGTGACATCGACTGTCTGACGACGCAACCGCTGGGCACGCGGCGTGACGGCGGCTATGCCACCCACGTGATCTGTCCCGACAAACGCTACCTGTTCGAGCATGGCGATACGCCGGTGGATCTGGCATGCACTTATGCCTGTTCGGGTCTGACGGCCTACAGCGCGCTGAAGAAGCATGCGCATCTGACGGAGAAGGATCACATCGTCATCGTCGGTGCCGGCGGCGTCGGCCTGTCGGCGGTCATGCTGGCGAAACATGTGACGGCTGCGAAAGTGATCGTGGCCGATGTCGACCCGGAAAAACGCTCCGTGGCGCGGCAGGCCGGGGCGGACGAGACCTTCGACAACAGCCAACCGCAGGCGGCCGAGAAACTGAAGCAAATGGTGGGTGGCGGCGTCCGGGGGGTGATCGACTTCGTTGGCCGGCCCGAAACCGCATCCTTCGGTCTCGACTGCCTCGCCAAGACGGGCAAGCTGGTGATTGTCGGCCTGTACGGCGAGGCGCTGCCCCTGGCCCTGCCGCGGATGCCGATCTTCCAGCTCACCGTTCAGGGGTCCTATGTCGGTGATCTGCAGGACATGACGGAACTGATGGAGCTTGTCCGCGCCGGAAAGGTGCCACCGATTCCGGTCAGCACGCGCCCGCTGGCGGAGGCCAATGCCGCGCTGCAGGACCTGGTCGATGGCAAGGTCAGCGGACGGCAGGTCCTCAAACCCTGATCCCGGTAACACTGGCTGATCGACCATGGCACCATCAGGTCCCCTGTCCGCGACCTGATGGTGCCAGATATCCCAGGGACACCCCTCACGACTCCTTCCCCAGGGCGAAAGTCCCAATCACGCCTGGCGACGGTTCGGTCACACCAAACTTGCGCACCGCTTCTTCAGGCCAGAGAATGCAGGTATCGGATATTGAGTTGATGATCGAACCGGATGCCTTGTTCCCCTGCAGACGCAGGACGACTTGGCATTGTGCACAGCATCTTCTTGTCCAAGAGCCCTCGAAAATATGGGTATATTGAAGACAGAGATGAGCAATCTGCCGGATTCAAAGCACATTCGCGCGACTGGAATCGTGTCCCTGGCCGGTTTCCTGGTCAATGCGTTCTGGGCAATAGCGAATGGCTTCCTGGGAACCACGCTGGTCGCGGCTGAGAACACTGTCGTGGCCGTTGGTTTCCTGTCCGGCTTCCTCATTGTTCGTGCCGGACAGCACCATCTTGCCTCCTTCATCGTGTCCCTGGCCTTCCTGGCGCACATGCTGTTTGTTGCTTTCACCTTTGGCTATGGGTCCGGCGCGCACCATTTCCTGCTCCTGGGCACGGTCATTCCCTATCTGATGTTTCCGAGAGCCGCACTCCCGGTCGCGAACGGCTTCGCTGTTCTGTCCGGACTCGCGTATCTTGGCTGCGTTGCTTTCAGGGACAGGCTTCCCGGAACCGCCGTTGTGGGCGACGAAGCGACTATGGCGATCGTGAATGCGGGATTTCTGCTCGCCATTCTCGCGGCGGCGACAGTGTTCTTCGTTTCGCAGATGCGAAAGTCGGATGATGCTTTCGAGGCCGAGCATGCGCGTTCTGAGGCACTGTTGAACAATCTCTTGCCGACAGAGATTGCTGCCCGGCTCAAACAGGAGCCAGGAAGTACAATCGCTGACGAGTTGCCCGACGTTGCGATCCTGTTTGCGGATCTCGTGGGATTCACGGAGCGGTCCTCGAGGATGCAGCCCGAGGAGATTATCGCATTCCTCAATGGCATCTTCACCAAGTTCGACGCCCTGGCAGAAAGTTGCGGAGTGGAGAAGATCAAGACCATCGGTGACTCCTACATGGCGGCGGCCGGCATGCCCTTGATCTGCGAAGACCCGGTGCATCGCGTGGCGGAGTTGGCGCTGGCCATGGTCGAGGTGACCGACGACCTGCCTGACGGCGTTCAACTGCGGATCGGCTTGCACGCAGGACCGGTTGTGGCGGGCGTGATCGGCAAGAGCAAACCCTTCTATGATGTCTGGGGCGAGACGGTGAACACTGCGAGCCGGATGGAGAGCCAGGGCATCGCGGGGCGCATCCAGATAACCGGGACAGCCAGAGCAGCCTTGGGGAACGACTACTCTTTCGAGCCGCGAGGCGATATCCCGCTCAAGGGATTGCGCAAGACAGAGACATGGTGGCTTACGGGGCGAAGGCCGACCGGCTAGAATTCCCGACCTGCTTGTGCGGCGGCAAATCTGTGCCGGGGGCCTGCGAGACATACCGGGGGTCCGGCGCAGCACGAAGGTTCGCTGGCTGGTGGCCGCAACGGCCGGCACAGGAAAGCGAGGTGCCACAATGATCAGGACAGAATGGCTGCGTGAGGACGAGGTCATCGCAATCCACCCCGAGGGCGAGGTTGAAGAGGACGACTTTCGTCGGGTTGGCGAGATGATCGATCCCGTCATTGACCGGAAGGGACGGCTGGAGGGATTGCTGCTGGATGCCCGAGGTTTTGCCGGCTGGGACGACGCACATGCGCTGCTGGCGCATTTCCGCTTCGTCCATGAACACCAGCCGAAGGTGGCCCGTATCGCGGTGGTGGGCGATCAATGGTGGCTGCGCGCCGCACCGATGATGGAACCCTTCTTCGGCACTCCGCTCAGGTTGTTTGCCTCTGGGGAGGAGGATGCCGCCGTCAGTTGGCTCGTGGAGAGCCCGCCCGAGGCTGCGACCATCTCGTTCCTGCCTGAGAGCGATGGCGCTCTGGTCGCAGTGCGGATCACCGGCCGACTGCGTGATACCGATTATGGCTCACTGAAGACCGAGCTGGCTGCGCGATTGCCGGAATCAGGCAAGCTGCGCCTGCTGGTGATCATGGACGAAGGCTTCAGGGGCTGGACACCGAAAGCCTGTTTCGATGATATCGCGATGGCCTTCTCGCCCTGGAACAGGCGCTTCGAAAAGCTCGCTGTCGTTTCCGGTCCGGGACTGGTCAACTGGTGCATGTCGCATTTTCCCTCCGCGATCATGCCCTACGAGATCAGGGCATTCCTGCCAGAGGAACTCGACGCGGCCTGGGGCTGGATCAGGGCCTGAAGCCCGGGTCCGGAAGCGCGGTCGCGCCCGACACACCGGAACGCTGCGGCGCATGCTGGTCTAACCGGCTTTACGGGCTCCGGGGCCGGACGACCCGCAATTGGAGACCATTGCCAATACGGCAGCCTGGAGCGGCGCGATCATGGAGCTGATCGCGATCTGCTTCGGCTCCGCGAGCGCCTGCATGGTCACCCCGCGCAGCAAGCCGACAATGATCGTGGCTGTCGCGGCCGGATCAAGGTCAGAGCGGAATGCCCCCGTCCCGATCCCGTGGACAACGTATCCCTCGACATGCTTGCGAAAGGTCCGGTTCACCTTGACGATCTGGTCGTGTACCTGCGGCATGCCGCCCAACGCCTCGCCAATGATGACGTGCAGGGCACGAATCCGGCTTTGCCTGTCATTGACGTCCATCAGGTACTGCTCGATGAAGCCAAGCAATTGCGCGTCAGCGGCTGGGACCGCATCCGTGTCCCCTGCCCGGCTGGCTTCGGCGTCCGCCGAATCCGGGTAGAACCGATCCAGGATATGCGCCAGCACGGCACGCAGCAGTTTCTCCTTCGAACCGAAGCGGTTGCTGATCAGGGTGCCCGTATAGCCTGCCGCCTGGCCGATCTGGATCAGCGTGGTCTGGCGATACCCCTGGCTGGCAAACAGTTCGATTGCCGCAGCGATGATCCGCGCATCGGACTCATTTCGGCGCTCTTCCTGTGTACGACCCGCTGATTCACTGACTGTCATGACTGAGATACCGAACTTCCCGACTGGTCGCGTGACCGGTTGACCCTGCCACCCGAATGACCTACGAAATGGTTAGTTGTTGTTCAACAACTAATAAAAAAGTGGGAGGGTTTCGATGTTCTCGGTTGAATCGACGGGTCAGGCGTGTGGCGCATTCGTGACGGGCATTGACCTGCGCCAGCAACAGAACCC
>Ga0070728_10000712_pt1 | contig 59443 bp, 46 predicted proteins | sample tdDd471_FD_66723 | JGI IMG/M metagenome (GOLD analysis project Ga0070728, IMG submission 66723) | Marine sediment microbial communities from the Atlantic coast under amendment with organic carbon and nitrate - tdDd47.1 | ecosystem: Environmental > Aquatic > Marine > Coastal > Sediment | place... | reverse complement strand
CTTTTTCAGAAATAAAAACTACATTTTTAATTGACAGAGAACGGGTCTATTTGTTATTAACCTTCTTGTTGCTACAAAATATTCCCCTGTAGCTCAGCTGGTAGAGCAATTGGCTGTTAACCAATGGGTCGTTGGTTCGAGTCCAACCGGGGGAGCACTGAACAAAAAACCCAAAACGTCAGTTTTGGGTTTTTTGTGTTTTGAGATTCTTTCCTCACCGTCAACATTTCAAAGTTCACACTTCACGAAAAATACATTGACACATAGTTATATAATAATTATATTATAATTATGTCGATTCAATTTATCTGGGACAAAAAGAAAGCCTCAGCCAATCTTCAAAAGCATAACATATCTTTTGAAGAAGCAAAATCTGTCTTTTATGATGATTTTGCCCGTATAGTGTTCGATCCCGATCATTCTGAAACCGAAGATAGATTCATCATCCTTGGTGTCAGCAAAGAATCAAATATCCTTGTTGTCGTTCATTGCTATAAAGAAAACGATTCAGCGATTCGACTAATTTCAGCACGCAAAGCGACCAGAAATGAGAAAAGCCAGTATAAGGAGAATTTGCCATGAGAAAAGAATATGACTTTTCAAAGTCTAAAAAAAACCCCTATGCCAAAAAACTTAAAAAACAGATTACTATAAGAATCGATGAAGAAACAATAGAATATTTTAAAACAATGTCAGAAGAAAGTGGTATTCCTTATCAAAATTTGATGAACCTGTATTTGTCAGACTGTGCTGAGCATAATAAAAAGCTTCAAATTAAATGGCAATAAATTGCAAGTCTCAAGCCGCAAACTTCTCAGACCACTCAAGGCTAAACTCTGCCACAAAAGTTCTGGCCGTGTCCAATCCTGCGAGCACTGAACAAAAAACCCAAAACGTCAGTTTTGGGTTTTTTGTGTTTTAGGGAGAAAGCGATTAACAATCCTCACCCTTTTTTACTTTCTCTTAATGTTCGATTTCATCATAAATCGTTAAAGCCAATGGTTTGTTGATAGAAAAAATTATATTCATAATCCGATGGTACAATTTTTTATCACTGAGATAGACCTTTTTTAATTGTATTGTCAAATCCCCTGCAGAAGTCTCCGACAGAGTATGATACCATTTGATCAGCAGTTTTCTAATCTGCACATAACTTAAATTATCATCGTTATCTTTAAGATATTTCTTCTGGAAATAATCTAATTCATAATTGATGTTACCAATCATTTTTTCATGCAAAGAACGAATATTCAATTTTTGCCGACTTAATGCAATTATTGAATAAATTGCCTTATCGATGATCTTTCTTTTGTAAACATAATCTCCTTTATACCTCAGCAACTCTAATACTGCTTCTTCATAATTCTTTTGTATTATCACCAAATGAACAATATAGAATTCAATCGGAGAACCAATGACATCAACTTCCCTCTTGTCTGTGTATACATCTTTTCCCAGTCTCCCTATTAGATTAATTATTTTTCGAAGATATTCCCCTCTTTCATTAATTCTTTTTAAATAATTTTCATTGTCTCTATGAAGTATTGGTCTAGTCGAAGAAATATTATTTGCAGAGAAACAATCATTCATTTTTTCATTCCTGGGTCTTCCATCAAATACAGTATGGAGTTCTCCGTAGAGAAGAGAAGGAATGAATATAAAAACCAATAGAATCTTCTTAGAAATAATCATAATTAATGGCATCCTGATAATCTATGAGACTATTATAGATTAATTAACAACTCCAAATTACTTCAAGTAAAAAACACTTTCTCGATCAAGCCGCAAACCACCACCTGAGCACATTCTCTCGCCAAATAGTTCGGAACTCGTCCAATGATGCGAGCAGAGCTAAACCATACACAAACTCCTGACCTTTTGGGTCAGGAGTTTTATTTGTTTTGAGGGAAGAAAATACTCTCGCAATTAAAGCAATACCTTTTCGTTATTCAGCCTGGTTTACGATAAGCTCATTGAGCTTTCAAAAATTTATCGTTTTCTCATTAGCTAAACCAGTTACATTTTATCACTTCCTGGTATCTCAAATTCAATTCCCCAACAGACTCCAAATCTGTCCTCGAAAGATCCATAAACCGATCCCCAGAATGTTTTCTCAGCTGGCATTGCTGCTTTGCCGCCATCAGATAATTTCTTAAAAACATCATATACCTGCTGTTCAGAACCTAAATTGATATGAATTGTAAGATTATTTCCTTTTTCAACTGGAGTCCCTTCCCAGGTATCGCTGAAATAAATTGAATATCCGTCTTTAAAGGAAAGAGAACTATGCATAATTTTATTACTCCATTTATCACTAAGTGGTTGTTTTTCTTTTTCTGGCAGCTGATTATACCTGATGATATTCAATTCACCACCTAAAATTGATTGGTAGAATGATACGGCCTCTTCACAGTTACCATTGAATAATACATAGGGGATTATTTTCATTTTATAGCTCCTTGTTAAAACATGTAATAACTAAAAATATCAAATTTGAGATGATGAAACAAATATTAGTAATAGTGTTATATTCAGATTACGTAAGAATCTATGGGATGTCCCCACAGCAGTAGTTCGACCTATGGTTGTACTTGTTGATCAGAGCAAAACCATACACAAACTCCTGACCTTTTAGGTCAGGAGTTTTGTTGTTTTAGAGAAAGTGACCTGCCCTCTGTTTTCACCTACTTTTAATTAGAGATTTACTACCTCCTGTCTCCATTATTCAGCATTTCTGCAGACTCAACCGGAATCAAATCCCCGAGCGAACTATGAGGACGTTCATAATTATATTCGTTTCGCCAGTCTTCAATCTTAGTTTTCGCATCTTGTAGATTGATAAAACAGTGATCATTTAGTTGCCGACTAAAATTAGCCTTTTACGGTCGGGAGCTATTCAACAGACGTCACGACCACCGGAATTCCATAGAGCACGGACGTACCCGATCCTTTGTCAATCAAATCATCATTGGTGATCAGGTTCACATTGACCCCGGGTCTGGTGTTCGCCAGAGACTGTTTTACACCTGGAAGGTCATGTCCCCAGCCATGGGGGATACTGACAACCCCCGGCATCATCTCAAGGGTTGTTTCCAGATCGATTTCAATACTGCCGATGGATGTGGCAACTTTCACGATTTGACCGTTTTCAAGTTTGCGTTGCCGGGCATCCTCAGGATTCATCAGAAGGGTGCATTCGATTTTTCCCCGTTGAAGGCTCAAGCAGTTGTGAAGCCAGGAATTCATTCCTTTAAGCGAACGTCGCCCGATGAGTTGCAACTCTCCTTTTTTCAAGGGCAATTTTTCGTCCATACTTTTATTTAGTCTCCCAACTTCTTTCAGGAAATTTTCGGGAATCAGTTTTATTCTTTTATCAAGCGTACTAATTACCTGTTTGACCCTTGGCTCAAGCGGACCCAGGTCAATACCGTGAGGTGATTGCTTCAGCTTTTTGAGGGACAACGCGTGGGGGCCTAGGCGAAGCAGAAGGTCCAGCTGTCTTTTCGGATTGAATACGCGCATGAATGAGTGCATAATGTGTCCAGGAATCGAGGGCAAAAAACCACGCGCAGCGCTTAAGGCGGCGATGAGGTCAAGGAGTATTTCCCAGTCCTGTTTGGCATCCAATGGTTTTGGGAAAACGGAGGTTGAATAATTTACAATGTTGCGAACCGCCAGGGCGTAAAAAATCATTTCAAAGTGATCCTCCTCAAGGGAACACGCCGGCGGCAATATCATATTGGCGTGCCGGCTGGTTTCATTGATGCAGATGTCAATGGAGACGATGTACTCAAGGTTTTCAAGCGCCTTGAGCAATCGGCCACTGTTGGGCCGGGACAGACAGATATTACCGGCAAGTGTCACCAGAGCTTTGATCTGCCCGGGACCGGAAGTTTCCATTTCCTCGGCAAGTGCGGCCACCGGCAGCTCACCATTGAATTCAGGCAATCCGCTGACCCGGCTCCGATGCTGATTGAAGCTGCCAGTTTCCTTCAGAAGCTTGGCGATGCCGGCCAGATTCACCGCCGGCGTTGTAAACATCATTCCGCCAGGTCGGTCCAGGTTTCCCGTGACAATATTGACCACTTCCATCAACCAGGTGGTTGTGCTTCCGTATTCTTGGGTGCTTGTACCCATACGTCCGTAACAAACGGCTGATTTAGCAGCGGTGAATTCCCGGGTCAGCTTGCGGATGTCGTCGGCAGGAATCCTGACACGTCTGCTCACGCGTTCCGGCGTGAAAGGTTTTACCAGTTCACGCAATTCATCCACCCCTTGAACGATGGAAAGCACGTTTCCATCGTTATATAGCCCCTCTCTGAAAATGGTGTGAAGCATAGCCAGAAGGAACAGGGCATCGGTTCCGGGACGGATAAAATAATTATCATCCGCAATATCAGCGGTTTCGTTTTTCCTGGGATCTACCACCACAATTCGACCGCCCCGCTCCTGAATATTTTTCAGCCGTTTTTTTATGTTGGAGGCGGTCATCAGGCTTCCATTTGACACCAGTGGATTGGCACCCAGTATCAGCATGTAATCCGTTCTATCGATATCAGGAATCGAGTTGGCAACCTGGTTGCCGTACATAAGATATGATACCAGCATCTTGGGAAGAGAATCCACGGAAACAGCGGAATACAGATTTTTGGATTTCAGGAATTTCATAAACGGCCTCAGCATCAAAAAGGTGGCATAGTTATGAAGCGCCGGGTCTCCAAAATAAAAGGCAAGGGCGTCATTACCGTGTTTTTTCTGAATGCTGACAAGGCGGTCAGCGACTTCCCGGATGGCTTCACTCCAGGATATTTTTTCCCAGTGATTACCATTTCGGCGAACCGGATGACGCAGACGATCCGGGTCATTGTATAGATCTTTGTGAGCCTGGGATTTGGGGCAGATGTGACCGCGACTGAAAGGGTTCTCCTTGTCGCCCTTGATGGAAATTATATTTTTGCCGTCGTTAACGATTTCGAGGCCACAGGTGCTCTCACAGATATTGCACACCGCATAATGGGTTTTTTGCATTGGAAGGTCTCCGTGTATTTTTATTGTTTTAGAAATTTCCGCTGTGAGAACCTGCCACACTGACAATTCCTATCACATTGAGGGCATTGTGGATGGCACGATTCAGTGCAATATAGCCACCGGTGGCTGTCCGATGACAATGGCTTTTTTATCACCTAAAATTTCTTTTAGTGCGCCATTCATCAGGTTAAAAAACCACTTTTCATTCACCTGCTCCTATCACAATTTTTTTTGCCCATTAGTGGATAACCTTGACTCCCTGAGCATCCATGTAGTTTACTTTAAGTCAATTTGTTAGCTTGATCGGTCCGACCCGCGCGCCGGTGGGACAAGCCCCAGTGTCATAGTGAATCCAGCGATATTTAGAATCATGATAAAGTCAACTTTCATCATGAAGCTATGAGTGTTTCGGCTTGCTCTAAACTTTTTTTATCTCCTTTCATTTCAAGCTTAGCAAAAGATTCAACAGCTTTTTCATGTGCATAAAGAAACTCAAAAAACGGTTTTTCAGATTCAACTGAGCCATCGACAAAAGTTTGAAATTTTTTAAGAAACGGTTTGGTGCCACTGGCTAGAAGCCTCATAAAAATAAGCCAAGGCAAAACAGAAAGCCCAAGACCTTCAATTTTACCTTTGATAACTGGAAACTTAGAATTGATAACCGCTTTATCATTGTCTTTCATATAAGCATAGTACCTTTCTTGAGTTTTTTCTACTAGCAATTTTAGCCTTAGCCATTTCTCTTTTTTCTGCTGATTAGCAGTATAGTTAGCCACTGTTTCGAATAAGGTTACCCCATAGACGAGAGAGTCGTTTATATTTTTTAAATCTTTATTAGAAAGGTTGCTCATAATAATTAAGGTTCCTTTATTTAGATTGATATCCGATGAAGCCAAAAGCTTCTCCACAGCAGCAAGACTGTTTGTTTCGCCTGCTAATTCTTTATGCGCAAAAGCTTCGATGGCTTTTTCAGGGGCATAAACGAAATTAAAAAATTCCTGTCGACTACTTCATCCTGTCACTAAGTTTTCGTTGCCCACGGCAGCTAACCATAACTTTTGATGAACACGTTTTACAAATTAGTAACAGGATAACAATAAACTTCCCCGTTGTATTGAACGAAAGAGCTAGTTTTGATTGAAATGATCCCAGGCTCTCTGAGCATCCATGTAGGTGAGACCGAAGGAATCAGAAACGGCTCGACTCATATGTGCCTGATCACTGAAACCGGCCAACATCGCGGCCTCAACCGGACTTTCTCCATCCAGCAGGGCATCCATAGCTACTCTAAGTTTAAGCCACTTCTTATAGCTCCTGAGAGGAATCCCTGACTTTTCAACAAACCAGTGTGAAAAACGAGTAGGAGACAGGTTCACCAGTTTTGCCAGGTAATCACGACCGATGTCCCTGCCATTACTATGCCATGCTTTAATCTCTTGTATTACTTTATTGAATCTCTCATCCGAAGAGGAAGTAAGGTTAAGAGGCCGTAGTAAATCGGAATTCAAAAGGATTCTGAGATCTGTGGAGGCTGATATTGAACCTAATTTTTGAGTAAGTTCAGAATGTAAAAGTGACTTCCATCCATCGGAGGCATCCTTGTTTAAAGTTTTGATTAAGGAATCAAATAAAGGATCCAGATAGATTGAACAAACAAAGCCTGAAATTAAGCGGTGCTCTGTTTTTGAGGAAAAATATACTGCTTCTGAACTGATCAGGCCAGAAGCAGTTTCAAACTCCACCTCTCCATCCAATGCAATAGTGATTTGAGACGCCCAATGACTATGGGCTTTATTGCCACCCACATGACCTCGAAATATTGCTACACTGTCTGAAAAAACAATGTCGCCTCTCCAATCTTTGCCCATAGTTTACCTCTCTGCTCAAACCTGATAGAGATCGACCAACTTTAATATTCAACAGGCCTTAAGTCTTTGTACTGATACACACCGGGCATATCTAACAATCCATAGCCCACATGGAGTAGTTCAATAAACAGGATTTTACGTTTATTTCAGAGAAGATAAAGCCTTTTCTATCCCAGTTACGATTTTCTCCACGTCCTGATTGTTTATGGTAAGGGGGGGACGAATGACGACGCTATATCTTGCGACCTCTCCGCTTTTTACCAACACCCCCTGTTGAATCGCACTTCGGCAAAATCCATCAGCCGCTTCCGCACTTTCAAATTCCATGGATAACATCAGGCCAATACCCTGTATGGATTTTAGTTTTGGATTAGAGCCGGCCAGTTCTTGCAGCCTTTCCTTCAGGATATTTCCCTGTTTTTGCGCGTTTTGCCAGGGTTGTATCTGATCATATTCCTTTAAGGCCGCGGCTGCGACCAAGCAGCCCACATCATGTCCGCCAAATGTCAGCAGATGGATCAAGGGATGCACATCAAAAAACGTCTTCACGGAACTGGTAAATACCATTGCCGAGAAGGGAAACATACCGCCGCCCAGGGCTTCACCGAGGAGCATGATATCCGGCAGCACGCCGAAATAATCAGACGCGAACTTTTCCCCAGTTCTTCCGAATCCGGTTTGAGATTCATCAAAAATCAGAAGCGCCCCTGTTTGATCGCAAAAGGTACGCAGGGCCTTGAGGTAATCCTTGTCCGCGGTGCGACAATTGTTTTCCGTTTGAACCGGTTCCAGGATGACAGCCGCCGTCTTTTTGGTGATTGTTTTTTTGGCAACATCGATGTCATTAAAGGGGATCGTCTGAACATCCGGTATCAAAGTGCCGAAGTCTTTTTTGTCTGCTCGCTCGGACAGGGTCATGGCAAACCCGGTCTGGCCGTAACAGCCCGCGTCCACGGTGATCAGTTCAGATCTTTCGGTATACCCCCGGGCCAGCTTGCAGGCGGCATCCACGGATTCCCCTCTTACGACCGTAAACAGAGAACAGTCCAGGCCAGGCGGGGTGAATCGAGCCAGTTTTTCCGATAACAAGGCCTTTTCCCGCGAGATCATGACAAAGTTGCCCTGATCGGTTTCATGGATAACCTGTTTCAGTTCACGGGCGATGGCGGAATTTTTCCGGCCCAGATTATACGTGCCTGAGGAACAATAACAGTCAATGAATTCATTGCCATTTGAATCATAAACAACCGATCCTTCCCGGCCGGACTCTATCCATGCCATTCCCTTTGACACCAGATTTTCTACAAAACCTTTTCCAAATACCTGTTGAGCGTCCGCAATAAGTTCATCCCTGCGGGCGTTATCTTCATTTCCCTTTTCCTGCTGTATGGTATTCATATTTCAATCTCCTGAAATTTTACGTTTCATTATTTCCAAAATACGAGCCTGCGCAGCCAGAAATTGACGGTGACCATAATATCCCCCTTGTTAATCATTTCCTTGACAAAGGGGATTTTGGAAAGCGGTCCCAAGACCAGCATATACAATTTGCTCAGCTTGATCGCTTTTCGAATAATCGCCAGGGCCTCGTCAATATCTTCGGCTGTCGCGGCTGTGGGGAACTGGAACCGCATAACCTGGGGCGCATTGCCGGAATAGGCGGCAAACATGCCGTGTGTTGCCAGGCAATCGGACATGAGCAGCCCCATGAATTCTTGTTTATACTCAATCCCGACCATCATGCCCCGGCCGCGGACTTCCAAGATCCGTCCCGGATTTTCCTTCTGAATACTTCGGAGCCCTTCCAGCAGCCGGTTGCCCATCTTCTCGACATTTTCCCAGATTTTATTCTCAACGATATATTCAATAACGGAGGTGGAAACAATACAGCCTAAATCAGTCCCTCCGCCCATGGACAAATGAAACTCGGGATTCCTGTCGACATAGCTGGTGAGTTCGCTGCGGTCGCGATAAAGAACCGCCCCGTTGGGATACAGCCCGCCGCCGATTGATTTGGCAAGAAGCATCATATCCGGTACCACACCGGAATATTCGGACGCCCAAAGCTTGCCGGTTCTGCCAAAACCGGTCTGGATTTCATCAAAAATAAGCATGATCCCGTATTGGTCGCAGATTTCACGAAGCCCCTTGAGGTATTCGTCTGTTCCCACGTGTATTCCGCCTTCACCTTGAATCGGCTCCAGTATAATGGCCGCGGTACGTTCGGACACCATTTGACGGATCGCCTCAAGATCACAAAAAGGGGCAAAGCTGAAACCCGGCATTAACGGCTCAAACAAATCTTTATAATAGTCTTTGCCATTAGCCGACAGACTCATCCCGGAATGGCCGTGGTAGGCCTTTAACATGGATACAATTTCATTCCGCCCGGTTGCGCCTCTGGCCAGTTTTAAAGCGCCTTCAACCGCATCGGCGCCGGTTCCGCACAGCAAAACCCGGTTCAGGTCACCCGGGGCCACGTCCGCCAGGAGTTTGGCCAGCTTGATCTTCGGCGCGGACAGCATTCCATAGGTGCCCATATCATAGTCATCTACAGCCGCTTCCAAGGTTTGGATAACCCGCGGATTACAGCGCCCGACATTAAAGCATCCGGCTGATGAAAACCCGTCGATATAGCTCTTGCCGGATTGACTTTCTTTAAACCGGATGCCGTCTCTGTCTCCTTCCAGGACATCCAGGTGACCTGCTGTCAGATAACGGATCTGTCCTTGGGAAATGTGTTTCCCAAAGGCATCGAAAATTTGATCCCGTTCCTTCCGGGATATGGTTTTGCCGCTTGTTTGATTCATGATGATTTACCTTTCTCGTCTAATGGTTTATGCCGCCGCAACTTTCGTATCCGACATGTAAACATCTATGGATCTATCTTCATTAAACTGCATGCATTTTTATAAAAAATTTTTCTTTCTACCCTGTTATTGCCTTTGCAGGCAGCTTTTACAGCCTTGATTGCCGCTTTTCGACACCCGAAGGGCCAGTCCGATCCAAAAAGAACTTTATCCTCCCCGAACACATCAATTAATTTCCGTATTGCTTCAGGAGACTGCAGGGACGTATCAACCCATACATTTTGGTATCCTCCCAACATCTGCATTACGTCTTTTACGTCATACATTCCGGCATGCCCCACAATAAATTTTGCCTCAGGAAAGGCCGAAACCAGTTCCGCAGCTTCTTTAATGCCGCCATATTCCGGAATATTATGCCCTTTCTCGCTGCCCCCGTAGTAGTTGGAAACTCCGGCATGGAACAGGATGGGCAGATCAAACGGCATGAATGCTTGGACCGCTTTTATCAACTGCTTATCTGAAAACGATACCTTTTGAATGATGGGATGAAGTTTCAAGCCTTTTGCTCCCGCCCCTACTTCCGCTTGAAACTGTTTATCCAATTGTGATGTATCGGAAAAATCAACACCTGTGAACGGAATCACCCCCGGATCTTTTTCTGCTGCCGATTTAAGGTCTGCGAAAACAACATGGGGCGGAAGCGGCAGGCATACGGTAGACGTCACCCCGGATTGATCCATCGAGTTACGGGCATTCTCCCGTGTTCCTGTAAAATTTCGTTCCTGTTCGGCCCTGATAATCCAATGTAAAAATATTCTGTAAGCCAGGGTCCCCATTCCAAAATTTCGATTCAAGACCATCTGCCACATGGAGATGGGATCGAATATCAACTTTTTTCGAACCCCTTTATATTCGATAATCCTGCCTCCACCCGGATATAGAATATCACCGATATGAGAATGTGCATCTATGATAGGTAGCATACTTCCTCCTTTAATAATCTAAATTTTATGGTGAAGATAAGCTAAAAGTATCTGGCCGGGTTTCATTCTGTCTGTCAAACTCAGGTTCATCTGGATCCTTTACCTTAATAATCATCTCAGCACCATGCCAGACATCATCGGCTGATAATACCGCCCCTTCTGCCAGCTGAAAAAACCTATTCTGAAATTATCACGCCTGATGCCGCAAATGTTTCCACATAAACCTTATGACCTTTGGTGACAAAAGTCTCAAGGCCTGCCGGTGTATCCGGCACTATCTTCTCCAGTTTTTTGATCTCTCTTGGTATTCCGACATTATTATTCATCTCATAATATCAATTCTTGAAAACATTTTAAAAGGGTTAATGCTTAAGTTAGTTGGTTGACTAACATATAATAGTTAGTCGGTCAACTAACTTTTTAAAAATATTTAATTTTAATAATGATATAATCTCCGTATTGAAAATTTTAATTGATTTTTTTAACCGCAATGATTGATATGATGGATAAAAATACGAACAGGAACTGTGTTCACGACCTTCCTTATTCCATACAAGGTTAATGAGGATTCAAAATATGACTCATAGTATGATACAAGAAAAACGACGTCGGCAGATCATGGATGCCCTGACCAAGTGCTTATTAAAAAAACCATTTAATCAGACCTCGATTAAAGATATTGCTGCTGCTGCCAGGATCAATCACGGTATGCTGCATTACTATTACAAGAACAAAGAAGACATACTCCTCAACTATATCGAATTTATAATCGAACACTACAAGACTGATTTTGAAAACTGGATGCTTTCAAAAGCACCTGACTTTAAGAACACCGAGGACATGCTGCGCGCCTGCCTTGATTTCGTTTACCATCGAATCACTTCAAACCGTGACCTTTCAAAAATATTTATCGAGTTTCAAGAGCTGGCGATATACAACCCCAAAATAAAGAAAAAACTCAGGAAAGCCTATTCCGAGTGGATAGAAGCAGTTCAAATAATTCTAACTGAAACCTTCAAAGTGGAAACTTCAGCATCTCTCATCAGCACAGCACTGGTGGCATTTTCAGAGGGTATTTCTCTCTTTTCCTTAATCCTTGATAAAGAGGATATCGAAATAGACAGGATGTTCAAAGAGTTCCAGGATCAGTTTATAAAATTTTTTATTAAGAGCATAACACGATAGCATTTATCATACTATTTGAAAATAAAAATTTTGTCTTAAGATACATTTTTGAGTTTTTGGGTTCGGACCAGGCTAACAGTTTCATAGTAAATTTTATTTAGCTATCATAGTGGAAAGTGCATTGATCTTTAAAACTAAATCCCAAAAAGTTGAAAACATTTTGCCTGGAGAACAAAAACAAGTTCAATAGTAGCCATGCATCATCTTTTGTATAGATATTTTTGGGATGTTTTCAACAGTTTTATCTATGGTTATACCCGGGGAGCTTTTAACAAAACACCCAAAACGTCAGTTTTGGGTGTTTTGTTTTTTATTGGTACATTTGCAACTACCGCTTTCAAACAAACAACTGAGCAGCCACTCACTATCTGCTTGACAATTAGTATCATATACTTAAAATCTAGTCAATAATTTCATAAGAGGCATACCGATGGTAATAAGAAAAGCTGCTCCCGAAGATGCCACGGAAGTGGCAGAACTTTTAATCGAAGCAGCCCATGGCTTTATCGAAGATTCCATGGGTACTGGCGGAAAAAAATTAAATAAAAAAATCTTCAGGCATAACTGCGGATTTATGAATTACCAAAACTGCTTTATCGCCGAAGTTGAGGGTAAAACCGCAGGCATGATGATGGTATATACTGGAGCACAAAAGAAAAAAGAAAAAAAAAAATACTCTTCTCTTTCTGCGGTATATCAGTCTAAGTCTGTTGTCTCATCTGGAAGTTCTCTTGCGATCAGACTCTTTCCCATATTTCAATCCCAAAGAAGATGAGATTTATCTTCATGGTATTGCCGTTCATCCGTCCTATCGCAGCATAGGCGTGGGAAGTGCTCTCCTCAGTTATCTTGATAATTACGGAAAAGAAATAGGAATAACCAACATCATGCTAGCCGCTGAAACGAATAATACCAAGGCAATTGAATTATATCAGCGTTCAGGATACTATATAGATGGGGATAGTAGGTCTTTTCAGACGAAAGTGAAAAAGTATAAATTTTATCGTTTATTAAAGAATATCTAATTCTTTGTTTCTTTAACTAATTTTCTATTTTGATGCGCATTCTGATAACATGATTGTTGCTTTGAAAAAACTCTCAAGCCGCAAACCACCACCTCAGGACATTTTCCCGCCAAATAGTTCGGAACTCGTCCAATGATGCGAGCATACACAAAAAGGCAGTCCATAAGGACTGCCTTTTTTTATTAATTCCTCACATGCAGTCTCCAACATCGCCATATCGTTATACCAACCAGGCTGACACCGGAAGCACCAGATTTATGTATCATAACTGCCAAAATGTTTCATAACTTTTCATGAAGAGTCTATTTTCAATTAAATCAATTGACAGTAGAAGAGGATTGCCATATGCTATGTACACATAATATATGAACACATAACATCAGAGGTCATAACAAGCTATGAAAGCAGAAGACTGTATTTTTTACCAGATTACCAAAACATCTCAGTATGCAAAAAAAGTTTTGAATGACAAAATGAAAAATACAAATCTCACAGTAGGCCAGACCCTTGTACTTAATTTTCTATCAGATGAGGATGGTATTACTATTAATAATCTAGGTGGAAAATCAGGAATTGACAATGCCACAATGACAGGACTCATTGACAGACTTGAAAAAGCAGGTTTCATAGAAAGAAAAAAAGATACTGAAGACAGGCGAGTTTATCTTATCTATCTCACTCAAGATGGAAAGCGAGAAAGCAAAAGAATTAAAAAAGACATGATTAATGAAAATAGAGAATTTCTATCTGTTCTTACAAAATCTGAAGAAGAACAATTTCGTCTTATGTTAAAAAAGATCAGAAGACAAAAAATATAAAATTTTGGAGATAAAAATGAATCAGGATTATACAATCTTAGCACAACAGCTAAACACCAATCCCTTAAGAGTACCACGACATGATGGTGAATTCACCCAAAGCTTTATTGAATATTTGAAACTCCTTTATTCAGAAGAGGAAGTTGCAATTGTAAAATACCTGAATCCATTGCCAAAATTTATATCAACAGAAGATCTTGCCCGGGAAACAGGTTTTGATGAAAAAGAAGTTATGAAAATGCTTGATTCATTGCATAAAAGGAACCGCCTTACAGGAATGGGAAACATGTTTGCCTTGCCACCAATACCTATTCTGGTCAATATTCATCAGTTTCATAATGAAACTGGACCTGATGATCTAAAAGCAGCTAAACTCTACCTGGATTTTTTTGTAGAGAAAAAATACAGCAGATATTATGAAACATCAGAAAAGGGAACACCGGTTTTCAGAGCAGTTCCCATTGAAAAAACCATAAAATCTGGTGAGAAGATTCTAGAGTTTGAAGAAGCTGAGCAGTACATCATAACTATGGATCACGATAATTTTTGCCTTGTTCCCTGCCCCTGCAGAAGCCGTACTGATAAACTGGGAGTTCGTGAATGTAAGGATAAATTTGATATTGGTTATTGTTTAATGATAGGATTTTCAGCAATACATTTTCAATCAATTGGCATGGGACAAAAGGTGACAAAGGATGAGGCTGTTAACTATGTCAAGGATAAGATTGATTCAGGGCTTATCTGTTGCACTGATAATGCAATGACAAAGAACTCGATTATCTGTCTTTGCTGTGGCTGCTGCTGTTCTCAGGTTCGAGGCAGAACCAGATGGGACAACATGAACGCAGTTGCTCCTTCAAACTTTATTCCCATGTCACATGATGACTGCATTGCCTGTGGCAAGTGTCAAAAACGATGTCTACTTGGAGCCATCACCATTGATAAAGAGGCAAAGATGGTGGTTGTTGATGAGGATAAATGCATTGGTTGCGGTGTATGTGCAGTAACCTGCTCAAAGGATTCATTAAAACTGGTTCGCCAGAGAGAGAATAAGCCCTTTACATCTGCGGGGCAAATGCTTAAGGCATTTAACCTGGAGAATGTTAAGTAGCTTTGATCATTTATAATTGTTGTTAAATTTCCAGTTTTTCAGTACAATATTACCATATAGTACAGTACATGAAGAATGTATATATTCCAAATGAGTTTACAGAAAGCAGAAGATAAACAAGTTATAAGGACTAAGGAGTGGATATTCGAAACACTCATTGAACTCCTGGAAAAGAAAGAATTTAAAAATATTATTTTTCATACTTAATATATCCCTGATTTATTAGTTCTATCTATGGCTGTACCCGGGGAGCTTTTAACAAAAAACCCAAAACGTTTAGTTTTGGGTTTTTTGTGTTTTGGGGATTTGTTAAAAGTTTAATCCATGTCAATATCTTCTGCATACATATTTGTAAATCCTTTGCCTGCCAGCAAATCTCGTATCCTGTCACTGATTACATATACATGTGGAGCGTCTTTTACTCGAAATAAATCAGGTGCATCTTTAAATTTTTCTTTATCAAATATGAAATAGTCGATATCCAGAATTTCATCCTTAAAATATTTGATATCACTTTTATCATAATCGAGACAATCAAACTGTCCAATTGGATTAATAATAAAGTGCTCTTTACTGGAAATTTCTGCTTCATGATTAAATAAAATAAATGGAAGGTATTCAATATCTTCTTTACATACACTTTGTATCAGACTTACAACCATTTGATGAAGGATAAGAAAACCATTTGTGTTGTATATTTGGGTGGGTATTTCAGTCCCTCCTTCAGAGTCACTCATTTTCATAGTAACTTGATCTGGCCATTTGTCGTCAAAGGGAATTCCTCTGCGTAAATAGTAATCTTCCATTTCCAGGCCAGTAGGATTGGTATCAATATAACACCATTCATCTTCATCACTTTCAAGTGTAGGTAAAATATAATAATTCACGTCTGTATCCTTTAACTAGCTTTCATTGGGTATTGTTTTTACTAGATGTGTCACACAACGTCAAATCATAATGTGTTTTTAAGTGCTGTAAATAGAAAAATTAATTTTTCAAAACTTCTGCCTCAAGCAGCAAACCACCACCTCAGAACATTATCCCGCCAGATAGTTCGCTCCTCGTCCAATGATGCGAACATTATTGGGCATAAAGGATTTAAAACTTGACCTCCTCTACGACTTTAAGAGCGCTCAGCAGGACAAGTTATAGGGAAAAGACAGGTACAAAGGCCTGTCTTTTTTCGATATCTACTCATTAATTATCTGCAAGCTCCGGTACAAGTTCATGTATATCAAGAGGCGCTCCCTTTAAAGGTTCACGTCTAAGACTAATAGCTTCATTACTACACTTTGATTCGCATACTCCACACCCCATACATTTTTCATCATCAACCAATGCTTTTCCTTCTTCCATGGAGAGAGCATCAAATTGACAATATTCTTTGCAGTTTCCACAGCCTGCACAATCATCACTGATTTCGCTAAGATAACCAGAAGCAGCCATCATTGGGGTGTTTATAAAATGTGCCCCCATGGCTGTACAGCAACATTTACAGCAGTTACAAATGCAGTAGAATCTATCTGCCATGGCATCCTTAAAAAAGGCCGTATGTACATGTCCCCTTTCATCTTCTGCCTTGATAATATCAATTGCTTCTTCAGCAGTGAGTTTTCTGGGATTGTCCAGGTTATTTTCAAGAACAAAACTCACAAAGGGATCTCCAATAATAATGCAAACATCAACTGGTGTGCAGGGATTTTCTTTAGTAGTTCTGCAGGGACAATCAATAACACAAATATGGTCAGGATTCTCAAGGATCAGGTCCCTGGCCTTTTCATAGGGAATAATTGTTTCAGGAAGTGAAGGTAAATCAATATCCTGATCTATAGTTACCAGTTTGATTGCATCATCGAGCTTCACTACCTTTCCGTGATATACATTTGTTTCTCTTTTTAAAAGTCCCGGTATGATCTGATCAGTTGTAGCCTTGACCATGTCATCAATATCAGGACTTGCTTTTTCGGCGGGATAGATAAGCACTTCGTCTTTTCCATTAAACTGGTTAGAGAACTTTTTTAGATAGTAAACATACAGAGCGCTGTATTTTTGATAGAAATATCCATCAAGAAATTTTGCAAGCCCCTCTTCTGTGTCAGGATATAAATTGCGTAATTTTTGTGTGATTTTGTTCATAATCAAGTCCTGTAGATATTTTTTAAAGCTACTCGATTTGATTGATCCGGTCACACACACATAAAAAAAAGGAAACAGTAATTTATGTAATCTTTATATTTTGTACTTATTTTCCAAGAAGAAAGATTGGTTAAAAACAATTTAAATTGTCTCTTGCTTGTTTAGAAATGAATGGCACAGCTTTTCGACTCCGACACATGAATGACTGCTCAGTCAATTATGTCAACAAATTTTTTTAAAAGGTGCTTGTTGCTGGTACCACAGATTCCTGCGTATCAATACTATTTAACAAGATCTGCATTACCGGTGCTTTTGCAATTAATTTTACATTCCAGAGGAATAATTATTGTTCTGGCACCCGATCAAGCTGCAAACTCCCAGACCACTCAAGGCTAAACTCTGCCACAAAAGTTCTGGCCGTTTCCAATCCTGCGAGCACTGAACACAAAAAACCCAAAACGTCAGTTTGGTCTATTTTCAATGTAGCTATTAAAATTAACCTTGAGCCCACTGAAATTCCATCAATTTCTAAAATTACTTTTAATTATTGTTTGGTCATATTCTTCTGATAATTATAATTTTACAAAAACAACGTAATAGGTGTTTTGCCAAGCTACCAAAGAAGGAAAAAAAAGGATAACCAAATCATTTACTTACACCCGTCAGGACAGCCTGTAACACCCTGCCAAATGTGTGGATTTCAAACGGTTTACGCATCATACCCTTAAAACCATATTCCTCAAAATTTGCCAAAACCGGGTCATTAGAATATCCGCTGAATACAATAGCTTTAAGTTCAGGCTCTATCTCCAACAATTTCTTAATAGCTTCCTTTCCCCCCATCTTACCGGGTATAGTCAGGTCCAGGATAACAGCATCATAGGGCTTTTCAGCTTCTTTGGCTTCCCTAACCATCTGAATCGCTTCAAGGCCATCCTTTGCAAACATTGATTCATAACCAAGGTCTTCCAGCATTCTCCCTGCCAATAACCGTATAGATTCTTCATCATCCATCAACAGAATTCTGCCATGACCATTTATTATCTTGGCTTCTTCTTTTCCAGAAAATATCATGTCGTCAGCAGGAAGATACACATAAAATGTCGTACCTATACCCAGTTGGGATTCCACTGAAATGAGTCCATCATGCTTTCGGACGATGGAATAGGCCGTGGCAAGTCCGAGGCCACTGCCCCTCTGTTTTGTCGTATAATAAGGATCAAATATTTTTAAGAGGAGATCTTTGGATATGCCCTCGCCCTGATCTTTAATGGTTATTCTGATGTATGTACCAGCTTTAAGAGATAAGCTATTTTTTTGATCTAGTATTAAATTCTCTGCTGCGACCTGAATAACCCCTCCATCCGTCATGGCCTGGTTTGCATTGATAATAAGATTATTGATGACCTGGCCTATCTGTCCTATGTCGACATTAGCCCCCCACAGGTCATCTGCTATCGAAAATTCGCAGTCAGATTTTGAGCCGTGCAGCATAAAGGAACACGACGATTTGAGTAGATCTTTAATTGAGGTGATCCCTTTGACTGGCATTCCCCCTTTGGAAAAGGTTAATAACTGCGTGGTCAATGTCTGAGCTCTTATTGTAGCTTTTATGGTTTCATTTAACAGGTGAGAAACTTTATCTTCTGGCTTTACCTTCCTTTTAGCCAGGGAAATATTACCGACAATTGCAGCCAGAATATTGTTGAAATCGTGAGCGATACCGCCTGCAAGAATCCCGATAGCTTCAAGTTTTTTAACCGTCGAAAGGTCTTCTGTCATTTTCTTGCGCTCAGTGATGTCGCGAATATTACACTGAACCAAAGTTGCCTTATCTACCATATAGATATCGGTGTCGACCTCTTGCCCAGACTTCTTTCGGATTGAAGACTCCCTGTAATGAATAATGCCGTTGTTGTCCAGTGCCTGCATTACTTCAGTATAATTACCAATATTATCCGCGAAACCGATTTGTTTCAAACCTTTCCCGATTAATTCCTCGTTGGAATAGCCCAACATTTCCCCTATCGCTGGATTAGCAAAACTAATTTTCAATTCGCTTTTTTCGAGAAGCAATATACCATCATTTGCGGTCTCAAAAAGACGTCTGAAACGCTCTTCAGAGTCTTCCAATAAGTTTTCTAACTGTTTGCGCTCTGTGATATCCTCAATAGCCAGAAGGATAATTTCTTTCTTGCCGGTTGCCTGTATAATCCGTCGGGCATTCAATAAGAGGGTTAGCCTGCCGATGGCGTTTAAATCATGTTCAACCTCATAATTATCAAAGCTGGAATGTTGGGGAATAATTTTTTCCAGCAGTTCCCGAAGCTTGGGGATATCCCACTGTTTATTGCCCAGGTTATAAACAAGCATCCCTATGGTATCTTCGGGCTTTACCTTGAAAAATTCATAGAACGAGCGGTTGGCGGTGATCACATTGAGATCTTGATTCAGGATTAAAAGAGGTTCACGTATTGTATTTACGACATCTTTAAAGAACTGGTCTGTCAGAAAATCAGCCATAGAGCCCCCCATCAAACCTTGACTAAAATATGTCTAATCAAATAGAGCTATAAAAGATTCAATTTAATAATATCATTGAATTTAGATAAAGTCAATGATGTTATAAAGGTTTAAATTTTTCCAAACAACATCTGTGGCTTATTTATAATACTCATTACTTTAGAAAAAAAATATTTCATTTTCCATCAAGCCGCAAACTTCCCAGGCCACTCAAGGCTAAACTCTGTCACTACAGTTCTGATACAATAACAGTGGATACAAAAAATTGTTATATTAAAGAACTATAACGCTTCACGTAAAGATTGATATCAGGAGATTTTATTATATTTCCAATAGAAAGCCTTAGGGCATCATCCTCCAATCATACTTGAGGATGATGCCCAAAAGAGATATTCATACCCGGGAATGATTGTAAAAAGTATTCTTTATATTTAAATTACAGAGAAATCTAAACATTTCTTTTTGACAAAAGGGTGATTCTAATGAGAAACATGATTTCTATTATAATTCTATTTTTTGTTTCTTCATATTGTGGATATTAAAGTTTTGATATTCGTTATGAGAGAGAAGGAGGTGCCTTTTCCTCTGATATTCTTTATAATACCAGGGGAAAAGGTCTCCCTGTTTTTATAAATGTTTATGATGTCCCTCTTCCCTGGGAATATTCATATACTGCTAATCTTTATTATAATATAGACGATGAAATTTTCGAAGAATTTAACGCCGAAGCAACAGCAATTAAATCCACAGATGATTCAAGTTTAATAACCATTAAACTCTTTGTTGATGATAAACTTGTTGATGGAGTTTTTACTTCTGCCCCCTACGGGCGAGTGAGAGTGGTCCATACTATCAGTTCTGAGGATCGATATTAAATTCTTAGGTGGCCGGTGCTTTTTGTCCATATTTTAATATTGCAATAATGTGATCATTATTCTTATGAAAATTCTCAAGCCGCAAACCACCACCTAAGTATATTCTCTCGCAAAAAGTTCGGAACTCGTCCAATGATGCGAGCAGAGTTAAACCCATCTAATTTTGGTGAGTTTTTCTTTATCTCCATTTAATCGAAATATTTTTTAATTACATAATTTAATCTGAATCAATTGATCTTGAAGATTGATTAAAACAGTTATGATAAGTCTTCTATTTTTTAAAAACCGTTAGTAATCTGTACTGTGGCTGAAAAGATTACAGCTTCTGAATATGAATGTCGATTTTATTGAGCCACAATTTACGTTTTTTGTCCCCTATATTCTCAACATTTGAAATATTGAACCATTTCAGTTTTTTTAACCCGCAAAATTTTAATGTACCATCAATGAATGAATGTTTCATAGTATTCCCATAAACAAATCTATGATACCATCCCGGAGCAGTCATTGTAGAAATTACAGTTGTGCTTTTTATAAAATTTAACTTTCCTTTAGGAAATGTAGATGTAGTATCAAAGGACCAGTTTTTCAGTAGTACCTTATCTAAAAAGCCTTTTAAAATTGCAGGCAGACTATACCACCATACAGGAAAAATAATAAAAAGGTGGTCAGCCTGTTCAATTCGTTTTTGATAATTCATTACATCAGTGTCAGATGTTTTCCCCTCTGAATAAAGAGCAAGATCCTTAACACTTAAAACCGGGTTAAAATTGTCTTTATATAAATCAAAAAGATCAATATCAGCACCTTTATTCATAAGACTTTCTTTAACAATATTGAGAATAGAGCTGTTATAGCTCTTTTCCCAGGGATGAGAATAAATAATTACTGCCTTCATTTGCAAAACTCCTATTTTTAATATTGCAAAGAATATAACTCTATATATCAGGAGTTTCATTAACATAGGTTTATTTTTTAGAATTATTTAATTTTTTTCTAATGCGGCTCAAGGCGATAGGTGTGATACCTAGATATGAGGCAATCTGGTATTGAGGTATTTTGTCTATGATTTCACTATAATTTTCAATAAAATTGAGATATCTTTCCTCTGCACTGGTGGCAAGAAGACTTCTTTCACGTTCAATTTTTAAGGGATAATAATATTCAATTATTTTACTTTTAAGAATATTCCATTTCGGGTTTTTTTCTTCAAGTTTTAATAAATTTTCATAATCAATGACTAGTATAATTGAATCTTCAACTGCCTGGGAAAAATATTCATCAGGTAATTCTTTTGCTGAAATAATATAGTTCATTGCAATCTCATTTTCAGTGCAGAAAGAAGTAGTATATTCAACAGCATCATCTGTGATAAAAAATGTTCTGAGAATTCCCTTTATAATAAAACCAAATTTAAGTATTTCATCTCCAGGACGAATGAAATACTCTTTCTTTTGCAATGTAACAGCATAAATAAAATCTGATAATTCATACCATTCATTATCAGCTAATTCTATAAATTGATGTATATAATTTTTAAATGCTGTAAGCCATTCTTTATGAATTTTCATTTATATATCCCAACTCTTATAACTAATGCTAGATTACAGGTACTGTCAAGATGTCAATGTATATAAATTCAGGCTAAATACATAGTATTTTAATCAAGTATCTATTTTGTCCGATCTGGTGAACTTTTAACAAAAAGCCCAAAATGTCTGTTTTGGGCTTTTTGTATTTTGGGAACTTAAGTCACTAGAGGATGTTATATTCTCGATGGCATCTCTTATAGGCTTGAAGACTAATCCCACCGTTCAATTTTATCAGGATCATAATTCTTTTCATAGAGGCATGCTCTTGACAGGGGTAAATCATGTTTATTCTTTTTTGAAAAAACAATTTGATACAATGTTGTATTCCCGTAGTGAAACGATGAAGCAGATCCGAGCAGATAGAATTTCCACGTCCTGATAAATTCTTCAGCAAACATCTCTCTTATTTTTTCTATGTTCTGCTCAAATCTGTTATGCCAGTGATGAAGTGTTTTCCAATAATGCTGACGAATATTTTCAATATCATGAATGACAAACCAGTTTTTTTCGAAAATATGATGAATCTCTTTCAGGGTAGGACTGTACCCCCCGGGAAAGATATATGTAGTAAGCCATTTATTCGGTTTTTCAGGATAGGTTTTCCCGATATAATGAAAGAAACCAAGACCTTCTTCTTTAAGCAAATAATCAACAGTATCACCTAATTCTGAATAATATTTTTTCCCCACATGTTCCATCATGCCTACAGATACAACCTTATCGATGCTGTTTTTCTCGACATATTTAATTGAATTTCTATAGTCATCTTCAATAAAATCTATAAGGTGATCTACTTTTTCTTTTTTAGCCCATTCCCTGGCAAACTTCACCTGTTCCTTAGAAATATTAAATGATTTTATATTTACCTTAAAATTCTTTGCCAGATAAATGGCAAGCCCCCCCCATCCTGAACCGAGTTCGATAACATTATCCCCTTCTCTTAGTTCAAGTTTTCTACCCACGAGTTCCATTTTGTTTATTTGAGCCTGTTCAAGTGTCTCATCCTTCTTAAGGAAGTGGGCGCATGTATATTGCCAATACTTATCAAGCCATAATTCATAAAAGTCATTCCCTAAATCATAATGGCTATGAATGTTTTTCTTTGATCCAGTGATGGAATTGGTTTGAAAAACATCGATGATCTTACCTGCACCAGAGAAAATCATCTTTAAAAATTTTGCGGCAATATTTTCCACCTGAATAGATCTGCGGTAACCGAGTGAAAAGAATTTTTCCATATTCCCTTCAATGTCAAACAGCCCCTCACTGTATGATTCGCCTGCTCCCTTGCTAACATCCATCATAAGCCTTAAAAGAATTTTTTTATTTTTCAGATGCAGTGTATATTCAGGTTTTGATTTTCCGAATTTTACTCTCTCCCCGTTCCAGTAAATAACTTCCATGGAGAGATTGTTTTCCCTGGATATTTTGACAAACAGGTTGTTCATTGTTTTGATAATATTCATTTCAATTCTCCTAATGTTATCGAATTGATTCTTCCTTGTAATCGACCAGGAGTTTTGTTGTTTTCAGCACTCTTCTCCCGGATATACCGATTAGTGGTGCCGGAGTTGACTATACATCTAATTACCCAATACTTTTATCGATACGATTCGATTAACAACAGCTTTACCGGTTCCAATTAAACCAACTTCATACTTGTACCAAATTATTTTAATTCTATTTCCTTTTTTAATCTTGCTAATATTCTTGCACCCATCAAAGCACCAGAATGTTTTCTCTTTTCCCTGTAAACATTTCACTACAATCTTGAAATATTGACTTTCAGAAACTTCTTCAAAGAATCCTGTTGTCTTAAATGTTCCGGATTTAATAGAAGAATCTTTTTCAACGAATCCTCCAAAAACCCAGCCTGTCATGGCACATGATTTAACCTTTGTCCATTTCCCTTTTTTTCCTGATATAACCAACTCTTTACTTCTTTCATCAAGAATTTCAACAACTGAGTTATTAGATAAGGTGTGCATTTTTTCACCCTTAAGGTCTGGAGATTTTCTCATTCTGAGGCCGGCCTCTGCCTTTACTCTAGCATACTTATTAACATTAGATACAAGTTGATCTGCAGATATAAGTGTAAGAGTAATAACTGCTGATAGATAAAAACGGATTTCAGGTTTCATTGATTCCTCCTGTGTCCAAGAATACATTTAGAAAATCTTTACATGGTCGATCACTTTTGTCAATATTTAACATTCCAATAGTATGATTATTGTTCAGGCCTTCTCATACTGCAAACATCATCATATATCAGTTCTATCTATGGTTGTACTCGGGGAGTTTTTTACACCATACGCAAACTCATGGGTAACATGAAAGAGGCAAGCTTTGCTCCGTAACAGGCACTAACGAAACATGATTAGATATTCCTTAAATATTAATGAATTCAAAAACACCCTTTATTATATATCAATATATATGATTTAAATCACTAGCAACCCCCAACAATTGACTTTCTGCAGCAAATATAGTATTTTTATAATTAACAATCGAATTTTTTACAAGGATAATTCTTTATAAACATAAAATGAAGTGTTTGTCAAATAATTCAAATGAGAAGTGAGCTAAATTATGAAAAAATCCGGGAACATATCATATTTATTTTTCATCATTATATTTTTATTTTCTTCTTGTAATACTGATATTCTTGAAGGACTTCGAGATAGTTCACGACTCAGCACTGAAGGAATCCCTTTAACCGTACAGGGTGTCATTTCAACTTCTATAACAAATGTTCGGGTAACGTTCTCAGAAGATGTTGAAGAGACTACATCTGAAACGACAGGTAATTACTCCATCCCAGGATTGACTGTCTCTTCTGCAGTTCGTGACTCAATCGACTATGGGATTGTCAATATCACTACATCATCCCAGGAAGAAATGAGTTATACACTCACAATAAGCAACGTAGAAAACATGGCAGGGAATCCTATTGGGGATCCTAATAGTGGTGCTTTCAAAGGCTTTGACGGAATAGTTCCTTCAGAAGAAACTATCGACAAAATTTAAGAAAGCCTTGCATGACCGGTGCTTTTTGCCGATATTTCAACATTCTGGCGACACGATACTTGTTCTGTAAGTTCTCTGAACTTTTGTTCACAGTTTCTAATGGTAATATAATTAGAAAACCTATCAAGGTGGTTTTGGCATCTAAGGTTATAACTGCAACTGATATTTAAAAATGATATGTCTCCCCATTAGGGGCCAATTATTTATGAAGCCAACAGTATAATACCTAATAGCAGGAAACCCGAATTTTAATTGATTTTTCATTTCAAAAATGATAAAATATGAAAAATTTAAACAGCAATATAATTTATTTTATGCTGTAAAAAATCAATGAATATTAAATGGTACAAATATCATAATTATAGCCTTTTCTCCCGATCCTGCGCATCTAGAAAAATACCAATCCTGTTTATGTGGTCAATCCTGTTTATTTTTTTAATCATATCTGAACTTTCGTCTGATATTATAAAATTAAAAGATGGAACAGTCCTTAATGGTAAAATAATAAAAGAAACAGATAGGAATTTTAAATTTAGTAATTCTTATGGAACATTTTTAATACAGAAAAAAAAGATAAGGCAAAAATTAATTACTTCTTCATATAAAGAAGATTTGAAATTTTACCAAAAAGAGGGTACAAAAGTAAAAAAACAAATAGTGAAAAAAAATTATAAAGCTGGCCTAGAAATTAAAAATACCGAGGAGAAAAACAGTAAATCATCAAAAGGTGACAATAATTTTCCCAGCTGTCACAACTATCTTTCCCTATATCTTTCCTACAATAGAGCCCTGGGAGAGCTTGGATCTATAATTACGAACGGAATAGGTATTCATCTCAATTATGATTTGGGATTATATGTACTAATGAACTATTCACCCAAATGGTATATTCCCAATGTGAAATTTGAAACGACTTTTTACTATTTTTTTAGCGGCCCATCTACCGCTACTTTTTTTTCTGCGGGAGCAGGCCCTCAGTGGAACTTCCCTGTTTATCATAAAAACCGGGGAGCCTTTTATTTTTTTTTCTTGCCGGAAATGACCGCAATATGGGCAACGAGTACAAATTACAATGTCCGCGGGTTAACATTTTCTATAAGATCGGCTTGCGGTTACCGCTACCCACTACGGCAGATAAATCTTCTTTTTCAAATTCAATATCTCTATGTATATGATTCTGGACTACCTCTACATAGTATAGGCTTAAGTGCAGGAGCAGGATACCTCTTTTAAATGTTTCACTATGGTCTCTTGCTGATGAAAATATGATTAAGAACAGACGCGGTACCAATTAGACGAGAAGAAAAAATTAAAATCCTGTTTACTAAAGTAGGCTTTTTATCTCATTGCTATTTCGATCGATCCGTCTCAATGTTAATTTTAGATACTGCTCACCACTAAAAATTGCTACTGAATGAAAAATGAATTGAGTGTTTGCTGAATAGCCAAAACCTTTGGATAAAAAATAGATAGTCAAATTTGAAAAATCTCAGACTAATTTTACCTGCTAGTTGAGGTGTAATATTTAACTTATTCAATCTTATCTATTTTTTTCCGATAGACAATAATCTCACCAATATCGGTTAAGAGGGTAACTTTCTCATTAGTCATTCCTGTAATTTTACCAACAAAAGTATTTCCATCAATAGTGTGAATTTTAATGTTCTGTCGAATTGATTTTTTCATAGGATTTGTCACTATTAGTTTATTAATATTTTGAAATAATTTCTTATTGAATTTAATTATTAATTTCGATCTTAATTCATCAGAATTTTTCATGACACCTTTAGAAATTACACTATCAAGTATTTTATCATTGTAAAAACTTCTGGATAACTTTATTGCGCAATTTTTTATTGCATCATTACATGAATTATCTCCGATCAGATACATCCTACGATTTGCTTGTTTGGCGTATAATGAATCAGGTGAATGCAATATTAATTCCATGTATTTTTTTAATGCGGTTTCCGTATTACCAAGTTCCTCATTAGACCGCGCTAGAATGTAATATATTTTTTCTCTTTCTGTTTTTGAAGAATCAGCGAGCATCTTGTCTAGTATTTTTATAGATTTTCTATATGCCATAAGTTTAAATAATCTTTCACCTTTTTCGATAGAATCCAGTTCATTTTCAATAATTCTTTTTTGTTCCTTTGTGAATCCGTTCAGGTAATGAAGCAGTAGCGATGCTGTAATCGCGATATCTTCATTACCATAATCATTCATAATTCTTAAATATTTTATCTTAGCTTTTTTGTATTGAGAAAGTAATGCATGACAGTAACCCTGATGCAACAAAGCACCTGCGGTGAGAGATCTGCTTAAATTTCCTATTTTAAGCTCCTCTTCATAATGTTTAATAGCTTCATGAAAATGGAAATTCCTTTCATAGTAATATGCGAGCATGAGAGAAGAATTATTATATTTTTTTGAAATTTCTCTAATGGGATTTTTCCCCATTAGAAAACGAATAGTGTTTATTAAGGCTATTCCAATTGTAGTCAAATGAGTATATTCTTGGTAACTATAACTATTATATTTATTCGTTTCAAGGGAGAGATAATTTAATTTAAGTTCAATCCTATCGGCCTCATCCTGGGTTAACAGACCCTCATAAAGTTTTCGATTAATCGAATACTTCATTATAAGATTAATGTGATCTGTTCGGGTCTCTTCGAGATCAATATTTTGCAGGGCAATTTTAAGTTCTCTCATTCTGATTGTAAGATTTACATTATTTAATGACAACATTGAAAAGGTAATGGCCATGCTTATTATCACTATAAAGAACATATTTTTATTAAAATTCATGATTTTAAAACCGATTCCTCAACCAATTATTACCAAATTTCTTCCCTTTTCTTTCGCTTCGTATAACGAAGCATCTGAGAAGTAAATCAACATTTGACCTACATTAGGTAACGTTTCAATGAGCAAATGATCAAAACTTGTTGCCCCTAAACTAATGGTGACAGAGAGTTGTCCTTCAGTAGTTTTAACTTTATGTTTTTCAACTGAGTGTCTAATCCGTTCGGCGAATATTTTTATATTTTCCTTTTGACAATCTGGCACTAGCACTACAATTTCTTCTCCTCCATAACGGCTTACAATATCTATAGACCTGCAGGTATCTTTGATTACTTTAGCAACATTTTTTAAGACTAAATCTCCAATTTGATGGCCGTAATTATCGTTAAATAATTTAAAGTTATCAATATCTATCATGATAAGTCCCAGATCAGATTTTGTCCTTTTTGCCCGTTCGACTTCTTCTTCCATTCGCAAGAAAAAATATCGTCTGTTATAAATATTCGTTAGCTCGTCAGTAATAGCCATTATTTCCATCTTTTTTTTTGCTAAGGAAATTGCATTAACTTGTTCGTTCATTGTGTTAACTTTTTCCTCTATTGAAACAGCCATTTTGTCAAATGATGTTGAAAGTTCTCCTAATTCATCAGATCGGTTCAGATTAACTCTAGCAGTAAAATTGCCTTCAGATATTTCTGCGGTTTTTTGATTAAGGAGGTGTATAGGAACGATTATCACACGGAAAAGCAAAACAGCGAAAAAAAAGTGAAAGATGGATATTATAATTATAAGTAAAATCGCCTGGGAATATAAATCATTTAGGTGCTTATTTAAATTCGCCATATCATAGGAAACAAAAAGAATTGATTGTTTAAGAAAATATTGATCAAGGGGAATATAAAAAAATAATTTAGCCTGTTTTTCATCAACATTGAGATAATAATTTTTCCCAGTAAAATCTCTGTTTGATATCGCCCTGGCACCATTTTCTATAAATGATTCAGGCAGGACCAGATTTCTGGAAGATTTTTTATCGATTTTTCCTGATTCAGAAAATATTGCATAATCTTTTATTAGAGGTTTGATTAAATTGTCTATCTGGTGAATTATATTTTTTGATTCAGTGTTAAATATTTTACTGGTTTTATTATCAATAGAAAATTTATTTAATGAAGAAATGAGTGTCGTGATTAATTTCTCGCCATTAAGTTTTGTGTTTTCAGAAATTATATCAATCTGATTTTCAAATATTATTGTTGTTATAAACGCTATATTCATAACAGCAAGAGCGATATAAATGATTATTACCTTTGAAGTAATACTACTGAAGATCTTCATTTCAACCTCTTCAAAAAATCTGTATATCTGGTTGTTATTTATAACTAGAAGGAGGTGAGTCTCCTTAGGTGATTATTCAAAATAAATGTGCTGCATGTTTATATTAAACTTTTTGAATAACTTTATTGTCAAAGGAATCGAACAAACCAAATAAATACGCATTCCTTAAAAAGAGTTTATGTCTTATATGTTATAACATTTGCTGTGCGATGTCAACAACATGGTTATGATTATGACAGGCATAAAACTGATATTTTCTACTGTACTTTCTGGTATAAATCAATTAGTACAGGTTCTGCCGGGAGAGTAAAGATCGTGACAGCGCAGATTATATATATCAAATAGGGTTTTCTGAAACAGAATGAACATAAAAAACAATGCAATGTACAAAATAAGACCAGCTAAGAAGAATGAATCTTCTGTGTACAGGGGATGTATGATACCACAATTGATGTTTCATCTATAGATTAAGTGGAATAAAATCAAGCTCGGGCAATGTATGGTTATATATCAGGTTAAAGCTGAAATAGCTTCTCGCTCGAAGTTCTCAAGACGAATCATAATATCAAGATTTGCGACATTAAACAACTCCTGTACCATTGCATTAATATTAGTAATGCAAACTTCATTTCCCGACTCCTTCAATTTTTGATTAAAACTGACAAAAACTCTAATGCATGAACTGCTGACACTATCAACTTTTCTAAAATTTATAATATAATTAAATCCTTTATATCGCTGGAATTCTTCATTAAGTGACTTTTCTAATTTCGCCGAAGCACTCATATCCAGAATACCTTCCGGATAGAACATCACCAGTTTTTTTTCCTTATCTACTGCAATATTCATGGCATATTCCTTTGTATAATGACGCAATTTCGTAAGAAACTTACAGCAAAGTTCCCTTAAAAAGAATGCTCTGTTTATCAGAGTAATTTAATTGTATCAGAAAATATTCTGCCAGTCAAGCCGCAAACCTCCCGGACCACTATAAGGAAAAACTCTGCCTCAGAATTCTTCCTTTCTCTACTTAAAATTCAAAACAAACAGTTTCAAAACAACAATTATCTTCTTGATTTATTTAGAATAATGGTGTCTAAAAGAAGTTAATACACCGGTATATCGACAAGGGGCACAAAAAAGGATATGTGGTTATAATTGTTAACCATTTAAACAAATAATTCAACCACCGCATAACAATGACAAAAGACAATAACAAAAAAGACACCGATCATGATATCCAGAGGGATATAATATCGCGGCAAAAATTTTCTCTTTCAGGAGCGATAGGCCAGGAAGCGGGAAAACTGATTAAAGGTGAATCTCCAATCCCCAGGCTTGAGCAGATCGTTACAGAGATCAATCTATTCATCAGTCAGCAGATCCATGATCCTTCAGGTGCCCTTCGTGAAATGCTTCATATTTTGGTAAAGGAAGATGAGTTGAAAATAAGCAGTCATCTTGAAGCCCCTCTTCGCTACCTGAAAGAGATGCTGAATGATTACATCAATAATGATCAGTTATTATTTGAACTGGTTAGAAAAGTTGATTTCAAGTACGGGCAGATATACAAAGAGCTTCCTCATTTTCAAAAGGAAGGAGAGGCCCCTCACAGGGATGACGAATACACTCATGCGTCGGTTAAGGAGCAGCTTGTGAATCTAATCGGCAGAATCAAAACTTCCAAACAATAAAAGGGCAATGTAGTAATAACCGTGAACCACAATAATATATACTGACAGAGCGCGGCACCTGATGAAGGCCGGACGCCCCCTCATCCCCTTTAAACTAAAAAAGGCGCCTTTCGGCGCCTTTTTTAGTTTACATGAGCCTTACGCTCCGAGATAAAACTGTCCCGGACCTAAAATCTTCAGCATTGCAAGCTGAAGGATTTCTTCATCAACTTCCCCATCCATAGAGAAAAGATGCTGAACCCGGGCGTCAGGATTACCGGTTTCACTGACAATCTTTGGAGTAAAAAGCTGTCCCATGGAAGAAACCATGCAGCCCTCAGGCGCCACATTGAGCACCAGGTCTACACCGTCTTTAATATTAAGAATCGTCTCACCGGTATAAGGCACCAGTTCACCGAAGGGCTTAAAGGTCGGGATAACCGGTTTGGCTGCCTGAAAAACCTTTTTCATCGGATGAGTCATCGGAAGCATAGCTGCCTTATAGAGAGGAGCTGCCAAAACATTTCTAAAGTTTTTGATAGTACTTTCAGTTTCAACCTTAATGGCTTCACGATCGGCAATCTGTTCTTTCAGCTTTTTGATCTCTTCCGCATCATCACTCTGATCGATCTGGTGATTGAAATGCTCAATATCCCGATCGGCAACCAGAATCCGTGCTTCAAGAATATTCTCAAAGAAAATCCATATCGGCGAATAAGAAATTTCAAAGTTACCAAAACCGGCAGAATCAGCAACAGCCTTCATGATTTCATTAAGCTGAGCAACCCTCATGTAAAGCTCGCCGTCAACGTGAACCCGTATTTTCCTCTTTCCATTTTTAGCAGCCTTTTCGTAAGGCTTGATCCACTGGCTGCTGAATTTTCTCAGAAGTTTTCTTACACCGTTGTTGTTGTAGAGGCCATAGGCAAAATACAGAGCAACACCACCGAGTTTCGGAATACGCTTTTCAAAAAAGCTTACGATCTTCTCAGCACGGTCGCTCGGCTTGATTTTATTTTCAAGAATGTAAAAAATATCTTCTTTCATCTTGATGTAATCTGCCCGCATGGCGTCAAATTCCTTACGGGACTTAACACACGATGACGCCTTCAAATATACAGAGTGAAAGATACCCTGAATGATAAGGGCATGGTAGGCCTGGACGCCAACCCATTTATCAAGTTCTGCAGTATAATCGTCCTTACCCAGAAGGCTGCTCGACACGTTTTCAATCAACTGAATAGGAGGCTGTTTTCTTCCTTTCTGATCTATTTCGTGGCGGGTAAATATCTTGTTAAAGGTCATTTTATACATATGTACGTACTGACCGAGACGGCAGGGACCATCTCCACCGTGCATAAAAAGGATGACCCGCTTTTTATCCTTTACCAGGGGATCTCCTTCTTCCTTTCTACGCTTGAAATCTTCTACCGCGTTTACCAGGTCAGTGTGAACCGCCGCGAGGGGAACACATACCGAATCACCAACATACTTTCTTCCCATCTTTGCTTTTTCAAGAAGGTCATAGTTTTCATCATTAAAATTGTCGATGACTGTAACACCCATGGCCCGAAAGACACTGGTCATAATCCGGTTGTCATCAAGGGTCGGAAAATAAAGAACATCATTTTCAGGATCAAGGGCATCCAGAAAAAGATTGTTCAACACTTTCACATCAAAGTCTTCATCGTCATATTTTTTAAGTTTGTCATAGAGCTGCTGGTTAACCTGGTTCAGGTGGGTATTGACCCGGTTCTCCAGGTGAGCCAGCTCGGCGATCATGGCATCAGACTGAATAAGAAGTGATGGATGGTCTTTTGCAACCTCGTTGATAACCGGCAGGGTCACACTGTCAGGGCCGCACCGGAAAGTAGAGACAGTTACCACTGAGATCAGTGACTCTGTCCTCCCCTCCTCAATCTCTTTGAGAAGTGTGCTGATTCCTGCATCATGAACAGACTTATGCAGTTCCTTTCTTGTTATCGCATAGACCTTTGAAAGAATGTCATGGGGATTTTTCCAGTACATATTGTCGAACTGTTCGTCCAACTCACTTTCGAAAACATAGGCAGGAATAGCAATAACGCCCTTATCCTTGAGAAGTTTGCCTATATGGCTGTCATAAATTCCCGGGTTGAGAATGTATTCTCTTCCAACAACAATCGAAATATTCAGTTTTCGTTCAATAGCCTCTTTCAGATAATCGGCAACCATACCGGCGAGATCTTGCCTGAGGACCTTGTTCTCTTCAATGGCACCCTTGATAGCCTCGTGACATTCTTCTTTTGACACCGTAAGTCCATAGAATTCAAATACCGGTTCGAAACGCTCATAGAGTTGGTCATTGAGAAAGGAAGAAGAAGGATCCTCAATGCTCAGGTCGAAGACATGAAACTTTGCATCGGGATATTCCTTTTCCGCAAAGTGAATTGCAATCAGGGGGCCTCCCTGGTTTGTCGTACATGTCCGCCCGAGACTTTTCCCGCCAGTAGGAAGGAAGTCAATCTGGGGAACCATGATCATGCCTTTTTCTTCCCTCGCAAGACGAATAAACTGGCCGGCGGCTCCGATGTTCGGCGCGCAGGAGTCAATGGGAAAAAGAGGCTGGCCCTCGAGAATATCCTTCTCTGTGACATTATCAATATGAACCGGTACATTGAGACGCTCGAGAATTCTTCCAATAAAATAAGACTGTTCAGATACGGCAAAACTCCTCGGAATCACAAGCCGGTTTTCCACTTCACTGCGGGGCAGTTTTTTATCGTAGTAGGTCCAGATGTCCTTGTACGCGTCGGGTATGTCTACTTTCTCACCCTTGTTACGAGAAGCCTCAAATTCGTTTACAGCAGTACATCCCCCGAGTCTCATCTTAACGGTTTCACCGCCAATCTGTGATGTCAAAAGTGTTCGACTGCAGGTGGCATCCTTATCACCGCAGGCAACACCACGGCAGACGAAGAGACGCTTCTCATATTCAAAGTCAATAAAATCACTGAGACTGCATTCCTCTTCAATGATCGGGTTTTCCATATCTTCAATAGTTTTGATGAGCCCGAGGCAGGCACGGTGTCCCGGATAGGGAGGAACAATACAGTAGCTCTCTGACCCGCTGTAACCCTGGATGCGTTCAGCAACCGCAAGGGGAAGAGGATCACTCAGCATGGTCTGCCCATGGAGCAATACAACAGTATTTTCGGGAAACTCAACCTGGTCCCAGAGAGTACGCGCCATGTTCTCAACAATAGCATGGGTACAACTTGCAAGAATCTGATCTCTCGGAAATCCTTCGCCCTGCATCTTACGGGCATTTTCCATCAGAAAAACAGCACAGGTTGCATTTATCCGGTAGGCTTTTTCAGCTTCCTGGGCCATCCGGTATGCGTCAGCGACATTATCAATATTAAAAAGCGCCTTGAGGGTATCCATGAGACTTCCGGTTCCGGCGCTGCACTTAACGTTCATTGCATTGTCAAAAAGCTCTTCTTTTTCAAGAGAGATTACCGAAACTTTGGTATCCTCACCGCCAATATCAATGAGAAGGCAAAAATCTTCATTAACCGGCTTCTTTTCTTCCTTAAGTCGGGCTATCTGGTCCCGGGCATAGTTGATCGCTCCCCTGGCATGGGCATAGTTTTCAACAAGCACATGTGTCCGTGTCGCCAGCTGCGGGTATATCGCTCCGAGGGCCTTCTGCACCTGATAGCGGCCGCTGCCCGTAAGACCTACATTTTGAATGTTCATGCGGTCAATTCCCAACTCACGGATATCATTGAAAATATGTTTAATGGTCTGGATCGTATCACCGTGATTATCGAAGGAATCATTAAAAAGAAGCTCACTGGTTTTCGCATCAGATATAACCAGCTTTGCCATTGTTGAGCCGATGTCAAGAGCCAGGTTAACAGGACGTCCCGCTACCGATTCAATGGTAATGGTTTCAATCTTAGGATCTTCAAAACGGTAGTAGGTGCCTTCTTCTTCCATCTTTTTTTTGATTGTATTAAAGGGAGTAAGCTCAAAAAGGGTTTCCTTATCTCTAAGACGTTCAGGCTCCTGGCTGCGAAAACTTCCTTCAAGATTCTCTACAAGGTATTTCATGCCTTCAATCATCATGGACTGGTTCTCATCATAGACAATTTCAGATATTTTCTTTCCTTCGAGTATATCCTCGGCACAGTTTCTGGCATATTCCCACCTGAATACTCCACCCGTTAAAAGCAGGGCGTCAACTGTACCGGGAAGCTTGTTGCAGGGCTTGAGAACTTCTGACTTCATGGTTACCGCCAGGGCATACTCAAGAGGTATTCCCTGGTTCTTGTCAGAAATCGTTGCAGAGGAAGAGAATACCCCGCATCGGTCAGCACGAATTGGAATCTCTTTTCGAGCTTCAGCGTTTTCATCGCCAATATACATACTCAGAATCGGATCAACTTTATCATGGCCGATATCCAGCTTTTCAAGAATCCTGCTCAGGTTAACCCCGGATCCCGCACCGCACTTCGGATTGACCAGAAGAGAATCATCGATCAACTTGCCTGCTTTGTCTATGGCAAGGACATTGTAACCCGAGGCGGAGAGGTCAATAATACCGAAGGTTTCCCAGGAAGCATTGTTTTCACTCATATATTTTTGTCCCGCCGACCAGAGAGCCGCGGAAGAGATAATGACATCACCGGTTCCAAGGGCATCGCGTGTCACATCAGCAACCTTTCCGGTAATATAAATTTCAAGACCATCACTGCTCTTTTTCAGATCATCAATAAGCTTGAATACACCTTCGGCATTAAAAAGCTTTTCAATTTCATCGTTATTTCGAAGTGAGATATCATTAAGGAGAGTTGCATTGTCTTCATCTTCATACCGGTAACTGTGAAGGTGGATATGCTCAACCCCCGCATCGATAAAAAGTTTTGTTTTTATTCCCGTTAACGTCCCGGCCTGTTCTTTTACATTCATATGTTTCCTCTATATAAACAAGTATTCTGATATGCAGTATTTCACTGAATGGTCGCTAGATGTCACCTAATTTGTAGTTTTCTGATGTCAAGAGAGAATTTCGGGAAAAATATTTTAACATTTTCCCTATTACTATTAAAATTAAAACAGGTATAAATCCTTCCAGCATGTAAGCGTACAATGTATTGATAATAAGCGATATTGGCAACTATTTCATGAAGAAAATCAAGTAATAATTTCGCCAGCGCCTGATAAAGAATCTTTTTAAGTTTTTTACCGCTGTACCTTTTCAGGGGATAAATATTTAATAAGAATCTGGGTGATTTTTCCCAGATTTACCGGTTTGGTGATAAAATCGTTACATCCGAGATCCCGGCACCGCTTCATATTGTTACTCATGGCATGGGCTGTAAGGGCGATAATGGGAACATTTCCCTGATTTTCTTCTTTTGAACGAATTCTGCTGATAGCCTCGAAACCATCCATAACGGGCATTTCGAGATCCATAAAAATCAGGTTATACTCCCCTTCCCGGTCCATAAAATCGAGAGCCTCACTGCCGTTATGAGCAATATCTACAGAAAGCCCCTGCCGCTCAAGTATCCTCCTGGTTAAAAGCTGGTTTACCGGATTATCCTCTACCAGAAGTACCCTTCCCCCCGCCAGTTCAAAAAATTCATTCTCGGGAGAAAACTTATCGGCGGGTTTAAAGTTCTCTACGGGATTGTAAGGAAGTTTAATCGTAAAGACCGATCCCCGTCCCGGGATTCCTTCGGAGAACACGCTTATGTCACCGCCCATGATCTCAACCAGGAGCATTGTTATAGTCAACCCCAGGCCCGTACCTCCGTATCGCCGGCTGGTATCATTTTCTGCCTGCTGAAAACGCTTAAATATCTTTTCCTGCTGTTCAGATGCGATTCCGATTCCCGTGTCGGTGACCTTCACTTCCAGCCATCCTTCATAAAGAAATACAGAAAGTTTAATTTTCCCGGAAGAAGTAAATTTGACCGAGTTGCCGAGAAGATTATTGATTACCTGGAAAAGACGCAGCTCATCGCCAATTATCAGCGGGGCGATATTTTCATCGATAGTAAGTTCGCAGGCAACATCTTCTTTTTTGTCAAGAAGCAGAATGTCGGTACTTGACTGCAGATTCTTAAGCATACTGCGGAGATCAAAAGGCTGTAGTAGAACTTCCATGTGACCCGCTTCAATCCGGGACATGTCAAGGATGTCACTTACCAGTGAAAGAAGAATATTCCCGCTTTTATGTATAATGTCAAGGTACTCGATATGCCGGGGCAGAAGTTCTTCCTGCTGGAGCAGTTCAGTATAGCCGATTATCGCGTTCATGGGAGTACGGATTTCATGGGACATGTTAGCAAGAAAAGCGGTCTTCAGTTTATCACTCTCTTCAGCCTTCTTCTTTTGCCTGAGAAGCTCTTCGGCCGCAAGCCTGCTGTCATTGACATCAATGATTGTTCCGACAGCCCGTTTTGCCTTTCCCCCTTCATCTCGTTCAACGATTCTCGCCTTCACCTGAAACCATCGGTATTCATGTTTATCACGCTTCGTGTCGACTCTGAAATCAAGGCTGTAGTAATCTGACTCTTTTTCAAGAGCCTCTTTAACAATTGCCGCAGTTTTTTCCTGTTCATCAGGATGAACAATTTCCAGCCAGTTTTCAAAAGTAGGCCGCACCTCTCCCGCTGTAAAGCCCATCATCTCATATCCCCGGGGGCTCACATAAATATCATCAACTGAAAAGTCCCAGTCCCATATGGCGTCGCTGGTAGCTTCCATGGCAAGCAGGAGACGCTCTTCACTCAGGGAAAGCTTTTCAACCGATTCGGTATTAGAAATTGCAACCGCAACCTGGGAAGTAATGCCGCGGAAAAAATCAATCTCTCCACGGGAAAAGGTATGTTTCTTCTCCCGGTTCCCGAGATAGAGAACACCCCGGGGGCGTTTTTTTAAATAGAGAGGAAGGCAGATAAAGCTCATGCCGCCCAGTTCATCAAAAAGTTCGCCCATTTCACCGGATAAAAAACTTTTTATTTCTTCGATATCATTAACCACAAAAGGTTCTTTTTCGTTAAATGCAAGGGCCGCGAGACCCGCAAGGTGCTCATGGCCGAGAAAAAATTCAGTTTCCCGGAGAAGGTTTTCTTCCTTTTCATGAAATCCGTAGCCAGCCCTGTAGAGTAGACGGTCTTCGCCATGATCAAAGAGTAATACCATACCACGGTCATAGGGGGTATAGCGGCTGAAGATTCTCATGATCGTCTGAAGAAACAGGTTAAGATCCAGAACCGCTGTGGATACATTGCTTATTTCCCTGATTATCAACGCCTGACGATGCCGATAGTCGATTTCGGAAATATAATTGTGGGCCATTGTCCCCTGCAGTTTGAGGCGGCTCTCCTGCTTTTTAGATTTACAATAGTAAAGCAGCGCTGTCAGGATAAGGCTGAGAATGGTGAAAAGAATGGTTGCTTCAATAAAAACCCTTAGTTTGAAAAAGAAAAAAAGCACTGCAAGAACAACCCCGGAGAAGCCGAGAAAAAAGCGCCGCACGATAATAAGCCATGAAAAAGATGACTTTTCCCAGGTAACAATATACTTCCACATTTCTTTATCTTGTCCGGCGCAGTTGTCATTTTTCACCTGAGACATTTTACCGGTATAAAACTTACCGATAGCTTCAAGGATGCCCTTTCTGAAATCGCACTGGTACTTTTTCTGTTTTGTTTCACCTGCGGGGATAACAACTAATTCAGCTCTAGAGCCTTTTATCTTTGAGGAGATTATCGTTATATCGCGGGCAAAAATACTATAGAGAGAGGCAAAATTCAGATAGAGAGATCTCATGGAAAAATGCCCTAAAAGATATTGCCTGAAGGGACTGATACCAATAGACTGTGCGATAAACCTTCCCGCCTCATGGGCCAGGTTTTCATTCCCGCATGCCTCGACACATGCCTCATAAAACCGATCTGCCTGATCTACAGGAAGCCAGTAATCATGATTAAAAAGCATAAGCTTTTCAATGCCCGCTTTTTGAAGAATTTTTACTTCATCAAAGGGGATGCCCTTATATTCAAAGTACTCAAAAAATACTAAGAACAATCTGCTGTTATAAATGCCCGAGCCATTCTTTTCGATCATGGTACCTGTTGACTTCTATTCATTAAGGAGCTTCTAAAATTTCTATTTGCTGAAAAACAGAGGATAATGTCAGGTAATTCTAAAGGGAAAATTAAATCAATAAATTTTTGCTAAATATTTTTCAGCACATAACCAAACCTATAATGAAGGTCATTCTCGTTAGAAATAACCTTCACCACAGAGACAACAGTCATTATGCTTTAATTCATTGATACGAAATAAAATCATCGAAAGTTCATCATATTTCACATGTCTGCACGGGAAAGGGTTTCCGATTATGTACCGGAGAAGCATCGATAGCCCCTGTGCCGCAACAGTAGCGCTGAGGGTTACAATACTGGCAGGAGTTATCCCGGTACCCGCAAGGTATCCCTTTCCTCCTGTCACACAGGAATCTTCTCCTTCAGGAGAAAGTCCCATACAGGCCAGGCATGGACCACCCGGAAGGGCAAGACGCCACTGCCCGCCCCATTCATCAGGTTTGCCTGAGGCATCGCTGTAGATTCCACAGCCCATATCGAGAAGGGGGCGCTGGGTAGCAAGGGCATAAACCTGAAGAAGAAGCCGCGTTCGGTCATCATCAAGCCCTGCAACCAGGATATCCGCGGCTTCAAGTTCGAGTATACTTTCCCGGGAGGGGAAAAATTCCCGCACCTCGATGACATTCCCTTCCCTGTGAAGACCGGTAATTTCTCTCCGCAGCAGGCTGGTTTTAAACTTCCCCGTATCTTCTCTCACTGCACCGTAAAAACGGTTCAGGTTGCTCTCTTCGAGACGGTCTTCATCAACAAGAATAAATCCTTTGATACCGAGATGCATTGCCGCGGTGACAAAGTGATTCCCAAGGCCCCCAACACCAATACAGCCGATGCAAATTCTATCCACCTTGTTCATTCCCTCGGGGCCTAAAAGCAGGGAGGTTCTCTTTCCCATGGCATCCGTGACATGAGAATTCTGATTTATTAATCCTGACGAACAGTATCCTTCTGCCAGCGGCACGGTGATTTCCAAAGTGCTGTTTCCGCTGCCTTCTCTTCCTCTAAAAATATAATATTTTTTTTCCTGAAAAAAAGATATTGTAGAAGCTGCAGTAAGTCCCTTAATAAGCATCTCATTGCAAATATATCCGCTGGCTGTATCCTTAACTTTTTTAAAACAGGAAGCCCATATATTTCTATCTATAATCCATTTACATTCATAGTCTTTTATCTTAAAACTACCCGCCGTCAGGGTGTTTCCGTCGTCAACAAAGACATGCAGTTCAAAAGGTTTTATCACCACCTCTTCGGGTAAATAATCTGCAACTGAATCAAAATAACTGCTGGCCGAATAGAGGTAAACCTTATCTCTATTCAATGTCCCCTGCAGCGGAAAGGAAAATTTTCTATCTTGAGAAAGAGACTCAATAAGATTTTCAAAATTCTTCGGAGAGAGACGTATGCAGATGTTTTTAATCACGCTATTATCCGAGGATAAATTCTGAAACAGCTTCAATGATATCATTATCCTTCAGCTCTCCCGTGATGTTTTCATCATTAAGACGAAACAGTTCGCCTCCCGATGCGACCCGGTAGATATTTTTCCGTGGAGGGATCCCGAATGACTCTTTAATTTCATCGATGTCGTCAAACTGCTTAAAGGTTCTCTGAAGGCTTCGGTATCTCAGGTTTTTCATAAAATTTTCCTCCTGTTATTAGAAAAGGATAATTTCCTAATCATAGAGCCATTTAATTTTTCTCCAGCCCTTCGAAAGCTTTACTGTATCGATCCACTCCTTCTGCTCGAAAAGTATTTCTTCGCGCCGCTGGTTCATGGTATCAAGGGCTGAAAGTATATCTTTATCATCATGAGCGATCCCTGACAGAACGGCCCTGACCATTAAAAGAAACTCGATAAAATCTGTGGTTATCTTTTCTGAAGGCGTATCCTTTTGAAAGGAACTTGAACCGGTTCCAGTATCATAAAGCCGGTCGCCGTAGGGATGAAAACATATCCAGTACCACTGCCGCCGCTTGAAGCTTTTCTTTTCAATAACAACGTTGAACTTTCGCTTAACGATTCCCGCCACATTGTCAAGAGGAATGAGATGGTGGCGATTCTTATCTTTATCAAGAAGAATAAATACATTGGATACATTGACGCCATACCCGAAGCCCTCGGGTATATCAAGATAAATCATGGTTTTCTTTTCTTTGTACTCCCCCGGCAGAAGAAAGGAAGTTACCAGCACCCCGGAGCTGTCCCGGGCCGCGATAACCTGATCAGGACCGTATTCTTTTTTCAGGGCCCCGCAGAAACGATTAAAAAGATCATGGCGTATCATGATGCGTCTCCCCCGATATACCTGAGGCGTTCAAGAAGGGGTACCCTGACCTGGAGAGTCCTCAGGTGTCTTTCAAGCCCCTCTTCAGTGATGACACGGTTCCAGTTAAGACTGCAGGTAAAAATATCCCCACTGATAGATCTCTCTGTTTCTGGCAGTCCATTTATCTTTTCAAAAAAAAGAGACACCGCTTCATCTTCTGAAACGGGTGAGGAAGTATTGTATCTTAAAATTTCGAAAAGGGCCGTAAAGGTTTCAAAGCCGAGGCGGTTAAAAAGAACCAGCAGGTCTTCATCACTCCACTTGAGGCAGCGCTCGTAGAGTTCCCGGGGGCCCGGGGGCGCCATCCGCGCCCTGAGATCACCGGTGATTTCAGACTCAAGGATTGACCGGAGCCCGCGACGTGCTGTTTCAATAACTGCCCGCCGCTTTGCCGATCCGAGGGTCTCAAGGTACCTGGCCCGTTCATCAATCTTAAACCTGAGTTCTTCTCTAAAAGGAGCACCGAAGAGCCGAACCAGCTCACCGAGAGGCACATCACCTCTACCTTCAGCACCCAGAAGGGCCAGGAGTTCCTTCCCCCTGCTGCTGATAAGTTCCGTTACCTGCCGGTTGGCGACAGCCCTGTTCATTAGTTCTGAGAGAGGAAGTTTATCTTCACGCATCCCGTTTCTCAATGCCTCAATTCCCGTACCCATGGCGTCCCTGCCTTCTCGTTCCAGAGCACTGGCTATATCTTCGGCCCCTGCACCGGTTATGGTACGGGACATGACATTCTGAAGGTAGTAGTAAAGCTGAAGACTCCACCGATGCCTGAGAGCTTCATCCCCCAGTTCTTCTTTTACCCGAATTTCAAGGCTCGCCGTTTCGCCTCTCATCTTTTCAGAAAGGAAACCGGCAATAAACCTGCTCTCAGGAAAAAGCTCAAAAAGAGAAGTAAGGTGCTCAGCATCAAGATAACCACCTGAGACAGAACCCTGGAGAAGCCGATTTCCCTTCTCACTGCCAAGAAGCTTTAATGCCTGGATAAAATCGATAAAAAGAGACTGCCTGCTGTGAAGCACAGACAGGACCGTTTCCATAAAATCAGGAAGGGGTACACAGGGAAGAGAAGCGACTTCCCCGCACCAGCCGATACCGGTTCCACGGAGCATATCCCCGATTAAAGGAGCCGGAAGAACACAGAAAGTGGTCTCCTCGCCGTCATCAATTGTGATAATGTATTTCCCCCGACGCCATGGTGCACCGGGAGCTGAAAGATTCTTCCTTCCCCCGTCAATCCATTCAAGTTTCCCGGCCCGCAGTCCGTAATACTTAAGAGCGTCGAGTATTATTCTGCCGTGGCCTTCCCGACGCCGGGTCGAGAGCCATCGGGGCAGAGAATCGCCGGCGGTGATAAAAAAAAGATAGGAGTCCCATGAGCGGCCGGTAAAATGAAGCCCTGTAAGGCGGGCATCGACCCAGGGAGAAAAATCAAAATGTGCCGCGTCATCAATGGCGGTGACCCTGCTCTTTACGGGAAGAGGCATAAATTCCCTGAGAAGGGTTTCAATAAAACCATGAAGCAGTGATGTGTATCTGTTTGTCATTGTGCTGAAATTCCCCCGCCAGGGCATCCCCTGATATACGGATCATAGGGGCAGCGGTTTTATTTGGCAATTAATTTATGACAAAGAGGGAAGATTAAACGAAAAAGTTTACATCAATAGAAAAGACGCGGCATCAGGGAGTATCGATCCATTCATCGCCGTAGTGAATAGTCAGCTCTTCATCGGGAGATATATCAAGTACCGCATGGAGCTCACCTTCATCATTGAATTCAGCATTGGGAACCAGGGAATGGTTCAGGTACCTGAGGCTGTTCTTTCCTTTTATACCATAGAGATTCCCGTCTTCATCGGGAAGCCAGAGGACATGGGTCCCGTCACGGCTGGTAATCTTCCCCTCGAAAATTCCGATTAATTCTCCTGCCTTGATATTTTTAAGGGCAAAAACACCCCGGCCATGGATAGAACTTCTTTTTACTTTAACAGTTTTTTTCAGCATGAAGACATGCTCACTGATTGACGATTCTGTGCAAGTTTTTTTTATTGTTGGAAGGTAAATTGCAAAAGACTTCCTGCCCGTCGAGACGTTCTGGATAAAATAAGCCCCATAGCTCCGGGACCAGCCCGAAACTATGGGGAGTGACTTTGTAGAACCTATCCATCAACTGGATAAGGGAATAAGCTTTTTAAGTTATATGCTTTTACTTTGTAGAGAGTATCTTAACCTCGACCCTCCGGTTTTTTGCCATCTGCTTTTTACTTCCTTTTTTTACAATGGGTTTTTCAAATCCGTATCCCACAGCGGTAACCCGATCACCCTTTAGACCATTTTTAATCATGTAGACCTTAACAGCCTGGGCTCTTTTCAGGGAGAGCTCCTTATTGAATTTTAAAGATCCAATATTATCAGTGTGGCCTGACACTTCTATTTTCATTGCAGGATTTTTCTTCATCAGGTTCAGAAGACGCTTCATTTCATAATCAGATTCTTTCAACAGTCTGGCGCTGTTATATTTAAAATACAGGTTTCTCAGGATCAGTCGTGTACCCTTTCTTATAGGTGAGAGTTGAATGTCTTTCAAAACAGCGCTGAACTTGCTCACATTTTTAAGGTCAAACTTTTCAGAGTAGAAAGTGTATCCGGCCTTCTGTACTGCCACATCGTATTTCTTTCCCTTGCTGAGAACGATGAAATATTTTCCGTCCTTAATGTTGCTTTTTATATTTCTCGCATAGCCGTCTTCAACATCGGTAATTTTAATGTCCGCATCGGTAATAGAATTGCGGCTGTCCTTATCGTACACCCTTCCTTCAACGGTGATAACTGAAGACTGACGCATCTGCTTCGGCATTTTAACTTCTTCGATGCGGTACTTCCCGCCGGCTTCATCTGTGGGTCGAGAAACAAAGATAACATTTCCCGCTGCAGGTACCGAGGCCATACGATCATCATATTTTGTGTTTATGCTTTTTCCGAGGTTAACGGGTTTTGACCATCTTCCTTCACTTATCATTTCTGTTTTATAAAGGTCATAGCCCCCAAAGCCCCCTGAGCGGGCAGAGCTGAAAATAAGGGTTTTACCGTCGGCAAGAATGACAGGTCCGAATTCAGATGATGCCGTATTGATTGGCGCCGGCATGCGGACCGGTTTCTTCCATTTACCTTTTATCTTTTTTGACATATAGATACCAAAGGTATGTTCCTTGTAGCCCTTTTTATCTGTACATTCCCGAACAAAATAAAGTCGCTTTCCATCAGGAGAAAGGGATGCAAAACCGTCATATCCCTTTGTGTTTATGGGGGCACCAATATTTTCCGGGATACCCCAGAGCAGTTTTCCTACACGCTTTGAGATATAAATATCAACATCTCCCTTGCCATTTTTATTGTCAGAACTTAATAAAAGAGAGTTCTGGTCATAGGTTACAAAGGGGCCCGCTGTATTGTCAACAGGGGCATTGGCAAGAACCAGGGGTACCGGGGGAAGCCAGGTGCCCCCTACCTTAAGTCGTACATATACCTGGTAGTTGTCCGCGGTTATCCGGTTAGACTGGTAGATCATCATTTTTCCATCTGGTGAAACCGACGGGCTGTGTTCTGAATATTTCAGATTTCGTGCGCAGCCTGTTGTAAGCATTGCTGCGATTACCGCTGTAAATAGAGTAAAAACGGTAATCCTCTTTAGTTGTTCCTTCATGTAAAAATCCTCCTCAGTATTATTCAGGAAAGGATATTATACCCGACCTTTCCTGCTCAGTATAGCTAAAAAAATAAGCCTTCTCAGGCCAGTTTTCCTCTTAAAACTACAGAATGTGTGTAATTACAGATGGTTATTTTTACATCTGTGGAATTGGGGAGATGGTTTTGGCTTTATGGTTCGCATATTTGAGTCTGGTCGAATAATATTCAATTTAAAAAAATCCTTGCATGCCGGGTGCTTATATTAAATATTTAAACATCCCATCGGCATGTGTCAACTACGCAAAAACTAAAAATTTTTAATTGGATTTCAAGCAATGAAAATTCGCAGACTCACCTCTGAAAATTACCCAAAAGTTTCTGCCCTGTTAAAACAGGCATTTCCGCGCAGTAATTACGAAAATAAATTAGTTGAAAAACTTCATAAGAGTAACAAACCTCTCCATGAGTGGGTTTGTATCCATACAAACAGGATAATTGGTTATATTGCTTTTTCAAATGCCTTTGACGGCTCAGATATTTGCGGCTTACACTTAGTGCCATTCGCGGTGAAACCTGAATTTCAAAACCAGGGGATAGGCTCAGAGTTACTCCGCTTTGCCCTGAGAAATGATGCTATTAAGGAAAACACCATTTTCGTTCTTGGAAATCCTGACTTTTGTCAGAAGTTTGGTTTTGAACCTTGCTCCAATATTGCGAGCCCCTTCGAGGAAAAAAAAGGGCATTTCTTATCTATCAGGAATAACCCTGATCGTCACTTCACTGTAGGGTATGAATCTGAATTTTAACCAGGCAGCTATTCAATTCATGAAAATTATTGTTGAATAATTAAATGATTGTTTGTTTTGCAAACTGCACATGCGAGGTTACCTTATCGTAAATTTCTTCTTTTTCTTCATTCGGAGAATCTTCTTTGAATTTTGAAGTACTTCTTTCAAATCTTCGAAGCCATTGATGATCCAGCATCTTCATGTTATCTGAAAAAATACCTTTTTTTGTGAATGCAATAGTTGTTTCAGCTTTAGGTCCAGAGCCGGTTCCCGGTGACACAAAAAATCCTGATGCCAGTAAAGCTGCTCGAACCATTGTTGAGGATGAATATGTGAACAAAGAAACTTCTTTGTTTTTACATAAATCATAAAGTTTCTTAAAAAGATCATAGGTCCACAAGTGGCTGTTGGTTTGAAAAGAAAAGGGATCATAATATATGATATCAGGAATCTCAGCATGGTTCATCATTTCTACGAAGTCGCCTTCAAGGAGTTTCCAGTCAATATGGGCATCTGAAGATTGCCAGGTTTTATTTTTTAATAATCTGGTTGGGGCTCCATGTCTCATATGAGGAAAAAGGATTCCATTGGCAGCTGCCAGGCGAAAAGAATCAAGATCATTTTCAAAACTGATTATCTGAAGTTTTTTATCAAAAGGATTGTTTTTATATAATGTGTCAAACTTTAAAAGTGCAGTCATTGCATTGGTACCGGCCCCCAGGCCCACATCCCACAAAATAATTGCATCAGTGCTATTATCCTTGATTCTATCCTGAAACCTGCTTTGATCTACATATATTGCTTGAGCTTCTTCTTGAGGATCGTTAACAGAATGCATTACTTCTTGAGAAACTCTATGGCGAATACTGTGAAAACCATCTTTATGTTTTATGGTTTCATATTCGCCTAAAGAAGGAAGTGTCCTCTTTTTAGCCTTTGGTGGAGTGACCGGATTATCTTCATCGCGCACTTGAAGCTTATCTTTTTCTTCATTATAAAAAGATATAAATGTATTTTCAAGAATATGTGTGCGCATGGTATTCATGAGATTATGATAAAAGGTCAGATTATGAGTACCGATGAGGTTTGAACCAAAGTATTCACCGGTTTTTACCAGATGATGAAGATAAGCCCTGCTGTATTGAGTACAGGTTTTACAGGTACATTTCTCATCAAGAGGTCTTTCTGAAAATTTATAGACACTTCTTTTTAGATCAACACGCCCATGAGATGTATATGCTACTCCCTGCTGAGCCATCGCAGTGGGAAGAATACAGTCAAACATATCAACGCCCCTGTGCACTGCTTCAAGAAGATCAATGGGAGTGCCAACACCCATAAGATAGCGGGGATAGTTCTGAGGCAGTAAAGAAGCCGTTAGCTCTGTGATATCTTTTCTTTCTTCAGCGGTTTCACCAACTGCAAGACCTCCAATAGCAAAGCCATCAAAGGGGAGAGATGAAATCTGCTGAGCACTAATCTTTCGCAGGTCAGGATAACATGCTCCCTGCACTATGCCGAATATTGACTGCTTTGAATCACCACGGGCAGCAATACTTCTTTCGGCCCACCTGGCTGTAATATCCATTGCTTCTTTACTTACTGTAGTGTCGGATGTTGAAGGTACGCATTGATCCATTGCCATCATAACATCACTATTAATAATTCTTTGAGCCTTGATGCTGGTTTCCGGACTGAGCATAATGATGTTTCCATCAAGATAGCTTCGAAAGGCTGCCCCCTCTTCAGATATTTTAACTGCTCCCGGTAAAGAATAAACCTGAAATCCCCCTGAATCAGTGAGAATAGAGCGGGGCCATTTCATAAAAGAATGGATTCCATTGAAATGATTAAAAACATCAGTGCCCGGACGAAGTATTAAATGATAGGTATTAGCTAAAAGTACAGGAAAACCAAGATCCTCAACATCTGTAGTGTCCTGATCTCTCAGAACAGCCATAGTTGCAACCGGCATAAATACAGGGGTTTGTACCGTGTTATGTAAAGTTGTAAAGGTACAGGCACGTGCTGAAGAATTTTCAGTAGTGCCATCGATGGTAAAGTTAAGTCGTTTCTTATAGATGCTGTTCATATAATTGTTATCCAGCTATTTGATTGTTATAAAAGATTTGAGGAAATATCCACCTGCTGTTAAAAATAATACAATTTTTTAATTTGTCCCTGTTCTGTCTTACGTGAGCTCCAATTACAGATGACATCTTTCATGACCAGACAGGATTACAATTATAATGAGGTCAAATATAAAAAAAGCCTTGCATGCCGGGTTTTTTTTGTCAATATTTTAACATTACAGTCGTTTCACAGGGAACTCCCTTTACCAAAGGGGGCAGTGCAGAACGCAGGGGATTTAAATGATGAAACTAAAAGCAACCACGATACTGACAATAATCCTCATCATCTTCAGCATCCTCCCGCATACTGATCCCGGCAGTAACATGAGTCACCTCTCGTCTGCCGTTCTTTTCGCCAAAACGGCAGAACCGAAAAAACACCCGAAGTATCCCCGGTTTATGCAGCACTACCAGGCCGGCAGATCCGCACATCAGCGGGGCGACTACAATACCGCCCTGAAAGAGGCAAAGCTGGTACTCAGGGCGGGCCTTGAAATCTACGGCCCCGATACTGTTGAAATGGCATCCATCTACAGTAATCTTGCCGGCGCCTATGGCAGCAAGGGAGATTACGGCAATGCAATTATCTACAATCAGAAGGCCCTTGCGGTGTTGAAAAAAAATAGCAGGGAAAAAAGCACCTATGCGGGTACACTCTATCTTGAAATTGGCCGCAGCTACTTCTCTTCCGGTAACGCCGACGGGACAATAGCCGCAGGAAAAAAAGCGGAAGCCATCTATAAAAAAAATCACGGGCCCCGGCACCTCTATGTTGCCTATGCCTGGGAACTTATTGCCAGCGGGGAATCAATAAAGGGCAACTACAACCGGGTAATCACGCTGAACAGAAAGACAATAGAGGTGTACCGCAAAACCGGTGGTAAAATGGAGACCTCCCTGGGAAGGGTCTACATAAATCTCGGTGAGGCATATCGTGCCATGGGAGATTACAACAGGGCCATGGAACATCACCGCATGGCTCTAAAAATCTATAAAGAAGTTCCTGGAAAAGGAAGTTCCTATACCGCCACCGCCTATAACTATATCGGGGGAGTATACAAAAGCATGGCACAGTATCCGGAGGCCATTTCACATTATAAAAAAAGCTGTGCCATTTATAAAAAGGTCCTTGGAGAAAAACATTCCTTTGTGGGCACTTCCTATGTTAATATCGGCGGCGCCTATGAACTGCACAACAAACTTGACATGGCCATTGAATACTACAAGAAGGCCCTCCCCATTTACCGGGCAACCCTGGGAGAAAACCACGTCTATATGGCGGTACTCTATAATAACCTTGGGCTTGCAAGTAAGCGCATGAATAATTTTAAAAACGCTCTGACATGGTACCGCAGGGCCCTTAATCTCTATCGTAAGACCCTACCGAAAAGTCATCCCTATATTGCCATCGCCCTGGTAAACCTTGCGAACCTCAACAAGAAGAAAGGAGATGCTCGTAGTGCCCTCCCCCTTTACCTGAAGGCAGTACACGTCGCCTCCCAGGGCACTGACCGTACCACCTATATCGAGACCCTCGATCACCTTGCAGTGATGTACCATGACATGAATCGTCCAGAAGATGAGGCGCGTACATATGAAAAAATAATTTCACTGGTGCTGAAATACCGGATTGAAATTGGCCGCGGCAAGGAACAGTTTACCGGAAGATATATAAAATACTTCAATCTCCTGATTCAGTATGAACTGTCACGAAAGAATTACCGGCGGGCATTTATCCTGGACAGTATGCGGAGGGGACTTTCCATTACAGAAAACATGAGTCTCAGGGACGCCCTGCGCGGCGGTTCGGTCAAAGGGGAAGACAGTGAAAAGCTTCTGGCCCGCATATCCAGTATAGAAAAATTAAAATCCCGCATGTCAGCCCTCTCCAGTTCAGGCAATAAAAATGAAGCAGATAAGGTGTTAAAAAGTATATGGAAGGAAGAAGAGAAAATGCAGGCCATTGATACTTCCCTTTCAAAAAAATATCCCCGCTATGCTGCACTCCGCAATCCACGGGCGCCTTCGATCGGGGAGATGCAGAAAAAACTCCGCCCCGGTGAGGCAATATTCAGCTATTCACTGGGAGGTACCCGTCCCGTTATATTTATAATTACCCCCAGGGGGGAAGTCAGTGTAGTCCATCTCAACAAAAAGCAGGTTGCGTCCCTGCACATGATGTCACGGAACCTCCATACCATTTTCAGGTCACGTATCGGCACCTCTGAATTTTTTAAAATCAGAACCCCTGAAGGGAGACTCATTATCTGGAACCGTCACCTGGAAAAAGCCCGGTACCGGCAGCAGGGGGACACGGTATATACCGGCACCACCCGGGGAATTACCGTGGCAAAACGCCCCGGAAAGGATCCCCTCACGAAAGGACAAAAAAAACTCGGTAAAATCGAAGGAAAAATGTCTCACCTTGAAGCAGGCAGGTATGCGGTTAAATTATGCGGACTTCTCCATGAAATGCTGGTGAAGCCGGCACTGGTTGAAGCGGGAAATTCAACAAAGAGGTTAATAATTATTCCCGACGGCCCTCTCTATTACATTCCCTTTGGCCTGCTTCAAAATATAAACGGAAAGATTCTCCACGAAAAGTATCGGCATACACTCATACATTCAGCGGTTGTCTGGAACATTCTGAGAAGTAACCGGGCAAAGAAAAAATGGCAGTATCCACTTCTTGCTGTGGGAAATGCAATTTACCGCAGGGGCCATACCTCCGGCAAAACCATTACATCATCTACTGATCGACGCGCATATACCGATGATCACCCGGAGTCTCTTAAAAAATCACGTATTACCGGCAGCCGTAGTGCAGAAAAACCTGACTTCCCCAACCTGCCCGGAACCGCACGGGAGGTCGCCGCTATATCAAAAATGGTTTACGGCTCACAGAAGCTGAGTATTCCCCACACGCTCACAGGAATAAAGGCGAACGAGGATATTATTACCCGTATGGTAAAAAACGGCAAAATTCGAAAATACCGGGTGATACATTTCGCAGTACACGGGATGCTTGTGGACAACGCCCCTTCCCTCAATGCCCTTGTCCTGACCATGCCGCACATCGCGCAAAAATACAACAAGAAGCAATACCGCAAATATGAAACTAAATACGGAAAGCCCTTCCGTGACGGGTTCCTCCGTCTTGACGAAATCAAGACACTGCGCCTCAATGCTGATCTTGTGGTAATGAGTGCCTGTGAAACATCACTGGGAAAAGAGATAAGCGGGGAAGGAATGGTGGGACTCCCCCAGGCATTTCTCATTGGAGGATCAGCTAACGTCATCGCAAGCCTCTGGGCAGTGGATGACGCGGCTACAAGTAAACTAATGGAGCTGGTCTACAAAAATATAATAAAGAAGAATCTGCCCCCCTCGGAAGCTCTCAGGCAGGCTCAGCTTACATTCAGAAAACATAAAGTATATTACTCCCCCTATTTCTGGGCAGCATTCTCCATATACGGAGACTAAAAAATACTGTGCCAATCTCCTGCAGGTTTACTGACTCAAAGACTGCATGGTACACAGATACTAATGAAAAATAATTTACGCTTGCAGATAATATCCTTCGTATAGTAGAGTCTCTTTTCAGGAATCAGTGACTGTACATACCGTAACAGCGCACATTTAATAGGGTATTACTTTTATATTTTATACAGAGGAAGAAAACGTGCCCCGATTATCAATACCGAAAATATCTTCCCCCTACCTGCGATCAAGCTTTGTGGTAGAATTTGTGGTCTCCCTTGTGGCCGGTATCAGTGCCATTTTCTGGGGCTTCGCCTTTACTTCCGAATATAATGCCCTTGATTCCCGTATGATGTTTCGAAACTGGTTCCTTGAAGAAAAAAAAGAAAAAGGCACAGTAAAGGAAGGTGTACTCACAGAAACAATAGCAGCAAACTCCGTTACCGTGGTATATCTGCCCACGGGACTCCTTCTGGATCTTCGTAATAAATCCGGCAGCCGGGAAACAGAAACGACTCCCAGGGATTACCTGGCCAAACTGGTCACCAGAATATCCAGGGGAAAACCTGCAGTAATCGGCCTCGATTACAATTTTGATACTGCAGACAGAGCCCAGAATGACAATCTCCTCATCTCCGCAATTCGCAAAGCCAGAGCCGGGGGAATAAAAATCGTCGGGGGCTATAAACTGCTCCCGGCTCCGGTTTCCAGCAGCAGGGAAGATTCTTCATCTATCAAAAAAATTAAAACCGCCACACAGGAGAAATATTCCCGTGAATTCGATGCAGTGGGGAATTTCAATCTCTGGCGGGAGAAGATGAATGTTGACGGAGAGAAAAAGGAGATTGTCCGTTTTACACTTGCTGAAATATCCGGCCTGAAAGATTCCTCATTCTCCTACCAGTTGTATAAAAGTTACCTGCATGCCCGGGGAACGATTTCCCGCCCCGAAGAGGAAGCCCTCCCTTCAGAGGATCTGCATAAAATCAGGTACATAAACTTCAGGAAAAAATATATCGAACAGGATTTCAACCTCTGCTCTCCTGAAGTTTTCATGAATCTTCCTGAAGAATTATCTGAAAATCTGCTTGAGGGATATTTTAAAGATAAAATTGTGATAGTAGGAAACGCTGAACAGGGGAAAGATTATCACTTTACCCCCACCAATAAAGACGAAGGCGCCTACGGAATTTTTATTCATGCAGCAATTGTTTCAAATTATATTCAGAATGATTTTATAAAGCAAACTTCCTCCGGGGTCAATCTCCTTCTGATAATACTCCTCGGCTGCCTTGCCCTGATAATATCCTGGCGGTTTCCCCTGTTGTATATAGTGCTGATCAACGGCAGCATCTTCCTTACTTATGTACTCTGCGCTTATACCCTCTACTCCATTTTTCTTTTATGGCTGCCTGTGATATCAGTTTTCACTGTAATATTTTTTACTTCCCTCATTACAATTATTGTTCGGATTGGTTTTTCCGAAAAAGATAATATTGATGCTGATGTTCGCCTGAGAGAGTTTATGCCCGAGGCCATTCTCTCTTCCCTGAAAGAGAGCCGAAACAACAGTGTTTTTTATCCTGTCAAGGGCCACGTAATTGTTATAGCAGGCTGGTCAAAAAACCTTCCCCTTTCTGAAAAATTTGAGTTCACTTCCGTAATCAGTTTTCTAGATGATTACTACAACTCCATTCGGGAAATCATTTTTCGAAGCGGAGGCTGTTTTAACCGTCTTCCCCAGAACGGCTTCATGGGATTCTGGCCTCTCGATTTTTATAATGATACATCCGAAGATGTGCTGATGAACCGTGCCCTTGAATCAGCCCAGGGTATCAGATATCACCTTGAAAGCCTCAACCTGAAGGCGGAACGTATTTTCCACGGCACGGAAAAAATTTACATGGATATCGCCATTGTTGAAGATGAGGCGTTTATCGGCAGCTTCACCAATGAACAGGAACAGGTATATTCCCTTCTTTCACCCGTGATAAGTGAAGTACTGCAGATCCCCTGGTCTTTTTCAGGTGACAATGATAACTCCATTCTATTTTTTGAAAAAACAGCCGGACAGATAAAAAAGAAACATACAATCCGAAAGATGAGCAAAAAAATATCCGACAAGGATGTCTACGAAATTATTTGAGAGGAAGTTAATGAAAAACAACTATTTCATGAAAAATTCCCTTTGCATGGCGTCCATCATATCAATACTGTTAATGCTCTCTCCTGAAAGCAACAGCGGCACAAAAAAAATTCCAGTGGGCCTTGTCAGTAAAAACTCATCTCTCTATGGCCGTGCCACATCAATCCTGTCACAAAAAAGTTTTCTTTCTATTTACGAACGACGTGACCTGAAATCTCTCATTGCAGAAACGGAACTGTGCCAGAGCGGACTGCTGAAGGGACTCGGATCGGTCAGCCTTAAATCAGTCAACTATCTTGTGATAATAACTGGTGCCGGCAACGATGTGACCTCCCGTATCGTTAGGGTCAAAGACGGATATATTATCGGTTCCTGGTTTGGTTCAATAGACAGGGTTCTTGACAATACTGCAGAACGTTTCGAATCTATCGCTGCCAGAATTAATCTGTCCCGCATAAAGTCCCCTGACGATGGCTTTGAGGTGGAAGTAACTCCCTTAGGGGGCAAAAAAGTTTTTAAAATAGGTGAACCCCTAAAATTCTTCGTCGAGTCAAGTGATGATGGTTACCTTTATGTGATAGATGTTCAGCCTGGAGGTGATATCCAGTTTCTGGTTCCCTTTAATAATAAAAAAAACATAAAAATAAGTGCTGGCAAGCGAATGTGTATTCCCGATGATTTGAATCTCTCCTTTACCGCCAGTGAGCCTGCGGGGCGCGACACCGTAAAGGTCTTTGTTACAAAACGGCCCCTGGAGATTCATCGTCTTTCTGGACTCTCCCGGGGAGGAGTACTTCCGACAGTGATGCGCGGCAGGGGTGAATCCTTTTCCCGGGGTATCACCGTGTCCATGCAAAAATTAAAAAAGAATGAATGGGGATGCGCCCATGTTGATGTTGATATTACAAAATAAATATATAATTATCTGCAAACAATAAGGAGTTATTTATGCTGCGAACAATACTGCTCACCGCCATTACCACAATTGCCCTGACCGGTGCTTATGCCCACACCGCTTCTGTAGGAGTCGTCGTTGAAGTCAGTCCCGCAGGTGCAGCCAGCATCAGGGGATCAGCGACGGGGATTGTGAAGACAGGACAGATCATCAAGGCGGGAGATCGAATAATCATGAAACGTACAGGGAAGATCCGAATCCTCACGGTGAACAGGGAAAGGATTACACTGAGAAACAGCGGCACCTATTCATTCTCGTCGAAGGGCCGCGTAATTGTTCTGGTAAGAGGAAAAAGCGCCCCCCGCGTAAAGTCTGTTGTTGCCAGGCTTCGGACCCTTCGGGGATTTGGCGTCAGCCGTGGAGGTGCACCACCTCCGGATATAACTTCCATGAATACGATGAAATTGTCTCTGGATATAGAAGATGAACTACGCCGGACAAATATGATTAGTGACCCTTACCTGAGACATCTGGTCCGCTTCTATATCTATGACCGTTACGGGTATACAAAGAAAGCTGCGGAGGAAGCAAAGAGGAGTAGCAAGTTTGGGGACTAGAACATTGATAATGTTAATTACTAAATAGCAATAATTTGACAGCAATATAAAAACGAGATACAACTTGATTATCCATACTATAAAAATTATTAGGGGAAAATAATGAGAAAACGTTGTTTCTATATCATTTTTTTTTTACTATATATTATTACTGCAGGAAATGACCTCTATGCATATATACCAGAAATAAAATATCCCGTAAATGACCGTGCCAGAATAATAACTACAGCAGACGAACAAAAGATAACAAAACTTTTAATTGACCATAAAATGAAAACTGGTGTACACATTGCTGTCCTTACAGTCAGGTCTACAGGCAAAATGTCAATTGAAGAGTATTCTATGCAGGTTGCTGAAAAATGGGCAGGCGGCAGCAAAGAACGTGATGATGGTCTGCTGTTTCTAATTGACGTTAATAACAGAAGAATGCGCCTTGAAGTTGGTTATGGTTTAGAGGGATATTTACCTGATATTACAGCAAGGGCCATCCTTGACAGCATTAAGCCTGACTTTAAAAAATATGCTTATGGAAAAGGAATATATAAAGTCATCAAACAAGTTATAATCGAAACTGATTCATTAAGGGCTGATGAAAATATCCCCCTTACATCCAGGGGCCTGGGTTTTATATATAAAATTATTTCTCTTTACACACTCATATTCCTACTGGGAGTGATATTATGTGGAGGATTGGTCCTTTTAAAGGTAAAGGTCAATATGCATAAATTAATCTATATATTATTGTCTTTAATACTATGGATAGCTGTTCCTGTTCTGCTTTATTTCTATTATCGTGGAGTCTGGGTATGGAACCCCTTCGTCTATGTTACCGGTACAATTTCAGGTTACAGCCTTGGTTATGGATGGATTGTAAGACAGAAGTTACCGAACAGAAAAAGCAACAAGCCGGCCCACTTTGGTTTTATAGCTACTTTGATACCAGCAATTATATGCTTTTTACTAATACTCATTTGCATAGATATAATAAGCCCCAATGCTTATGGGACTTCTAGCAATGAGACTGTTGCATTTTTTGTTCTCATTTTCGTTAATATAATACAGTTTGTGATTGGTGGTGTTGAACTTATGACATTGACTGAAATTAATATGGGTGTTTACAAAGGCAAAGTTTCCTTTGGAGGTAGTTCATCATATAATTATTCATCTTCAAATAGTTCATCTTCAAGTAGTTCATCATATTCCAGCGGTTCATCTGGCAGTTCTTCATCTTCATGGTCTGGTGGGGGCGGCTCTTTCGGCGGTGGCGGGGCAAGTTCTTCATGGTGACATTTATTTCACGATGAATCCTATTTGAATGGTAATGTAAAAAAATTGAGACTTTTACTTATTAAAGGCCAAATCGTGTTTTTATGAAGAAATATCTGCCAGTAATAAATAAGACTCCGCTGACTTTAGCGGGGTATTGTCATGGGTGCACAACGGAACGAATTTCGAACCCTAGACATTATTGATGATGTGTGCAGTATGTGGGAAGTGGCTTTTGCTGCTTGATTTATGCAGATGGATTAATTTTCCTGAAGATGTCTGCCTCAAACATCACCCTGCCTGCCTGGCTAAAAATTACGCTAATTTAGCGCATGCCCCTTAAGACTTCAAACAGAAAAATATAAAAAGCGCTGCAGACCTTCAGTTCTCATTCCATATATCAACTCGAAGTTGCCTGCAACTTGTTCTGGTAAGTGTCATAATATATTATATACTGGTTCTTAGTCATATATAAAAAACTTTATATATATAAGCTGCTCCTGCGTTTAACCAGCTTATGAGACACAAGGAGCCTTTGCGGCATTTGATTCATGCCGCCGACGCGTTAAACTATTGACAAAAAACTGAAGTTTTAAAACGGTTTTAAATTAGTATATTTCAGGATTCTGTCGTGATTTTATGATAATTAATGAATTACACTTTACCGATCATGAAAAAGAGTTGGAAGTATAACGCAGGAAAACAATAATAATGAAACAGAGCATCATAATCTTTTTTGCCTTGCTGATTGTATCTTTACCCGATAAAAGTCTCCTCGACAACAGACCAATAACACCGAAACGAATAATGACTCTGCGGTACGGCAAAGAAAGGGTAGAGCGTTTTCTTGATCCGCAGCTCTTTGAGAAAAACTATATTCTCGCCTATTACGGACACCCCAAATCGAGAATTATGGGTATCATTGGACGGGAGTCAAAGGAAAGGCTCGGGGTTCTTTTGCGTGAAAAAGCGGCAGTTTATAAAAGCCTCAGTGGCGGAAAGGGTGTCATCCCGGCCCTCTATATCATTTACGGCACTTGTCAACCCAAAGGAAATATCAATATTATAAGCAGGGACCTGCTCCGAGAATATCTCGACTTTGCAATAGAGAATGATTTCCTTGTCTACTTGGACCACCAGATCGGTAAATATTCTCTTAAAGAAGCCATCGGAACCCTGCTCCCCTATCTCAGGTATCCCAATGTGCATCTCGCCTTTGACGTGGAATGGCGCACTAAAAAGCCTATGAAAGTGATTGGCCATATCACCGGCAATGAGTTGAATGATATACAGGAAGTAATGAAGAAGTACATGACAAAAAACAATATCCCGGGCAAACGGCAGTTGGTTTTTCACCAATTCAACCATAGAATGCTGAGAAATGCATCGGCGGTGAAAAACGACTATGACCCGGTGCTTCTCGTGCACACCACCTCCGGCTGGGGTCGCCCGGCCTGGAAAAAAGCAACCCACGAACGAAACTCAAAAGTAAAGACCATCCCCTACAAAGGGTTCAAACTGTGGCTTTTTTACTCAAAGAGAAAGGGGGTTCATTATGATAAACCATTGATGACTCCCCTTGAGGTTCTGGCCCTCAGCCCGCAACCGGGACTGATTATTTATCAGTAAAAAGGTGGGTGTGAGATTTTAATTTGATGGATTGACCTGACCCCTGAAAACTAACCACTTGTACTTAAACGTTGTGCAATATTGTTGAAAACCAAGAAAAGGCGCCCCTGTAGGCGCCTAACTCTTGTTATACCAAAAATGGGTGGATGACGGGGTGGTGATGAAAATAGATGAGGCCTTAATGAAGACAATCAGTTACTTTAAGAAGGTAGCTTAATCCCCTACTCTGCTCTATCAGGCTGAAAGTTTGTTTACTTTGCTACAGTTGACAAACCTATTTTAAATAAAAAAAGACAGGCTTTTACACCTGTCTTCTCTTATTAAATATATATCTTTACTTATTCAGTAAGGTCTACTATTTCTGCATCAGGAGCATTTTTCTTGATAGATTCTATGCCATTGATACAACCTGTTTTTTGTTTGTAGCTTTCACCTACTGCAATAATTTCCCCATTACCTGCTTTTAGCCTAAAACGATATTCACCAGACTTGTCAGTGTATACTTCAAACTTTCCTGCCATTATAGCCCCCTGATATTATATTGGAAATCTTTCTTGTGGTTCATCTATGGTAGTAGAAACTGGTTCTTGCTTCTCTATCTTCGGTTTTGCTTTTTTCTTAGAGGCTCTTTTTATCTGCTTCAAAACAGTCTTATAATCTTCTATAGCCTCTAAAGCATTTTCACTATCTACAACTTCTCTTTTCAGTACATCATTCTTTAAGATAGATTCAATCTCTTTATCATCAAACTTAATACCTGATGAACTTTTCTTTAGTTCCTTTCTGATTAGGTCTATACCTGAATCACTCATTAAGATAGCGCCTATAAAGAATCTGTTAACTACTTTCTTGTATGCGTGAAAATCTTCAATAGCATCTTTGTTAAGTCCTTCTTTGCAAAGGATAAATAGGTATTCTTGGTCTTGTTCTTTTCTTGAGTTTAGTTCTGTAAAATCAAACTTGCAGATTTGTGTATGGGCAATCTTTTTTCCATAAGACATTCTATAAATAATCCACTCAACACCATTAGTAAGAACTATCCATTCAATCCCTTGATTAGCACCATAGTTTGTTGCTTGATTGATGTGAGAATCATTTAATTTTATTCCAATAGCTTTTACTTCTATTAAGAACTTAACATCACCATCAACTTTAATAGCTAAATCACAATAGATATTTTTAATGGCAAACTCTCTTGTAATTTCTTCATACTGGTCATAGCCAAAAACATCATGTAGAATATTACTGATAATAGAAACAGTATCAGCCTCATTGATGTCTTTATTTTTGGCAGTAATTAGAATCTTTTGATATTTTTTAACAGTCTTACTTAATCTTTCTGTTACTCTCTTTGGAATACTTGCCATGTATTTCTCCTTTCAATCAGTATTTCATGAAAATTTAGAATAACATACAAAAAACATCTGTCAATGATTTTTAGAGTCAAAAGCTGTATTGAATGCTCTAATAGGCATATGTCCCTATTTCAAATTGGTTGCTTCATTATC
>Ga0070728_10000709_pt1 | contig 59556 bp, 59 predicted proteins | sample tdDd471_FD_66723 | JGI IMG/M metagenome (GOLD analysis project Ga0070728, IMG submission 66723) | Marine sediment microbial communities from the Atlantic coast under amendment with organic carbon and nitrate - tdDd47.1 | ecosystem: Environmental > Aquatic > Marine > Coastal > Sediment | place... | reverse complement strand
GATCAGGAGAAAGCGGCCCGAATCACCGAACGACTTGCCGAAACCCTGGAGGACCTTCCGGAGGTACCCTAAGGCAAGAGCTCTACCGGTCGTAACTATTCAGCTATGCCTCCGGCGTTTCGTTTTTTGACATGAGCCCCGAAAACTTTCCGGTTGCCGCTTCCTTTGCTATCAGCCCCGCAGGGGCTGATAGCAAAGGAAGCGGTATAGTTGTTAAACCAGAAGCATATGGTTTGTAACAGCGGTGGGTTTTAAAACCTGTTTGTCAAACTTTTCAAAAGTTTGGCCCCCGGCAGGGCCGCCGGAGGCACACTGAGCCGTTCAATAAATAGGGCCACGACGCGAAATGCGTTGTGGCCCTTTTTGCTTTAGCGGCGTTGGTTCCGGGTTACATTTTGTATGTCCTGTCGATGGTTTTGATGTACAGGATGTTGCCCTCGTTTTTCACAAAGACGTTGATCTGGAGGTCCCGGCTCTTCTCTTTTAAAATTTCTTCCAGATGAAGGGTGGCTTTATCGTCTGTGAGTAGCTGCTTTACGCGCTCCGAGTCGGGAAACTGCAGAAGGACTTTTTCTCCCGGAGCCTGCTCCACGTCGCCGCATGGAACGACCTCACCGGAGGGGACAGGAAGGCGGCCCAGCTCCTCCTCACTTGCGTTGGCGTATATCTTGGCCACCATATAATCCAGAACGCCCAAACCGTAGAGGGGCAGTTCGCAAAGGGCGACGATGAATCCCCGGGGGCGTTTGCGTGAGATCTGTATCTCTTCGACGGTCTCTTTGCAGTAGGGCTGTCGGCTCAAGGTGTACGTGCCTTCATCTTCTTCCAGCATATAGACGACGTTGATCCGCTCTCCCACACCTTTTTCCCCGTAGCCCACCTCTTCCACTCTGGGTGCTGACATGGTGAGGGCCGAGGCACAGCCCATGGTCAAGAGAAGGCTTAAGAGGAAGATGGTGCTTATGATGTTTTTCAGGTGCATGGTGTTCTCCCGTTGCTCTGTTGGCAGATGGGCTTCCGGTTCTAGTTGATAAGCGGGGTGAGCCCCCGGCTTTTCATTTTTTTGCGTGAGTCCTCAGAGAGGGCGTAATTGATGACCTCTCGGATCATGCCGGAAGGCTCGCCACGGGTGACCAGGGAGAAGGTCTGCGTGTAGGGGTATTCCGGGTCGGAAGGGGACAAACCGTCGATGATAAAGGTGTGGATGTCATCGTATTGGTTCACCACACTTCGGGTGGCAAAGGAGATGGTTCCGGGGATGTGATTCACCGCCTCTACGGCACCTGACGATTTTGCCGCCTGGTAGTCGAATTTTAATTGGGAGGCGCCCATGGCCTGGTTGGTAAAGTTGACGTAGGCGGCGGTCTCCCTGACGGGGGTGACGATGCGGACGGGCAGATCCGGGCCACCCACCTCACTCCAGTTGCTGATGAAGCCGCTGAAGAGCTGTCTCACCTGAGCCAGGGTGAGGTTGGTGACGTTGATGTCATTTCCGGTGATGACCACCATGGGGTCCTTGCAGAGGGGAATCTCCACGAGGCCTGACTTTTTGTCTGTGGCGGAAAGTTTAAGGGCCGTGGTCGCCATTTCGTTGATACCGGTTTTGACCCGGTTAATCGAGATCTGGGATGAGAAGATGTGGACGTTGGCTTTGATGCCCGTGGCTTTTGTGAATTCGCTCAGGACCTGGCCTCGGAAAATTTCAGAAATTTGCGAGGAGCAGCTGGTATTGATGACTCCCTTGGCGAAAGCAGGGGCAGGCAGTGTGAACGCTATAGCGATGAGTAATACGAAAAGAGCTTTTGGGGTGGTTGGCATGGCATCTCTCCGATACGGGGTTATGATTCTATGTCCTTGGAAATAAATAGACTGTTGGCCATTTCTTGCGTTTATAAAAAATACGTACAAGTGACAGTAAGGTAAAGAGAAAATATCTTATTGTTCTGTTTGTTGAGAAAAAAACAGGGTGCATGCCCATCAATTGAGTCGTTGAGAGAAAGCTTTTTTGGGGGAAATGTGGAACAGTGATCGCGTTGGGGAGAGTTGGTTACACAATTGTGTTGACAGCAAAAAACAGCCCCGTTTATACTGTTCATTAATGATATACCATGTTCGATAATGCTGAACATTGATGCCGGATGGCTGTAACGCTCACTATTGCCTCCGGCGGCCCTGCCGGGGGCTAAACTTCTGCCTGAATCCATAAGAGCAGTTTGAACAAACATGTCTTAAGACGTTGCCCTTGAATGACGTCTGCTTTCAAGCTGGCACATCTTGCTGCCAGGGGCGTACTTTCGTGTTCCACAGAGAGGGCTTAAGGACTCGGCTGAAGAAGGATATGCCTCACCTCAGAAGATAAACTTGTACCATCGACATAGAGGGAGACCACCATGCAGATTCGTGGAGGAAAGGAGTTGCTCAGTGACGTCCAGGAGAAGGGGCTATGCGTCGACTGTGGCGGCTGTGTGGGGCTGTGCCCCTATTTTCGCAGTCATCGGGGGCGAGTGGCCATGCTGTTTGAGTGCACTCTGGATGAGGGGCGGTGCCATGCCCACTGTCCCAAGGTAGAGGTGGATATGGATGCTGTGAATCGGTGCGTCCTTGGCGTCCCTTACACCGCTGACCCTGCAGGCACCATTCGCCGTATCGTCAAGGCACGGGCCGGGGAGAAGATGATCGGTCGGGCACCCTACCAGAACGGTGGGGCGGTCTCCTCCCTGCTCGCCCTTGCCTTTGACTCGGGCCTTATCGATGCAGCGGCCTTGACGGAACGAAAGGGGCTTATTCCCCGTCCCCGTGTGGTCACCGACGTGGAGGGTGTGCTCGCCTGCGCTTCCTCGAAGTACATGGCTTCTCCCACGGTTTCTGCCGTCCATGAAGCCAGGGAAAAGGGGTATCAACGTATTGCCATGGTGGGGACACCCTGTCAGGTGACCTCTGTGGGGCAAATGAGATGCAATGCCCTGGGGCGATACGACAGCGACCCCATGGCCCTTACCATCGGACTCTTTTGTACATGGGCACTGGATACGCGAGACCTAGTCGCCATGGCCAGCAAAGAGCTTGATCTTTCCACCGTCACCGGTATGGATGTTCCTCCACCCCCCGCCTCGGTGTTTTCGTTTAAAACCACGAACGGCACCGTGAACCTGCCCCTTGAAAAAGTACGCGAAGCAATCCCCGACGGATGCAGGATCTGTCCGGACATGACCGCAGAGTTTACGGATATTTCTGTTGGTGCCATGGAGGGAGACACAACGTGGAATACCCTTATATGCCGAACTGAGGCTGGAGACGCTCTCGTGGATGAGGCGGTCAGCCGAGGTTACCTGGATGTTTTGCCCATGGAGCCGGAGCAGGTGGAGGGGCTTTTGAAAGCCTCTTCTGCCAAGAAAGCCCGGGCTTTAACCAAAGCCATGGAAGATGACCTGCTGAACAACGGGGAGGGGACTTCGGCCCTTCGGATCGACCGTGCCGTTGTTGAACAAATTTGTAACTATTCAGCTTGTGCCTCCGGCGGCCCTGCCGGGGGCTAAGCTTTTAAAAAGTTTAACAAACAGGTCTTAAAAAGACCCTTGAACGAATTTCGTTTTAAAGGCGGATGTGATTTGCCCCGAGGAACGAGGGGCAAGGCGCATCCGCAACCTGCTTTCAAGGTGGTACACCTTGCCGCCGGAGGCATCTTTTTGCGAGCCAGGAGGAGAGATGAGCCATTTGCATGAGGAAAAGCCGGGGACCCGCCGGCTCTGTATGGGAAACGAGGCCATTGTCAGGGGAGCCCTTGAAGCTGGTGTTGCCGTGGCGGCCGGCTATCCCGGAACCCCGTCGTCAGAGATCATCGAGACCCTGTCATCCATGGCTGAGCCCATGAATCTTTATGTGGAGTGGTCCGTCAACGAAAAGGTGGCACTGGAAGTGGCCTCATCCGCGTCGTTTGCCGGCCTTCGGACCATGGCGGTGATGAAGCAGCCGGGGCTTAACGTTGCGTCTGATTATCTGCTTCACCTGTCAGGGTCCGGCACGCGTGGTGGCATGGTGTTGATTTCAGCCGACGACCCCGGGGCTCTGTCCAGTGTCAATGAAGGGGAGACGCGCCACTACGCCAAGCTTATGGAGGTGCCCCTGCTGGAACCGGGGGACTTTCAGGAAGCCAAGGAGATGACCACCTGGGCATTCGAGCTCTCCGAAACCATACGAAACCTCGTCTTGCTGCGAACGGTGACCCGGCTCTCCCATGCCAGCGGAACCGTGGAGATGGGGGAACTGCAGGAAACTGAGAAGAAGGCACGCTTCAAACACGACGGCTTTATCATTGACCCCATGGAAGGGGTGGTGATGAGTCCACCGGTGGAGTGGAAGCACGGGCAGCAGCAGGAGAAATTGAAGCAGGCCCAGGAACTCTTTGAAACCTCACCGTTTAACACCTACGAGGGGCCGGAAACACCCGAACTTCTCATTATCACCAGCTCGGTCTGCAACCTCTACTGCAAAGAGGCCGTCAAACTCCTCGACGCCGAAGAGAGGGTGGGGATCTTAAAGCTCGGCACCACGTGGCCCCTGCCTGAAACATTGGTAAAAAAACACCTGGCCACCACCGATAAAATTTTCGTGGTGGAAGAGGTGCTTCCCTTCCTCGAAGGGGAGATCAAAATTCTTGCTGCCGAATCGGTGGGTGAGGTCGGAGCGAAAACCTTTTACGGCAAAAGGGACGGGGCTCTTCCCTCCACCGGAGAGATGAACCCGGACCGTGTGGTTGCAGCGCTCTCCGGGATTCTGAATGTTGAGTATGCAGGCTTGGAGGCTGCCTATGCCCAACGTGCCACAGAGATCTCCTTCATGGGGTCCCCAAACCGGGAAGCAACTTTCTGCCCGGGATGCCCCCACCGAGCCTCCTTCTGGTCCATAAACACAGCACTCTCCATGGACAAGCAAAACGGGTTTGTCTGCGGGGATATCGGCTGTTACTCCATGGCCGTCCTGCCTGCGGGATTCTCGACGCTGAAAACCCTCCACGCCATGGGCTCCGGCACCGGTGTGGCCAGCGGGTTCGGAAAGCTGTCAAAGTTCGGCATGGATCAGCCCGTGGTATCGGTCTGCGGGGACAGCACCTTCTTTCATTCGGCCATGCCACCCCTTGTCAATGCGATTCACAATCAGTCTGACATGACCCTCATCGTTCTGGATAACAGCGGCACCGCCATGACAGGGTTTCAAACACACCCCGGCCTTGCCGCCGATGCCATGGGAGAGGCGGCCACCTCCATCGATATCCCCAACGTGTGCGAAGCCCTCGGTGCCAAAGTGAAGGTGGGCGACCCCTTTGAGGTGATGAAGACCCGGGAAACCCTCTTCGACCTGATGGAAGAGGACGGCGTCAACGTACTGATCCTGAAACAGGCCTGCGCCTTAAGCCCCGACAAAAAAAACACCAAAGCGTGGGACATGGCCGTGGATGAATCGATCTGCCTGGGGGAAGGGTGCGGATGCAACCGCTTCTGCACACGGGTTTTTGCCTGCCCCGGCCTCGTCTGGGACAAAGAAAAAGGCAAAGCCCGCATCGACGAGGTGGTCTGCACAGGCTGCGGTGTCTGCGCCGAAATCTGCCCGGTGGGTGCCATTGGGAAAGAGGCGGTGGGGGCGTAGGGCAAAAAAGTGTGCCTTCGGCGGTGAGGTGGGGCCACCTCGAAAGCTTATTGCCATTGCGATTTGTCCCTCGTTCCTCGGGGCAAATCGCAATGGCGTTCGCCGCGGGCTGCGCCCGCCACCATAGCTGAGGGTTTGAACCGGGTTTGTTACAAGCTTCGCAACGTTGTGTTGGCTGTGTGAGGAGTTTGGGGCTTTCCAATCCAGGCTGACTTTCTCAAGAATACTGACCATGGGCAAGGCCCGTTAGCGAATGTGATCGACACGAGGAACGAGGGGCGGGAGCATTCGCAACCCGCTTTCGAGGTGGCACACCTCGCCGCCGGAGGCATAATTTTTTTTAGCGAAGGAGACGGGAGCGTATGGAGACTATCGTACTTCCGCATGATCCGTACAATTTGATTATCACGGGTGTGGGTGGGCAGGGCAACGTCATGACGTCTCGGACAATCGGGGCCATGCTGGCGGCGCAGGGGCTGTTTGTGACCATTGGGGAGACCTTCGGGGCGTCTCAGAGAGGCGGGTCGGTGATGAGTCATCTGCGTATTTCGAAGAAGTCGAGCTGGTCGCCTCAGATACCCTTGGGCAAGGCGCACATGGTGGTCTCCATGGAGCCTTCGGAGGCCATTCGGGTGCTCAAGGATTTCGGGAACCACGGGGTGAAGGTGATTACCAATACGCGTCCGTTTCTGCCGGTGGGGGTGATTTCCGGGCAGCTTAATTATCCGTCGGATAAAGAGATCCGGGAGTGGATTCTTGAGATGACCGATACCGCATGGTTTTTAAATGCCACGGAGGAAGCCGTCAAGATTGGTGCGCCGGTGCTGGGCAACATCATCATGGCCGGAGCCCTGGCGGGATCAAAGGACCTTCCTTTGGCGAAGGAAATTTTCGAGGGGGCAGCACGGGAGAGGTTTAAAGGGGAGACGCTTGATCAGAATCTCGCAGCATTTGATGTGGGGTACGCGGCGGTTGCCGACTGAACCGCACCCCACATCAGCTGCGAACTATAGGAGAATATATTCGATGAAACTCCCTCACTGAGGAAGTGTTCTCTTATGTTACACATACCGTGCCAAGTGTTTTGAAAAAGTTGAACGCCCTTGTAATAAGGGGGTTTCAGCGAAGTGAGAATGTAGGGGTGATTGGTGGGCGTGGTTAAAAAAGAACCACGTGGTTCCATAATAGGCACGGTGGGCCGCTCTGTGGGTATAAATACCACACAGGGCGGTTTTTTATTCCGGTGAAGGCAACATCTGGGCAGGGGTTGGAATGTCAGATGCCTGTGGGCTTGTGGAGCAGAAGGCAGCCATTATGTTCGTGTCCTTAAAAACGGAATACCCATGCATCAGGTCCAGTTCACATATGGTGCACGCCCTTGAGACAAATCAACCATGGATTCGCTGCACGTTTTATAACCTGTTTGTCAAACTTTTCAAAAGTTTGGCCCCCGGCAGGGCCGCCGGAGGCAATATTGCGTTGAATAGGTACTATAACCCAAGCTTTAATGCGGTTCCCACCTCTATCTCATGATAGGACTCCCCAAAGGCGTTCCTGAATTGATCAAGGGTCCAGTCGCAGCTATCGTGGGGGGAGAGGCCCACCTCGGTTGCCCCTGTCTTTTTGATGGCAGCAATACCGTTTTGTACGTCCTTTTCGTTAAGGCCGTTCCACGGCATGCGATCCGCACCCACAAGTTTCTGGAGGTTGACGGGGCCGAGCATCATACGCCCGCCGTGGATGGGGTAGTGCAAGCCGCCAATGACAGCGAACACCGGTTGGGGGAATAGAGAGGTGCAGCGCTCAAGGAGGCGTTCGATGGAAGGGTGCCCACACCCGATGATGAGGGCGATGCCCTTGTCTTTGACGTGAATGGCCAGGGCATGTTCCACGGTGTATCCCATAAGAAAAAGGGAACGTCCCATGGGGCCCATGGACCAGATACCGGGGGCAATCTCCAGCGGCTCTGTGACGGTGACAGCCTTGCATCCGTCTGGCAGCTGACCGGTGAGAGGTTGCGGGGAGTACACAGGAAGGTCCTGGCAAGGGTGAGGGCCCTTGGAAAAGGAGAACCGCTTCTCTTTCTCCTCCTGGATTCCGCCCACATGGTCCCGGTGAAGGTGGCTGAGAAAAAGGGCATCAAGGTTTTCCAGATTTACACCGAGTGTTTGTGCATTCGTCAGAAGCGGTGACGGATGATCCCCCTTTTCGTTGGCCCCCACATCGAGAAGGATGCGTTTGCCGTCGGCTTCCACGAGATAGGAGACCCCTGCCTCGGTGGTCAGCTCACCATTGGTGGCGTGGTAGTCTATCAGGGGAAGAATGGAAAGGGTGGATACGGTTCGTGAGGTATCGAGCTTCGGCGCCTTGAAGGCGGTATCTTCCATCTGTTGACGACGGATCCCCTTGGCAAGCTTGCGTTTCAACAGGGCTATGGGGGCGACAATGATGAGTCCAAGAAACAGCATGAGATAAGGCATGGGTTTCTCCAAGTTGAGTTAAGGGTATGTGCTCTGGTGCTGTATGGCATCAGGGATAAAATATGGGTATGGTTATTTATGATGCGTGGGGGCATTCTTTTTATTCATCTTCAGGCGTTGCTTCGTTTACCGCCGGAGTCACTCAGCTGGCCTGGGTGGGCGAACCGATGAGTATCACGGGTAATCTTATCCACGGGCGCATTCGCCAACTGGGGTCCAGGGGATCATCCCCTGGCCGCCGGAGGCTTGTTTCTTTTAAATCTCCACCACCTGGTCCATCTCCACCCCTTTGCGTCCCTCTTTCAGGGTGACGGCAGCGATGGTGGGGTCGTGTTCAAAGTAGAGGGTCCAGTTTTTTTCCACGGCCTCTTTCAGGGTGCGCTCCTTCTCGGCCATGATGACCAGTGGCTGGTTGTCGTACCCCATATGCCAGGGCACAGGGATGTGGGCCGAGGTGGGAATCAGGTCTCCGCAGTAGAGGAGGGCGCCGTTCTCGTCTTTGATGAGGGGGAGCTGCTGGCCGCAGGTGTGGCCGTCGGAAAAGAGAAGCTCGATGTTTGGAAGGGGCAGATTGTTGCCGTCAAGGACGGTCAGCTGGCCGCTTTTCTCCATGGGGGCCCAGTTGTTCGAAAAGAAGCTGGCCCGGTCTCTCATGGTGGGGCTTTTCGCCCAGTCAAGCTGGCGCTTCTGAGTGTAGTAGGTGGCGTTGGGAAAAGTGGGCACCGCCACGCCATCTTTTAAAAAAGTGCTCCCCCCTGCGTGGTCAAAGTGGAGGTGGGTGAGGATCACGTCGGTGATCTCCGCTGTGGAGAGGCTATAATCAGACAGCGCTTCATCGGGACTTCGGGTGGAGGTGACCCCGTAAATGGCCAGTTCTTTTTCACTGAATTTCGTGCCGCACCCCGTGTCCACCAAGATGTTGCGCCCATGGCCGCATAGGAGCAAGGTCCTTGCCTTCAGGGGGATGCGGTTTTTCTCGTCAGCCGGAATCTTTCTTTCCCAGAGAGGCTTGGGCACCACCCCGAACATCGCCCCACCGTCCAGAAGAAAATCACACATCTCCACCGCAAAACATTTGTAGCCGCCACATTCCATCCTGCCACTCCCTTGAAAAAATCCATTTCATCATCGCAGCACACATTCGCCACACCTTTTTTAAAAAAGGTATACCACTTGATTTGGCCTGTAAATACCTGAATATCAAAGGGAGCCAATGTTCCTTGAGGAGGCCTGGGACCATCTTGAAGGCAGGTGGGGTAAGAGAAAAGAGTAAAAAACTGCCTCCGGCGGCGAGGTGTGCCACCTCGAAAGCAGGTTGCGGATGGGCTTTGCCCCTCGTTCCTCGGGTCAAATCACATCCGCCTTTCGTGCAGGAATGATTTAGGACGTGCTTTTAAGGCCTGTTTGTTAAACCCACTCTTTCAGATCAGGCAAAAGTTTAGTCCCCGGCAGGGCCGCCGGAGGCATAGCTATATCGTTACGTTTGGCTTTGATTTAAATGGGAAAGGGTGGGTTGAAGGGGCCTTCGCAGGCTGTGGAATACTCGGGTATGACCGGGCCAACGACTCCATGTGCATAACGAAAGTCGTCGTGCACCCGAAGTCAGGTGCTCCGCAGGAGCGCCTGACTTCGGGCGCCATATGGGGTCCAGGGGATCATCCCCTGGTCAGGCTGCGTTGCGCATGGTGTCGATACGCCGGTCTTTCTCTTCCCAGACGCCGTTGATCCAGGTTTGAAAGTGGGCGCGGAAGTCGGGGTCGTTTTCGTAGGACCCGATGGTGTCGTGGGTCACCTCCATGAGTTCCACGTGGACCTTGACGGCCTTCACCTTTCCGCAGAGGTACTCCCCAAAGCTTTTGGGCCCGTCGGGGTAGACGATGGTGACGTTGACGATGCCGGTCATCAGCTCACCCATGGATCCCAGGACAAAGGCAACGCCGCCGGCCTTGGGCTTGAGGAGGTTCGTGAAGGGGGAGTTCTGTCTGCTGTGCTTGCCCGGGGTAAAGCGGGTGCCTTCCACAAAGTTGACGATGGAGACCGGCAGGGTTTTGTATTTTTCACAGGCCTTGCGGGTCACCTCGATGTCCTTGCCCTTGAGGTGGGGGTTCTTCTTCAGAAACTCCTTGGAGTAGCGCTTCATGAATGGGAAGTCCATGGCCCACCAGGCAAGGCCCATGATGGGGACCCATATGAGCTCTTTTTTGAGGAAGAATTTGAGAAAGGGGATTTTGCGGTTCAGTGCCCGCTGGAGGATGAGGATGTCGACCCAGCTCTGGTGGTTGCTGATGACGAGGTACCACATATCTTTTTTCAGACCCTCGGTTCCGGTAATTTCCAGGTCAAAATCCTGCATGAGCCACATATTGAAGGTGTTCACATCGATCCAGGTGGTGGCGAGCACATCGAGGATTTTCCGTGAAATTACCTGCCAGAAGGAGAAAGGGATCAGGAATTTGGTCACAGCAACGGTGACGAGGGGAACAATGATGACAATGGAGTTGAGAAAGTAGAGCAGGAAGGCGAGCATACCCCTGACCGGGCCTGGCAGAAAGGATAGCATGGTTGGTGACCTCCGTGGATGGGTTGGTTTGGTGATGGTTACATACCGGTTTCGGGAACGCTCCGCAGCCACGTGACGGAGTCGGGCTTGGTGTGCTTGAGTCAATCTGCACCTTACCGGCTTGGTTCTCTTTCCATATATGCAAACATCGTGCCTGATAGGCAACGGGAAGGGAAGAGCTTGACGTTCAGGCAGTTTAGGCCGTGGGGGAACATTGAATGTGGATGGCAAAGAGAGGGGATGTGCAAATCAAGCAACTTGATTTGCACAATTTGTACAGAACAGGCTGGGTCAGCCGTGGAAGCGCCGGGTGATCTCATCGTAGGCAAGGGAGGTTCCACCGAAAATATCCAGGGCGCTGCCCACGGTGAAGTCGATGGCTCCTTTGCCAAGGGTGTCGATTTTGTCGATATCGGAGATGGCGCGAATCCCCCCCGCATAGGTGAGTGGGAGTTTTCCCCACTGCCCCAGCAGCTCAACAAGAGGCTCTTCGATGCCTGAGACCATGCCCTCCACATCCACGCCGTGGATGAGGAATTCATGGCAGGAGTCAGCCAGTCGGTCGAGAAGGGGAAGGGTGATCACCTCATCGGTCCATTTCTGCCAGCGGTCCGTGACGATGCGGTAGCCCTCGTCGCTCCGCCTGCAGCTGAGGTCCAGGACAAGCCGTTCTTTTCCCACCGTCTTGACCAGCCGTGAGAGCCGCTCCTCGTCAATTCGGCCGTCATGGAAGACGTGGGACGTGACGATGATGGATGAGGCCCCCCGGTCGAGCCAGGTTTTGGCGTTTTCACACGTGATACCGCCCCCAAGCTGCATGCCATCTGGCCAAGCGGCCAGGGCCTCACAGGCAGCCTCCTCGTTGCCGGCACCCAGTTGGATGATATGGCCTCCGGTGAGGCCGTCATTCCGGTAGCGTTCGGCAAACCAAGACGCAGGGTGGGTGGCGGCGAAGTTGGTGGTGGGGGCATCGTCCCCGTCTTTCAACGTGCCGCCCACGATTTGTTTGACGACCCCCTGGTGGAGGTCGATGCAGGGTCTGAATTTCATGGCAAGCTATCCCGGAGAGTGGTTCAGTCAGCGATGTAAGTGGCGCAGGAGTTATCAGACTCCCAGGCTGAGACGCGGGACACCTTGACTCCGTCCACGTTTACGCGCCGCTCCAGCTCTTTGGCGATGTACATGGCAATGTGCTCTGAAGAAGCGGGTGCCTCGCTGAAGATTTCGAGCTCATTCAGGTATTTGTGATCCAGCGTGTCGATCACCTCTTTGAGCTCCTTTTTGACGATGCCGAAGTCCATGAGGACACCGCCCTTGTCGAGCTTTTCTCCCTGGACGTACACTTCCACGTGCCAGTTGTGACCGTGGAGGTTTTCACACTGCTTGCCCACCATGGTGAGTCTGTGGGCGGCTGCAAAACGAGTCGTAACTTTCAATTCAAACATGGGCTCTCCTTTGGCGTGTGGCAGAGGTGTCGCGTCACTTTCGGTCGTGTAGGGCCCCAACCCATAGGGTTGGGGCCTTGAGCTCTGTCGGTATGAACTCCCTGAACAAGGCGTATTAAGGGCTAATATCCGGAACCCTTGAGGAGGTTTTTCAGCCTGTTGCTGAACTTTTCAGAATCAAGCTTTTCAAACTCCCGAAGCAGCTTCTCCTGTTTTTTGGAGAGTTTTTTGGGGGTGGTGATCTCCACCTGGATGATCTGGTCGCCCCGTCGGCCCCCTCGAAGAGAGGGGATGCCCTTGCCGGGGAACCGGAAGGTATCGGCATACTGAGTACCGGCTGGGATCTTGAGTGTTTCGTCACCTTCCAGGGTGGGGATGGTGATGGTGGCTCCCAGGGCTGCCTGGGTGAATGAAATCTCCACCAGGCAGATGATGTCCGTGTCGTTGCGCTGGAAGTGCTTGTGGGGACGCACGGAGATAAAGACGTAAAGATCGCCGGGGGGGCCTCCGTTGGGGCTGGCTTCCCCTTCGCTGGTGAGGCGCAGGCGGGAGTCGGTGTCCACCCCTGCGGGGATCTTCAGGGAGACGGTCTTGCTGACTGCAATCTGGCCGCGTCCACGGCACTCGGTGCAAGGGGTCTTGATGGTCTTTCCGCGTCCCTGGCAAGAGGGGCATGTGGAGCGGACGGTGAAGAAACCCTGGCTCTGTGTGTGCTGTCCTGTGCCCTTGCAGAGATGGCAGACCTCTGGCTCGGTACCGGGCTTGCATCCGTTGCCCTCACAAGTGGGGCAGGTTTCTCGCTTGTCCAGCTTGATCTCTTTTTCCGTGCCGAAGGCGGCCTCTTCAAAATCGATGGTGAGGTCGTACCGAAGGTCGGCACCCCGCTGGACACGGCTTCTGCCACGTCCGCGTCCCCGGCCACCGCCCATCCCGAAGAAGTCTTCGAAGATGTCGCCAAAGTTTGAGAAGATGTCATCAAACCCGCCGGCACCGGAGAATCCATTGCCCTCAAGGCCCTGGTGGCCGTACTGGTCGTAAACCTGGCGCTTCTTGGCGTCGGTGAGGACATCGTAGGCTTCGGCGGCTTCTTTGAACCTGTCCTCGGCCTCTTTGTCTCCAGGGTTTCGGTCGGGATGATACTTAAGTGCCAGCTTGCGGTATTTCTTTTTCAGCTCCTCGGCACTCGCGTCGCGATCGACGCCGAGGATTTCGTAGTAGTCTCTTTTCGTCGTCATGTATATTTCCGATACGCTTCCAACAGGTTGTCACGATTGACCAATTGTGATAGTTCCGTGGTTTGGTCCTGCGATGCGCCCCTCTTGGGGCACGGGATCATATTTTTTATTATCTAAGGCTGCGCAAAACATGCGGCATGGCCGTCGGCGTGGTTCCGCCACCATCAGGTGACGTTCATCAGGGCGCACCCCTCCCATGTCGGCAGAACCATGGACTAAATTAAACCAGAATTTGGTGTTGTCAATGAATAATGTAGAGCTTCCCTTTATCAGGGAGATGTTTGACGCCATCGCCCCGAAGTATGATTTTTTGAATCGAAGCCTGAGCCTGTACCAGGATGTGATCTGGAGACGCAGGGCCATCGCCTCCCTCAAGCTTGGAAACGGGCGCGGAAAAAAAATGCTGGATGTGGCCTGTGGCACTTGCGATATGGCCATCGAGGCAGTTCGCCGAACCCAGGGGCGCCTTGCTGTCACCGCCACCGATTTTTCCTTTAATATGCTGGCCCTCGGTAAAATCAAGGTGGCCAAAGAACCCCACGGAAAGGCCATTGCCCTGGCCCAGGGAAACGGCCTGGCCCTCCCTTCCTTTGATGAGGCCTATGACGCCGTCACCATCGCCTTCGGCATCCGCAACATCATGGACCGCAAAGGTGCCCTGGAGGAGTTCCACCGCTGCTTGAAGGAAGAGGGCCGCGTCGCCGTGCTTGAACTCACCACCCCTACAAACAAACTGCTGCGGGGGCTTTACCTTCTCTACTTCCAGAAGGTCCTTCCCATCATCGGCGGACTCTTTTCCAAAAACAAAGGGGCCTACAGCTACCTGCCCGACTCGGTGCTCAAGTTCCCCAGCCACGCCGAATTCAAAGCCATCATGACCGAGGCCGGCTTCACCGACGTTCACGCCCGCCCCATGACCTTCGGCATCGTGACCCTCTTCACCGGCAAAAAGGGGTAAAAAGTGTGCCTCTGGCGGCAAGGGGCTGAGCCCCTTGACCCCAGGTTCGAGGGGATTCGATCTTTCCTCATCGTCGTGCAACCCTAAGGGGCTTCGTGTTCTTCGTGGTTTTATACAAACAATACGCTTGAAACGAGTTGTTTGGCTCTTTTTAATTGCAGGATTTCAGGGGGATGTGTACTGTTTTAGGTTGGTTTGGTTCGTTTGGTACACCCCTGAAAGTATCTGGAGAGAAAGATGAGCGCAGTTGCAGCCTTGCCCCGCTACAGTGCCGCTGAGGAGATCGCCAACAGCATCACCCACGGTGTCGGGGTGCTCTTCGGCATCGCGGCATTGTGTATCATGACCACCTTTGCCTCTCTCTATGGCGACGCCTGGCATATTATCGGGGCCAGTGTTTTTGGCACCACGCTGGTTCTCCTCTATTCTTTTTCGACCCTCTATCACAGCATTCCCATCCCCCGCGCGAAATCCGTCTTCAGGGTCCTGGACCACGCCGCCATTTTTCTGCTCATCGCCGGTACCTACACTCCCTTCACCCTTGTGAGCCTTCGAGGCGCTTGGGGATGGGCTTTGTTCGGTGTCATTTGGGGGGCGGCCATCCTGGGCATCATTTTGAAAGTCTTTTCCCTCAACCGGTGGGAGTTGCTTTCCCTCGGTCTCTATACCGGGATGGGGTGGGCGGTGGCTTTTGTCGTGAAACCGCTTATGGCCGCAGTGCCAACCGGTGGGTTGGTGTTGTTGCTGCTCGGAGGGCTTTCCTACACCTTCGGAATCGTCTTTTATGTATGGGAGACGCTTCCTTTCAATCATGCCATATGGCACCTCTTCGTCCTGGGCGGCAGCGTACTCCATTTTTTCGCCGTGCTTTTCTATGTGATCCCTGTTTTCAGCTGAAAGCCTTTACCCTTGATGCCTTGATGATCAAACGCAAGGAGCCGTGGGGGGGATTCCCCCACGGCTCCTTTTTGTTTGTTGATTTTACGGGCGCAGCCCGTCAGCAAATGTGAAGGGGCGAGGCACGAGCCCTGGAGCATTTGCGCACCTGGGGTGCAGGGGATTATCCCCTGCTCAGCAGGTTCTTTGCGGTGCTGATCTCCACGAAGGAGGCGCCATTGGCGGCCCCGAAGTGGCCGGCCAGGACCACGAGGAGGTCCTCTTCCGTGAAGGCGTCTTTGGCCATGAGGCGGGTGAGGGCTTCATGGAGAAACTCATTGGTGGTTTGGTTGAGTTTCATGTAGCTGCAGTGGACGCCGAAGGAGAGGGCGAGCTCTCGCATGGTGCGTTTGCTGTAGCACTGGGCGTAGATGGGGTTTTCGCCCCGGTAGGCGGCCAGGCCCCTTATGGTGCGCCCGGTGAGGGTGTCGGCGACGATCGCCTTTGTGGGGATGCGCAGGGCCGCTTTCACCGCGGCCTTGGTGAGGTAGTCGGTGATTTTGTTTTCCAGGGTGTAGGGTGTGTCGTTGAAGGTGCTGCGACTCTCCTCGATCTCCAGGGCGATGCGGGTCATGGTTTTTACCGCCTCCACCGGGTACTTTCCGTTGGCGGTTTCACCGGAGAGCATGATGGCGTCGGTGCCGTCCAGGCAGGCATTGCCCACGTCCGAGACCTCAGCGCGGGTGGGGCGCGGGGAGTGGATCATGGAGTGGAGCATCTGGGTGGCGATGATCACGGGCTTTCGTTTTTCCACGCACTTGGTCACCAGCTTTTTCTGGATGAGGGGAATGCGCTCGGCTGGAATTTCGATGGCGAGGTCGCCACGGGCGATCATGGCGCCGAAGGCGTAATCCAGGATCTCGTCGATGTTGTCGAGGCCTTCCTGGTTTTCGATCTTGGCGATGATCTTTGCCTCGCTTCCCTTGGCGTCCAGGATTGCCTGAACCGCCAGGACATCCTCTTTTTTACGGACAAAGGAGTGGGCGATGAAGTCGACATCGTTTTCGGCGGAGTACTTGATGAACTCGATGTCTTTTTCTGTGAGGGCGGGCAGGTTGATGGCCACATCGGGGATGTTGATGCTTTTTCTGCCTTTGATGGCGCCATCGTTTTCCACAACACAGTGAAGGGTTTTCCCACTTTTTCCGGTGACGGAAAGGGCGATGTCGCCGTCATCGATGAGAAGCTGGCTTCCTACGGGGACGTCGTCGGCAAGACCGTCGTAAGAGACGCAGAGGAGGCCGGCCTTCGAGGTGCCGGAGGCGTCGCCCCGCACGTCCATGGCGTCTCCGGCGATGACCTGAAGCTCGCCCTCCATGGGCACCGTGCGTATTTCGGGCCCCTTGGTGTCGATCATGATGGCGAGGTGCTCAGAGACGGCCCGAACATTGTCGATGACCTCAGTGGCGTTGTCGGTGGTCATGTGGGCGGTGTTGAGGCGCACCACGTTCATCCCGGCAGCGTAGAGCTCTTTTAAAAAATCAACATCACACTTCAGGTTGGAGATGGTTGCTACGATCTTTGTCTTTTTTTCCACGGGTTAACCGCCTTGTCCGTCGTCTGGGTTCCGCCGCACTCCGAGGCATCCGGCGTCATTGATGATGATGTGTTCATCGCACATGACGCGGCTGCGGCCGCCTTGATTCCTTTGGTTACTCTACAGGAAGCGATACCAAAATAAAACGGTTCATTCAGGATATCGGTTCCTTGCCTGCCATGCCATTTGAGTTCCGGGGACTGGGGGTGGATGGAGAGCCCTGTCGGGTACAATCCTATTGTTTTTTTCTATGGGCTGTGTGGTATTTGTGGTATTATTAAAGGGTGTTGAATCGCCTTACGGGGTTTCCTTTCGACGCTGACATACCTGATTGTTTCGTCTCCAAAAATCCTGCCAAGCCCCGGTTTCATTTTTTGACAGACAGCTTCCCTGCAAGACAATGTCGATGGTTTGCGCCATGGGCACGACATCGTCTTTGTGCACGGTCCCTTCAATCATGCCCCACGGGCGTGCACCGGCTGGCTCACAGAGTCCGCCCCAACCCTTAAAAACAAGCTGAGAGACAAGCCGATGAACGTACTGGTCGTGGATGACGAGGTCTTATCTGTTGAGCTTCTCAAAGAAGCGCTGATCACCATGGGGTATCAGGTGGCTGTACGGGAAAACGGGCACGACGCCCTTACTTACCTTCGGGATCATGGGGATTGCCGTATCGTGATTACCGATTGGGAGATGCCGGATATGGACGGCATCGAACTGACGCGTCAGATTCGCAACGAGACGCTGGGGCACTACGTCTACATCATCATGGTCACCAGCCGGGGGGGCACGGCCAATGTGGTGGAGGGGCTGGAGGCTGGAGCGGATGACTTCATGTCCAAGCCTTTTCATCCCTCGGAGCTGGAGGTACGTCTGCGGTCGGGGCAACGGCTGATGTCCTTAGAGGCGAGCAACATGACGATCTTTGCTCTGGCCAAGCTGGCGGAGTCCCGGGACCCTGAAACAGGTGCCCACCTGGAGCGGGTGCGGGGGTATTCACGTGCCCTTGCCTCGCACATGTCCACGGACGGGCCTTACAGCGATCAGATTGACGCCACGTTTATCGAGAATATCTATCTCACCACCCCGCTTCACGACATCGGCAAGGTGGCCATACCAGACTATGTCCTGCTTAAACCCGGGCGTCTCACCGATGCCGAGTTTGAAATCATGAAGATGCACACCACCGAAGGGGCCGCAACCCTCAACTCGGTCCTGGAGGTGGCGCCGCACGCCTCGTTCCTTCGGGTGGCCAGGGACATCGCCCTGTGCCACCATGAACGCTATGATGGGTCCGGGTACCCCAGGGGGCTTAAGGGAACAGACATTCCTCTGTCTGCCCGGATATTCTGTCTCGCGGACGTCTACGACGCACTGATCTCCAAGCGTGTTTACAAGGCGGCCTTCAGTCATGATGTGGCGAAAAACCTCATCATGGAGGGGGAAGGCACCCAGTTTGACCCCCAGGTTATTGCGGCCTTTCTTCAGTTGGAAGAGACATTTCGACGCATTGTTGCAAGTCAGGTCGACCCCTGACTCACAGCCCTTCCTCCAGGTGTTTGACGAATCGCGCCACCCCTTTTTCAATGTCCCCCACAATACCCCTGGCTGTCTCCAGATCGCCTTTTTGAGCGGCGTTCTGGAGATCAGTGGCCAACTCTTCCAGCATTTTGGCTGAGATGTTGGCAAAATATCCCTTCATTTTATGGGCCTGGGCACGGATACGCTCCAAATGGCCATCATGGGCGGCAGCCCTCAACAGTTCGAGCTCCTGCGGGGTTTTGTCGAGGAAGATGGCGACCAGCTTGTCGAGGAGGCGTGTGTTGCCCTGGATGCGTGAAAGAAGTTCTTTTCGGTCAAAAAGCGGGGGCTCCTCCACCGGGGGCTGGGTTGCGGGGGATGCAATATTCGGTGGGGAAGGCACCTTGGGAAGGCCAGGGTTTCCGAGAAGATGGGTTTGCAGGGCACTGTAGACAGCTTCGGGCATGATGGGTTTGGCGATGTGGTCGTTCATGCCTGCTGCCAGGCATTTCTCGCGGTCTTCCTCCATGGCGTTGGCGGTCATGGCCACGATGGGCACATCATGGTTTTTTACCGTGGAGAGGGGGTCCCGGACGATGCGGGTGGCCTTGAAACCATCCATTTCCGGCATCTGGAGATCCATAAAGACCAGGTCGTAGGTGGTGTGTTCCATGGCTCGAATGGCCTGCAGGCCGGTTTCGGCCACGTCGGCCCGAAATCCGAAACTCTCCAGAATGCCGAGGGCCACCTCCTGATTGATGGGGAAGTCTTCCACCAGGAGAATACGTTGGTTTCTGCGCCTCATCTCCGCCATGGTGTGACGTGTGATGAACATCTCCCGGGGTTTGGATTGGATGGGTTCTGCCCCCATCAGGGTGGCAATGCCGTTGTAAAGTTGGGAGCGCTTGTAAGGCTTGGTGAAATAGGCGTCAAATCCGGCTGCCTTAAAGCGGTTTGCGTCACCCCGCTGCCAGAGGGTGGCCATGAGGATGAGGGAGATGGCTTTCAGGGCATCATGGTTTCGTATTTTCTTCCCCAGTGTCTCGCCGTCCATGTCCGGCATCTCGCTGTCGATGATGGCAATGGTGAAGGGGTCCCGGCTGGCGGCAGCCTCAAGAAGCATGGTGATCGCCTCTTCACCTTTGGGGGCCTCCCCGGTGCGGCAGTGCCAGGCCTCAAGCTGGCTCTGCAGGGCCAGGCGGCTGCTTTTGTTGTCGTCCACCAGAAGAACACGGCTGCCGCGAATGTCTGCAGCCGGTGTCATGCAAAAGGAGCCTTCGCGTGAGCAGTTGGAAAACTTGACGGTAAACCAGAAGGTGCTGCCGCGACCGATCTGACTTTCCACCCCGATCTCCCCATTCATCAGCGTGACCAGTTGTTTTGAGATGGAGAGCCCCAGGCCGGTTCCCCCGAAGCGTCTCGTGGTGGAGACATCTGCCTGGGTGAAGGGGGAGAAAAGCGTTGCGGCGGCGTCATCGGCGATACCGATGCCCGTATCGGAGACAGAGAACCAGAGGGGAATCGCCCACTCTGTATCGGACTCCTTGTCTCGCCATCGGGTGACGTGGACAAGGATTTCACCGCTGGAGGTGAATTTGATGGCGTTGCCGATGAGGTTTACGAGGATCTGACGTATGCGTGAGGGGTCCCCCGAGACCCGAAGCGGCACATCCTGATCCATTCGGAAGATATACTCTAGGCCCTTGGCCTGAGCTTTGACGGCCATGATTTCATTGATGTTCTCCAGCATGGTGAGGAGGTCAAAATCGAGGGTCTCAAGCTCCAGCTTGCCCGATTCGATTTTTGAGAAGTCCAGGATGTCGTTGATGATGGCAAGAAGGGCGTCTGCACTTTTTTCGATGGTGTTCACCCGGTGGGTCTGTTCCTCGGTGAGTGTGGTGCCCAGAAGAAGGCGGGTCATGCCCATGACCCCATTCATGGGCGTCCGGATTTCATGGCTCATGTTGGCCAGGAACCGGCTCTTGGCCCGGTTGGCGGCTTCTGCTTCCCGGGTGAGTTTTTTTGCGTTGTTGATGGATTCCCGCAGGTGAAAGTTGGCAGCCTCTGTGGCTGCTTTGGCATCCTTGAGGTTCGCGACGGTCTGCCTCAGCTCCGCGGTGCGCAGGGATACCGTCTCTTCCAGGACCTCATGCTGGCGGAGGAGCTCACTGTCGCGAAGTTGGATCTGGGCGAGCATGTCGTTGAAGCCCTCCATGAGGAGGCCGATTTCATCGTTGGTTTGTTTCACGGCCCTGACGGCGTAATCCTTTTCCCCTGAGACGCGGTTCATCATGCCGGTGAGTTCCAAGATGGGGTCGGAGACGATTCCCTGGAGGCGCGAAGAGATGGTGTAGGCGGCAAAGATGGAGATGGCAAGGATTCCCCCTGCCGAGGCGAGGTAAAAGAGGAGGCGCCGGTAGATTTGTGTCATGTCGGCCTGAAGGTAGACCGTCCCCAGCACCTCTCCATCGAATTGGATCTCCTCCAGTACTTCGATGTGGGTGTCAAGCAGGGGGACGCCATCCAGCAGTCGGCTGGGGCGTTTGGTCGTGTCGTGTTGATCCGGTGTCTCAAGGGGAGGCTGCGGCTCCATGTGCTGGCTTCGGTACTGGGCAAAAAGGCTGCCGTCGTTGCGGTAGATGCGGGCGAGGTTCAGGCTGGGGTCCACAGAGAGGCCCTCCAGGTTTTCCCTGGCCACCTGGGCATCGTTGAAGGTGAGTGGTGCCACAGCATTGTAGCCGATGATGCGGGCCAGCATGGAGAGGTTGTTGATGATTTCCCGTTTCGAGGTGAAGGCTTCCGTCACCACAAGCAGCAGGGTGGCAAGGATGAGGATGAGGCCAGAGATCAGGGTCATGAGGGCGATTAGTTTCTGGCGAAGGGGAAGGGCTTTGAAAAAAGTGAGCATGGCGTCACCTGCTAAGGGTTAGGAACCAACCGGGCGAGCTTGAGCAATCGGGAACTGATGGAGAGTCCGGCCAGCCGTGTGGTGGTGATGTTGGCTTCAAAACGGATTTTGTTTTCGACCCTGATAAAAGAGAGCATGCCTCCGCGCCTGGCAAACTCGGGAAGGCTGCTCACGGTGAGGATGGGGCGGGTTTTCAATTCAGAGAGGATCTTCTGGACGTGTTGCGCTTCGGTTTCCCCCACGAAGAGCATGTGGCAGGGGCTGAGCTCTTCCATGGTGAGGATACGCCGGATTACCAGGGGACGGTCCTGCACCCGCTTGTATTGGATGGTGGGCAGGGCCTTGTCAATGGGGCCATTGCCCAGGACGCAGAGCACAATGGGTGAGACGCTGCTCTCAAAGGCGGCGTCCGGCCAGGTGACGAAGCGGGCAAAGTTGAGGAGGTAGGCCGCTTTAATACGGCTCTCGGTGGGTGGCTCGGGCAATGCAAGGCTCGGGGCGAGGCTGTGCAGTGCGATGCCGCAAAGAAGTACCGAGATGAGAGTGAGTCGCTTGATGATCATGGCCCTTGGGTGGTGAGTTCAGGCAGGGGGCTGGTTTGGCCGTGCTGCCATGCTGTGTTTTAAAATGAAAGGGTTGCCTGGGCGTGGACGGAACGTTCCACTTCTGTGGGCTGGACCCACAGCAGGCCTTCGATGAATTCTGCATGCCGTCGATGCAGAAGATTCTGGCCGGTGAGGGAGAGCTCCAGCCCTTTTATGGGTTTCCAGGCGATACGGGCATCGAGTTCGGTGTAGGCGTCCACACTCTTCTCCTGAATGTCGTCAACATAGCGGAGCCAGAGATCAAGGGTGACGTGGCGGGGCAGGTCAAACCCGGAGCGCAGGGAGAACTGGTGTGTGGGGGAGGAGTTGTCGGAATCATCTGAGAAGCTCTCTTCGTACCCGGCTTTGTTGTTGAGGTCGGCCTGGAACAGGGTGTAGGCCGATTGAAGTCGCCAGCGGGGCATGGGTTCCCAGTTCGATGCAAGTTCCACTCCCCAGGTTTGCCCCTCCATGGCATTTACGATGGTGCTTGTCTGGGTGATATGGGGAGGGGTTTCGGCCTGGTTGTCTTCGGGTGGGGCGGGGAGATAGCCGTTCAGGTCGTCGTAGAAGTAGTAGAACAGTGTCAGGTCAAGGGAAAACGAATGCTCCGGTGTCATGCGGTAACCGGTCTCAAGGGCAATGAGCTTTTCAGAGGTGAGGTCTTCATTGCCCTGGATAATGACATCCACAGGGAGCAGGGACGGGTTTTCCGGTGTTCCTGGTGGGATGACCATGTTTCGAATCCGTACTTGGGTCTCGCTGCGATTTGGTGTCCGAACGGCTCTGGAGACAGCCGCCCAGAGGCTGTGGGTCGTATTTGGCATCCAGAGAACCCGGGCATTGGGTTGCACTTCGAACTGGGTGTAGTCGTTGTGTTCCACTTTGGTACCGATGGTGAATTGGATGGTGGGGGTGAGCGTGATTGCATCCTGAATAAAGGCGCTGGAGAGGTGGTCGGTGGTGGTGGGGGTGGTCATGGAGAATGCGTCGGTGAAGTTCAGGGTGTCGGTGTAATAGCGATAGCCGGCCCCCCAGATCACTTCATGGCCGTCAAAGGGCTGGAAGCTGTGCTGAAGGTCAATATCCACCAGGTCCCCCTGCCATGATAACTGGGCCTCCTCTTTTTCAGACCGGTCGTAGTAGAGCTGAAGGGTCATCTCCGAGGTGGCGGAGATGTCTCGGGAGAGGCGGCTGAGGAGGTTCATGCCCTGGTTGTCATTTTCGGCCTCATGCAAGGTTGCGTATGGGGGGATAAGGGAGGGGATGTTCGTCTCTTCGTTGATGTGGCTGGTGTAGCCATCACCCTGAAACGTCACGCGGGTGCCTTGGTTGGGGGAGAGGTCGGTGCGGAAGCCGGTTTGAATGGCGTCCCAATCGTCCCCCAGACCCTTTCCGTCTGCGTTTACGGACTCCTCCCGGTTCCCATAGGTGGCATAAAATCGGTAGTGGCCGGTATCTCCGGCGGGGGCCCCATAGCGTATGCTCCCGTTGGTACGGTCTAAGGTGCCGATGCCATTGGTTGCCAAGGCCCCTTGGGTCTTGCCTGTCTCCTTGGTGATGATGTTGATGATGCCGTTTACGGCATTGGCTCCCCAGAGGCTGGCACCGGGGCCTCGAATGACCTCAATGCGATCGATGTCCTCAAGAAGGGTGGTGTGTGACTCCCAGAAGACGCCGGAGAAGAGGGGGGAGTAGAGGGTCCGTCCGTCCATCTGGACGAGGAGCTTGTTGGAGTAACGGCTGTTAAATCCCCGGGAGGAGATGGCCCACTTGCTCGAGGAGATGCGGGCCACCTGAATTCCGGGGACCATGCGCAGGGCGTCAGGGATGGAGGTCACCCCGGAGCGGCGGATGTCATCGCCGGTGATCACGAAAATGGCTGTGGCTGCGTGGGAGAGTTTTTGTGGCTTTCGGGAGACAGAGGTGACCTCGATATTGGCCAACTCCTCGATGGAGAGTTCGGTAAGATCCTCCATGGCCTCTGTGGGAGGGGGCATGGGGAGGCTCCAGAGGAGGCATGCAATGGTAAGTACGGTGCAGCGCTTCATACGCGGGAACGTCTTCATGGGGTTCTCCAAACTGTCCGTGAGAAGGGTCAGGGAGGGCGGCGGCCGCGGGTGGGGAGTGGACGTCGCAGGTGCTCTTTTCAAATCAGGGGGTGGTTGGAACGGGGACGCAGAGTGGGGACGGAAAAGGGGCAACTCAAGAGCACACTTTTAAAAAATATACCATGAAAATGGGAGGTTCGGCAACAGGGGAGAGGATAAAACAGGCAGGCTCGCACCTGAAATAAAAAACGCCGAGTCCCTTAAGGAACCCGGCGTATTTTTTGTATGGGTGGTACCCCCAGCAAGAATTGAACTTGCGCACATGGATTAGGAATCCAATGCTCTATCCACTGAGCTATGGGGGCACTAGTCTATGTAGAGTCGCTGACCCGGATAAATGGTACTCCCTGATGTCAGGTTATTCAGGTCAAGCAATCTCGCGACTGACATATTATGTTTTGTGGCGATTGTAAAGGGATTATCACCGCGCTTGACATAATAGATGGCCTTTTTCTTGGGGCCTGCCTTGGACGAAGGCGGCTGGGGAAGCTTGAGGACTTGCCCCACCTTAAGGGTGTTGCTTGAAAGGCGATTGGTCTCTTTGATCCCTGTGGGGGTGGTGCCGTATTTGCGGGCAATGAGCCAGAGGGATTCGCCTTTGTTGACCACGTGCTTTGTGGGTCGTTTGGCCCCCTGTGCGGTGGATCCGGCGTAGTACCCGCGGGTTGTGTACCCGCGTTGGGGAATCTTGATTTTTTTGCCTGCCACGATGACATGGCGGTTGGACATGCCGTTTGCCCGCTGAATGGCCTTCACGGATGTTCGGTACCGCTTGGCCAGGGTAGAGAGGGTGTCACCCGGTCGGACCTTGTGGTAGACGAAGGCCCGCTGCGGCGGCAGGGAGACCCGAAGGGAACTCATGGCCGCCAGGACGGCGTCTCCTTTGCCCACGGGAACCCGAAGTACGTAGGTCTCCTTGGGCAAGATGGCGTATCGAAGTTCTGGGTTGAGCTTTTTGAGGGTGGAAGAGGAGGTTCCGATGGCCGAAGCCACATCAGAGAGCTTGACCTGCTTCTGGACGGTGACGGTGTCGAAGAGATCCGGGGTGTCGGGAACCACGGTATCGAAGCCGTACTTCTCCAGGTTGTTCACGATGTGAAGGGTGGCGATAAACTTGGGCACGTATCGGGCTGTTTCCGACGGAAGCCGGGAGTAGAGGTCCCAGAAGTTGTCCAGGTAGTTGATGTTTTGTCGCCTGATGATCTTCAGGACGCGGCCTTCGCCGCAGTTGTAGGCGGCAAGAACCGTTGACCAGTCCCCGAAGAGCTTGTGCATGCGTTCCAGATAGGCGATGGCGGCGTCGGTGGCTTTTTCGGGGTCGAGACGCTCGTCCACAAAGGTGGTTCGTTTGAGGCCGTACATATACCCCGTGGAGGGAATGAACTGCCACAGCCCGAGAGCCCGTGCCGAAGAGAGGGCCTTTACCTTAAACCCACTCTCAACCAGGGGCAGCCAGGAGAGCTCGGCGGGAAGCCCTGCTTCCTGGAGCTTTTTGAGCATCATGGGGCGGTACATGCCGGAGCGCTTCAGGGATTCGGAAAAGAAGCGGCGGTCCTTTTTGGTGAAGATGTCGATTTCACGCTGAACCTGCTGGTTGATGGTGATGGGGATGGCGTTGCGCGTATTGGAGATGCTGGTGGTTCTGGAGGTGTAGATTTCAAGAATACGTCGCGAGATGGTGAACCGGAGGTCCTCTTTTTGTTGAATCAGGAGAGGGGAGTCTCCGGTCTCCGCCTTGATGATGAGGCCGTAGGCTTCATCGAGGCTGGAGAGGGCCCCATCCATGTCCCCCTGTTCCCAGAAGGTCTGGGCGGCTTTGCAGTACTCGATGGCCCGGTCGAAAAGGGGAAGTTCCTCTTCGGTCTCTTCGGGAAGTTCCAGGGAGATATTGTGCAGGTTGGTGGCAAAGTTGAACTCCGTCGGCTCCGGAGCCGTATCGTCTATACCTATATAAGGGTATCTGGGTGCTTCCGGGGAGTGGGTGGCCTTCGGAGTGGTGCATGCAGTGGTAAGCAGCACAAGGATGCATGATAAAAATAAGGTCTGTTTCATAAAGTATCGGCTTCTATGTTGCTGTAAATTGTTGTTATCTGAAATAAGGGAATTACAGGGTTGGGCCGGAGGTGTCAAGTGATTTGGGGGGGAGGCCGGAGGGTGGAAGCCGGTGCGGAATTCGAAAATATCGGGGTTCCATTGGAAAACAGAAATAAGAATTTAGGGGGCACTTGAGGGAATTTTGTGGTAATATCCAAGGATTAGCGTTTGAAAAGCGTGCTGCCCCTACGAGAAAATTGATAAATCGCATTTGTGGGAGATAATCGGAGCTTTTAGACGTATAATACGTTTTTTTGGGGGTTGATTGCCTTTAATCGCTTATAATCGGGATTGATAAATTATACCCAGATGGGTAAAAGAGTCTCGTTCTTGAGGACGGCAGTCTTCAGTCGGGCCGGCATAGCTCAGTTGGCAGAGCTTCTCACTTGTAATGAGATGGTCCTCCGTTCGATTCGGGGTGCCGGCTCCAAAAGAACAACTTCAAAATGGTGGGGTTCCCGAGTGGTCAAAGGGATCAGACTGTAAATCTGACGGCTAAGCCTTCGGAGGTTCAAATCCTCCCCCCACCACCATCCCGGAAAAGCAAGCTGGGTGTAGGAGGTCGCTAAGACCGTAACTACACGGCTGCCTACAAATTACTTGCTTACGGTGTCTGACGCCGTTTAGGTCGGCGGGAGTAGCTCAGTTGGTAGAGCTTCAGCCTTCCAAGCTGAATGTCGCGAGTTCGAATCTCGTCTCCCGCTCCATTTGGCAAATGCCCGGCCGCATATCAGCGATTTAGCCCATGTAGCTCAGTTGGTAGAGCGCATCCTTGGTAAGGATGAGGTTCATCAGTTCGACTCTGATCATGGGCTCCACGCTGATTTGTTGTTGCGCCTTCTGTCATGCGGCAGGTGTAAGCCAGCAAGCCATACCATATTATATATACAATACAGATTACAATTGGGTAACGCACCTAACGTACAGGGAGGTAGTTGACATGGCAAAGGAAAAATTCGAGCGGTCTAAGCCGCATGTGAACGTCGGTACCATCGGTCACATTGACCATGGCAAGACCACGCTGACCGCTGCGATCACCAAGCAGAACGCTCTTCGTGCAGGCTCTGGCTCCGCCATTGCCTTCGACGAGATCGACAAGGCACCCGAAGAGAAAGAGCGTGGCATCACCATCGCTACCGCACACGTTGAGTATGAGACACCCAACCGTCACTACGCTCACGTTGACTGCCCCGGCCACGCCGACTACATTAAGAACATGATCACCGGCGCCGCTCAGATGGACGGTGCGATCCTTGTTGTTTCTGCTGACGACGGCCCCATGCCCCAGACCCGTGAGCACATCCTGCTCGCTCGTCAGGTTGGTGTGCCCCGCATTGTTGTCTTCCTTAATAAATGCGACATGGTCGACGACGAAGAGCTCATTGAGCTCGTTGAGATGGAGCTCCAGGAGCTTCTCTCCAAGTACGACTTCCCCGGAGATGACACTCCGATCATCCGCGGCAGCGCCCTTCGCGCCCTGGAAGCTGACACCCACGAAGACGCAGCAGCAGCTTGCATCTTCGAACTGATGGATGCATGTGACAGCTACATTCCTGAGCCCGAGCGCGACACCGACAAAGATTTCCTCATGCCTATTGAGGACGTCTTCTCCATCTCCGGTCGCGGTACCGTTGTAACCGGTCGAATCGAGCGTGGCATCATCCACACCGGCGACGAAGTAGAGCTCATCGGTATTCGTCCCACCGCCAAGACCGTATGTACTGGCGTTGAGATGTTCCGAAAGCTTCTTGATGAGGGCATGGCCGGCGACAACGTTGGTCTCCTTCTCCGCGGCACCAAGCGTGATGAAGTTGAGCGTGGACAGGTTGTTGCCAAGCCTGGCAGCATCACTCCCCACACCAAGTTCAAGGCTGAGATCTACGTCCTTTCTAAAGAGGAAGGCGGACGTCATACTCCCTTCTTCACCGGCTACCGTCCCCAGTTCTTCTTCAGAACCACTGACGTCACCGGTATCCTGAACCTGCCCGAAGGCGTAGAGATGATCATGCCTGGTGACAACACTGCAATCATTGCAGAACTGATCAGCCCCATCGCCATGGAAAAAGAGCTTCGTTTCGCAATCCGCGAAGGTGGCCGTACCGTCGGTGCCGGGGTTGTATCCGAAATCATCGAATAGATCGAGGAGCCGATAAGTGCGAACTTTAGTGACTCTCGCCTGCACCGAGTGCAAAAGGCGAAATTATACAACGACAAAAAACAAGCGTACGACACCTGATAAGCTTGAATTCAAGAAATACTGTCCTTTTTGCAAGAAGCATCTTGCTCACAAAGAGACCAAGTAATCAGGTCCATTCCCGGGGTGGGTGGCGATAAATTCACCCCGGTCGCTTGAAAAAGGTTTACCCTGCAGGTCAGTAGCTCCAATTGGTAGAGCGTCGGTCTCCAAAACCGAATGTTGGGGGTTCGAGTCCCTCCTGACCTGCCACAAACCTTGATTAGAGGGGCTCCGTGGGACCTCCTATCGATTGATACAGAAGGAGAGGCATGGGTCGTATACAGCGCAAAAAGACAGAGAGTCAGAAACTCAAGCTGAAAGAGAAGCAACTGCTTCGCAAAGAACGCTCCGCTGAGGATCTGGCCGACCAAGGGCCCTCGTCAAAGAAGTTACCTGATCAGAAAAAGCAGATTCAGACCAAGGCTCATTATTCGGTAAAGACAACCGGAATCAATAATGAGCCTGGTTTGATTGAGAAGGTGAAAACTTTCTTTAACGAGGTGAAATCAGAGACAAAAAAGGTTGTATGGCCTGAAAAGAAGCAGACGATTGCCTCCACCTCGGTGGTGATTGTGCTGGTGATTATCATCTCATCCTTTTTGGGTTTGGTCGATGTGGGTTTAAAGGGCCTAATCAGTCTCGTTCTTCACTAAAACCTCAGGAGATAGTTCAGTGGCTCTAAAATGGTATGTGGTTCACGTATACTCGGGCTTTGAGAACAAGGTCAAAGCTGCCCTGGAAGAGCGGATAACCGCATCACCCTTCAAAGAGAAATTTGAAGAGATCGTCGTTCCCACGGAGCAGGTTGTAGAGCTGGTCAAGGGAAAGAGGCGCGAGTCTTCAAGGAAATTCTACCCGGGCTACATCCTTGTCCGCATGGAGCTGAACGACAATACCTGGCACATCGTCAACAATACTGCAAAAGTAACTGGTTTTCTGGGTGGAAGGAACAGGCCTGCGCCGATCTCCGACGAGGAAGCGGAAAAGATCCTGAATCGCATGGAGGCGGGCAAAGAAAAGCCGCTACCGAAATTTCTGTTCGAAACTGGCGACGATATTCGCGTGATCGACGGTCCCTTCACCAATTTCAACGGCACGGTGGAAGAAGTCAACCCTGAAAAGGGAAAGATCAAAGTGCTGGTGAGTATCTTTGGACGTGCTACGCCAGTCGAACTGGACTTTGTTCAGGTAACAAAGTTATAGCATTCATTATCGGGAGTAACTAAGTACAATGGCAAAAAAAGTTATTGGACAGATAAAATTACAGGTACAGGCCGGCAAAGCCAACCCTTCACCACCCATTGGTCCTGCGCTTGGTCAGCATGGCGTGAACATCATGGACTTCTGCAAGGCGTTCAACGCACGAACCGCCAACGAAGAGCCTGGCATGATCATCCCGGTGGTGATTACCGTTTTTGCCGACAGAACATTCAAGTTCATCACCAAGACCCCTCCGGCATCGGTGCTTCTGAAAAAAGCAGCCAAGCTTCAGAAGGGCTCTAGCGATCCCCTTCGTAACAGGGTCGCAAAACTTACCATGGATCAGGTGGAAGAGATCGCCAAGATCAAGATGGAAGACCTCAACGCCAACGATCTCGACGCAGCCTGCAAGATTATCGCCGGCACTGCCCGAAGCATGGGGATTGACGTCGTCTAATTGGATTTAGATAAGGAGCAATAGGGTACGATGCCAAAGCGTGGTAAAAAATACATAGAAGCTGGAAAAGACGTAACGCCTCTGCAGCGGTTGGAAGTAGCCGAAGCAGTGCAGGCGGCCGTCTCCAACGCATACGCCAAGTTTGACGAAACCGTGGACGTGGCCATCCGCCTCGGGGTGGATCCCCGCCATGCGGACCAGATGGTTCGCGGCACCTGCATCCTTCCTCACGGACTCGGCAAAGAGGTGAAAGTCCTTGTTATCTGCAAGGGCGAAAAAGAGAAAGAGGCTCTGGATGCCGGCGCTGACTTCGCAGGAAGCACTGATCTTGTAGAAAAGATCCAGGGCGGATGGTTTGGGTTCGACAAGGCCATCGCCACTCCCGACATGATGGGGGTTGTGGGTAAAATTGGTCGTGTTCTCGGTCCCCGAGGTCTCATGCCCAACGCCAAGACCGGAACCGTTACCTTTGACGTTGCCAAGGCTGTTGAAGAGCTCAAGGCCGGTAAGATCGACTTCCGAGTGGAAAAAGCGGGTATCATTCACGCTCCCATCGGAAAGGTATCCTTTGGCGCAGAGAAGCTGACCGAGAACCTCGGTGCTCTCCTCGACGCACTGATGAAGCTCAAGCCTTCGTCAGCCAAAGGCGCCTACTTCAAGACCCTTGCTGTCTCCACCACCATGGGGCATGGCTACCGGGTTGAAACCTCCACTCTCAAAGATTTCGTAAAATAGATCTTGCGTTTGGTTGGTTAAAGGTATAGAGTATACCGATTTTTTCTTTCGGACATGGTCCATCCCCAGCTATTGTGGCGGGGGGTGGATTATATATATGTCACAGACAGTAGGTGCACACGTTAGGTTCACCGTGTTTAATCGGCGATGCCGGCCTACCGAGACAATCGTTTTGGTACAGTTGGCACCTCATGTGGAAGAAAATCTGCTAAAAGGAGGTGTGAAAGAATTGAATCTAGATAAGAAAAAGGCTGTTATAGATAGCCTGCACGAAAAGCTTGCGAAGTCCGCCATCGTCATCTCGACGGATTACAAGGGCCTGGACGTGGCTGCCGTGACCAAACTCAGATCGGAGCTTACCAAGGCCGGCGTGGAGTTTCATGTTGCGAAAAACACTTTGCTCCGACGTGCTTCCGTAGAGACCGATGCGGCGCTTATTAACGACTCCTTCAAGGGCCCCACGGCCATCGCCATCAGCTTTGATGATCCGGTGGCTCCTGCCAAGATCCTCACCAAGTTTGTTGAAGACAACGACAAGATGGAGATCAAGGCTGCTGTAATGGAAGGGAAAACACTGGATATCGAAGGCATCAAGGCTCTCTCCGAGCTGCCCTCGCGTGAGGTTCTCCTCTCCCAGCTGCTCTCCGCCATGAATGCAGTGCCCACGGGCGTGGTACGCGTACTTGCCGAAATGCCGAGACAGATGGTCAATGTGCTTTCAGCAATCAAGGATCAGAAGGAAGCAGCGTAATAAACGCGGTTTTCCGAATTCGTAAAATCGACACTATAGACAAGATAAGTTTTTCTGGAGGTTATTAGACAATGGCTGATATTACCAAAGACGATGTAATTGAGTTTATCGCTAACATGACTGTTCTCGAGCTTTCTGAGCTCGTAAAGGAACTGGAAGATAAGTTCGGCGTTTCTGCTGCTGCTCCCGTTGCCATGATGGCTGCTGGTCCTGCTGGTGACGCAGGCGGCGCTGCTGCTGAGAAGACTGAGTTCGACGTTATTCTCACTGCTGCTGGCGACAAGAAGATCAACGTGATCAAAGAAGTTCGTGCCATCACTGGTCTTGGCCTCAAAGAAGCCAAAGCTCTCGTTGACGAAGCTCCCAAGCCCGTTAAAGAAGGCATCGCCAAAGACGAAGCAGAAAAAGTAAAAGCTCAGCTTGAAGAAGCTGGCGCACAGGTTGAACTTAAGTAGTCATAGACTTAAACAGCCTACCATACGCAATTACTATCACCCTTGCGGATGAAAGGCAGGCACTATTGCCTGCCTTTTAATCCGCTAATCCTGTTTCTGCAGTCTCAACAAAAAATTTTGGAGATGATATGACTGGAAGCCCCTTGGCGAAAAAGCGATTAAGGAAGAATTTCGGAGGGAAGCACAAAATCGCTGAGATTCCTGATCTTATCGGTATGCAGCGAGATTCTTACAACCGTTTTCTGCAGATGGACACCCCACCTGAGAAAAGGGAGGATATCGGTCTGCAGGCAGTCTTCAAGTCCGTTTACCCCATCAAGGACTTTACAGGCAGCGCTTCCCTTGAATACGTCTCGTATTCCTTCGGCGAAATAAAACACTCCATGGAAGAGTGTATTCAGCGCGGAATGACGTATGAAATCTCTTTACGAATTCGCGTTCGCCTTGTCGTATACGATGTCGATAAAGAAGCGGGTATCTCCAATATTCGAGACATCAAAGAGCAAGAGATCTATTTTGGCACCATTCCCCTGATGACCAAACGGGGCACCTTTATCATCAACGGTACCGAGCGTGTCGTGGTGAGCCAGCTGCACCGATCCTCCGGTGTCTTCTTTGATCACGACAAAGGCAAGACCCACTCCAGCGGTAAGATCATCTATTCAGCACGAATCATCCCCGTGCGTGGTTCCTGGATCGACATGGAGGTCGACCCCAAGGATATCGTTAACATTCGCATTGATCGCCGCAGGAAATTTCCTGTTACCGTACTTTTCAAGGCCTTCGGTTACACCAACGAAGACCTTCTCAGCTATTTTTACAGCAAGGAGAAGATCCTTCTTGCCAAGGGTGAGTTCAAGCGCGTCTTCAACGAAGATTTCCTCAAAGGCCAGCGCGCCAGCGAAGATATCGTGGACGCCGACTCCGGTGAGGTCATTGTCAAGCAGGGCCGCCTGTTTACCAAGCGCGCCATCAAGCAGCTGAAGACCATCAACATCGAAACCCTGCCCATCAGCCCCGATGACATTGCCGAACGTGGTCTGGCGACCCGCCTGGTGGACCCCGTAACCGGGGATGTCATTGCCATGGCTGGCGATTTGGTGGATGAAGAGCTCATCGAGCGCATCACCGAATCCAACGTGACCGAATTTGAGCTCCTTTATCAGGATGCGGCATACTCTTCGGATGCCATTCGAAAGACCATCGTGGCCGACAAGGTGACCTCCAAGGAGGCAGCCCTCGTCGAGATCTACAGGCGTCTGCGTCCCGGGAACCCCGCGACCCCCGAGGTCGCCCAGGAGTTCATCGATCACCTCTTCTTTAAAGAGGCCTACTACGATCTTTCGGGTGTTGGCCGTCTCAAGATGAATCACCGTCTGGGGCTCAACACCGATATCAATATCAAGACCCTGCGCCGCGAGGACATTCTCCTCACCGCCAAGACCCTGGTTCAGCTCCGTGATACCCAGGGGGTTGTGGACGACATCGACCACCTTGGCAACCGACGTGTGCGTGCGGTGGGCGAGCTCCTCGAGAACCAGTACCGAATCGGTCTGGTACGCATGGAGCGCGCCATCAAAGAGCGCATGAGCATGCAGGAAGTGGACGCACTGATGCCCCACGACCTGGTGAACCCCAAGCCGGTATCGGCTGTGGTCAAGGAGTTCTTCGGCACCAGTCAGCTCTCTCAGTTTATGGATCAGACCAACCCCTTGTCTGAGACCACGCACAAGCGTCGTCTCTCGGCACTGGGACCCGGAGGTCTGACCCGTGAGCGTGCAGGTTTTGAGGTTCGTGACGTGCATCCGTCCCACTACGGACGTATCTGTCCCATTGAGACCCCTGAAGGCCCCAACATCGGCCTCATTGTCTCGTTGTGTACCTACGCGCGAGTCAACGACTTCGGGTTTATCGAGACCCCCTATCGCGTGGTCAAAGATTCCCATGTCACCAACGAAGTGCGCATGCTCAGTGCCTTTGAAGAGAAAGCGCTGCCCATCGCCCAGGCCAACGCGCCCATGGATGACGACAACAATTACGTGAATGCGTTGGTGACGTCCCGTGTGGAGGGTGAATTTGAGATGGTCGAGCGCGAAGAGATCGAGCTCATGGACATCTCTCCCAACCAGTTGGTGAGCGTTTCCGCATCCCTGATCCCGTTCCTTGAAAACGATGACGCCAACCGAGCCCTCATGGGTTCGAACATGATGCGTCAGGCCGTGCCTCTGACCCAGAGCCGTGCGCCGCTTGTCGGAACCGGCGTGGAGGGCGTGGTTGCCCGCGACTCGGGTGTTGCCATTGTGGCCGAAGCCGATGCCGTTGTGGTTGAGGTGGATTCCGAACGCATCGTTCTTCAGCACGAGGTGGAGATGGAGAAGCCCGGGTTCAACCCCGTGACCATCTACAACCTCTCCAAATTTATCCGGTCCAACCAGAACACCTGCTTCAACCACCGACCCATTGTGGTCAACGGTCAGAAGGTCAAAAAAGGTGAGGTTCTTGCCGACGGCCCCTCCACAGAGAAGGGTGAGTTGGCCCTGGGTCAGAACGTCACCGTGGCCTTTATGCCATGGGGTGGCTACAACTTTGAGGACTCCATCCTCGTATCAGAGGCCATTGTCCGCGACGGCGTCTACACCAGTATCCACATCGAAGAGTTCGAAGTGGTTGCCCGTGACACCAAGCTGGGCAAAGAGGAGATCACCCGGGACATCCCCAACGTCGGTGAAGAGGCCCTGAAGGATCTCGACGACAGCGGCATCATCCGCCTCGGTGCGGAGGTGAACCCCGGTGACATTCTTGTGGGCAAGATTACCCCCAAGGGTGAAACCCAGCTCTCCCCCGAGGAGAAACTCCTTCGTGCCATCTTCGGTGAGAAAGCCGGCGATGTGAAGGACACCTCCCTGAGGGTTCCCCCCGGTGTCATCGGCACCGTGGTCGATGCGAAGGTCTTTTCCCGTCGAGGTGTGGACAAGGATGATCGAACCCGTCACATCGAAGACGACGAGATCGCCCGTTTCGAAAGAGACCGAAACGACAAGATCGACGTAATCGAAAAGACAGCCCGCGAAATGATCGAGGCCCTGGTGATTGGCAAAACCTGCCCCACCCCCTTGAGGAAGGCCAAGAAAGTGGTCATTTCAGCTGACACCGCCATCACCAAAGAGATGCTCGACGAGATCTCCCTCTCTCAGCTTGAAGGGATTATCCTCGACGACGACACCGTCACCGAGCGTGTGAACGAAATCCTCGATCGCAAGAATGAGGAGACCGACAAGGTCAAAAAGACCTTTGAGGACCAGGTGGTGCGTTACGAGAAGGGCGATGACCTGCCTCCGGGCGTCATCAAGATGATCAAGGTCTATGTGGCGATGAAGCGCATGCTCTCCGTGGGTGACAAGATGGCTGGTCGTCACGGAAACAAGGGTGTTGTTTCACGCGTCCTTCCCCAGGAGGACCTGCCCTACTTTGAAGACGGCACCATGGTGGACATGATTCTGAACCCCTTGGGCGTACCGTCGCGTATGAACGTTGGGCAGATTCTCGAAATTCACCTGGGCCGCGCCGCCAAGGGGCTTGGCAATCAGATCGCCGATTTGATCGACGAGAAGAAGGCCGATGCCCTTCGGACCAAGCTCAAGCGAATCTTCACCGGAGAGGCCGACCATGAGATGGTCGACAGTCTCGAAGGGGATGATATCTATACCTTTGGAGAAAACTATCGTCGCGGGGTCCACATGGCTACCCCCGTCTTTGACGGTGCCGAAGAGAGTGACATCAAGCAGTACCTGACCGAGGCGGAATACAAAACATCCGGCCAGGCTCAGCTGTTCGACGGTCGAACCGGCGAACCCTTTGACGGTGAGGTCACGGTCGGTACCATGTATATGCTCAAACTCCACCACCTGGTGGATGACAAGCTCCACGCCCGATCCATCGGTCCTTACTCTCTTGTGACCCAGCAGCCCCTGGGCGGCAAGGCACAGTTCGGTGGCCAGCGTCTCGGGGAGATGGAGGTCTGGGCCATGGAAGCGTATGGTGCGTCCCATGCACTTCAGGAGTTCATTACGGTCAAGTCGGACGACATGGCCGGTCGTACCCGAATGTACGAGAAGATCGTCAAGGGACAGGCTGTTCTTGAGCCGGGAATGCCCGAATCATTCCGCGTTCTCACCAAGGAACTTCAGAGTCTCGGACTGGACGTAACCTTAATGGAAGGCACAAACTAAGGAGCCGATATTGGAAACCCTATACGATTTTTTCGCCAAGCCGATAGATCCCAAGATGTATTCCGGCGTAAAGATTGCTCTGGCGTCTCCCGAGCAGATCTCGCAGTGGTCTCATGGGGAGATCAAGAAGCCGGAGACGATCAACTACCGTACGTTCAAGCCTGAGCGTGACGGCCTGTTCTGTGCCAAGATCTTTGGTCCCACCAAGGACTATGAGTGCAACTGCGGCAAGTACAAGCGCATGAAGCACCGTGGTGTGGTGTGCGAGAAGTGTGGTGTCGAGGTCATTCAGTCCAAGGTGCGTCGTGAGCGCCTGGCCCACATTTCACTGGCCACTCCCGTGGCCCATATCTGGTTCCTGAAGAGTCTGCCCAGCAAGATCGGCAACCTTCTGGACATCACCTTGAAAAACATGGAGAAGGTCCTCTACTTTGACAGCTACATCGTCATGGACCCCAAGGAGACTGGGCTCACCAAGTACCAGCTCCTCTCCGATGACAAATATATCGAGGCCATCGACCTCTACGGCAGCGATGCCTTTGAGGTCGGTATCGGTGCCGAGGCGGTGGGCAAGCTCCTCTCCGAGCTCAACCTCGACCAGATCTACAACGATCTGCGTGAAGAGCTGAAGACCACCACCTCCCTTGCCAAGAAGCAGAAGCTCAGCAAGCGCCTCAAGATTGTCGACGCGTTTTACAACTCCGGTGTGGATCCCGTCTGGATGATCATGAGTGTCATTCCGATTCTTCCTCCGGACCTGCGTCCCCTTGTTCCCCTTGAGGGCGGCCGGTTTGCCACATCCGACTTGAACGACCTTTACCGTCGCGTCATCAACCGGAACAACCGACTCAGCCGTCTAATGGAGCTCAAGGCCCCGGACATCATTGTCCGAAACGAAAAGCGAATGCTCCAGGAGTCTGTGGACGTTCTCTTTGACAACGGTCGTCACGGCCGTGTGGTCACCGGCACCAACAAGCGTCCCCTGAAGTCTCTTTCCGACACGCTCAAGGGCAAGCAGGGCCGTTTCCGACAGAACCTTCTTGGAAAGCGAGTCGACTACTCCGGTCGTACTGTTATTGTTGTCGGGCCGAACCTGCGCCTCCATCAGTGCGGTCTTCCCAAGAAGATGGCTCTGGAGCTGTTCAAGCCCTACGTGTACCACCGACTTGAGAAGAAGGGCCTCGTCTCTACGGTCAAGAGCGCCAAGAAGATGGTGGAGCGCGAAGTTCCCGAGGTGTGGGACACCCTGGACGAGGTGGTTAAAGAGTACCCGGTGATGTTGAACCGTGCTCCCACCCTTCACCGTCTGGGTATCCAGGCCTTTGAGCCGGTGCTTGTGGAAGGCAAGGCCCTTCAGCTGCACCCTCTGGTCTGTACCGCCTTCAACGCCGACTTTGACGGTGACCAGATGGCTGTTCACCTGCCGCTCTCCATTGAAGCTCAGGTGGAGTGCCGCGTGTTGATGCTGGCCTCCAACAACACCCTCTCGCCCGCCAACGGCCAGCCGGTGATTATCCCTACCCAGGACATCGTTCTCGGGCTCTATTATATCTCCCGTCAGGTGGCTGGTGCCCGCGGGGAGGGGACGATCCTTGGCAGCATGGACGAGGTGCGTACTGCGTATGATCACGGCAAGCTCGGGCTCCACGCCGCCATCAAGGTGCGCATGGGCGATCAGCTGATGGAGACCACCGTGGGGCGGACCCTCCTCTGGGACATTATCCCCTCGCTCCCTGAGCTCTGCTTCCGTCATATTCTTGTGAAGGATCGCGACAAGGCCGAAGAGATCCATCAGGCGATGACCTCCGGCACCTCTTTTGAAGAGCTGCTTCCCCGTTCCGAGAGTTCAGACCGGAAACGAGGCGGTGAGATCGGGTACATCGACCACGAAGAGATGCGCAAGGTGTTCCGTCTCAACGACGACACCTTGGATGAACTCTTTGCCATGGAGGTCGGGGAATTCAGTGCGGTGACCGAAACCTCGGGTGGTTACCACATCTTCTACGTCTCCAGTAAGCGACCCGGCGTGCCCTTTGCCATGATCAACAAGGTGATGGACAAAAAAGCGAGCCGGGACCTCATCGACTTTGCTTACCGCTACATCAGCCCCAAGGCCACCGTGCTTCTGGCCGACCGCCTGAAGGACCTGGGGTACCGGTTCTCAACCATCGGCGGCCTCTCCATCTCCATCGACGACATGGTGATTCCCGGCAACAAGTGGGACATCATGCACGAGTCTGAGGACAAGGTGGTCGAGATCAACCGCCAGTACGCCGAAGGTCTCATTACCCAAGGTGAGAAGTACAACAAGGTGGTGGATATCTGGGCCAAGGCCACAGACGACATCGCCAACGCCATGATGGACACCATGAGCGAGCCCAAGGTGCCGGTGCCCTCTCCTGTTAAGGAAGAGCCCGATATCCGCCTTGAGTCCCGTAACATCGATAACATCAACTCCATCTTTATGATGGCCGACTCCGGTGCCCGAGGTTCGAAAGACCAGATGCGTCAGTTGGCCGGTATGCGAGGCCTGATGGCCAAGCCTTCCGGTGAGATTATCGAAACGCCCATCCAGGCGAACTTCCGTGAAGGCCTTTCGGTGCTTCAGTACTTCGTCTCTACCCACGGTGCCCGTAAGGGTCTGGCGGATACGGCCCTTAAAACAGCCAACTCCGGTTATCTGACCCGACGTCTTGCCGACGTTGCCCAGGATTGTGCCGTCATCGAGCCCAACTGTGGCACCACCATGGGCATCGAAGTGGAAGCGCTCATGGAGGGCGGGGAAGTGATTCAGCGCCTTGGTGAGCGTATTCTCGGGCGTACGACCCTGGAGAACGTTTACGACCCCTTTACCGATGAGGTTCTGGTGTCCGAAGGGGTTGAGATCGATGAGAAGGTCCTTGCCATCATCGAAGAGGCAGGCATTACCAGCCTGAAAATTCGCTCCGTTCTGACCTGTATGACCCGCGGCGGTGTGTGTGCCAAGTGTTACGGGCGTGACCTTTCCCACGGCGATACCGTGGAGATCGGCCAGGCGGTCGGTATTCTGGCGGCTCAGTCCATCGGTGAGCCCGGTACTCAGCTGACCATGCGTACCTTCCATATCGGTGGTACGGCCAGTCGAAAGGTTGAAGTCGCCGAAATCAAGGCGCGCGTCGAGGGCAACATCAAGTTTCTTGATGACCTAAAGGTTGTAAAGAACGAAGCCGGAGAGTATATTGTTATGAACAGGCGCGGCGGTGAATTCTCCATCGTCAGCGACACCGGCCGTGAGCGTGAAAAGCACCATGTCATTTATGGCGCCCACCTCCTCGTTGAGGATGGGGCCACCGTCGAAAACGGCCAGCTGTGTGCTTCATGGGACCCCTTTACAGTCCCCATCATTACGGAAGTATCCGGTAAGGTGAAGTTTGGAGACATCGAGTCCGGCAAGACCATGCAGGAGAAGCTGGACCCTGTCACCGGCAAATCCAGCCGAACCATCATTGAGAGTCGCCTTGGGGATGCTCGTCCCCGAATCTCAGTAAAAGACGATGCCAACAAGACCGTGCAGCTTGGTGGCGGTGCCCTGGCCCGTTACTCTCTGCCCGTTGAGGCGGTTATCCTGGTTGAGGAGCACGATGAGGTCAAGGCAGGGGACATTCTTGCCAAGCTTCCCCGAGCCACCACCAAAACCAAGGATATCACCGGTGGTCTGCCTCGTGTTGCAGAGCTCTTTGAGGTTCGTAAACCCAAAGAGACCGCGGTGCTGACCCAGATTGACGGGTATGTCTCCATCTCCAAGGGGACCAAGGGCAAGCAGAAGGTTACCGTGACCAATGCCGATGCCAATGAGAAACGCGAGTATCTCATTCCGAAGGGCCGTCACATCAACGTGTACGAGGGGGACTATGTCCGTGCCGGTGAGAAGCTGACCGGCGGCAGCGAAAACCCCCAGGATATCCTCAACATCAAGGGTGAGGTGGCCCTGGCCAGCTACCTTGTGGATGAGGTTCAGCAGGTTTATCGCCTCCAGGGTGTGCGCATCAACGACAAGCACATCGAGGTGATCGTCCGTCAGATGATGAAGCGTGTGAAGGTCACCGACTCCGGTGACTCCACCTTTATTATGGAAGAGCATGTGGATCGCACCGATTTTGCCGATGCAAACCGCAGGCTGGTGGAAGAGGGCGCTCAGCCCTCACAGGGTGAGCCCTTGATTCTGGGTATCACCAAGGCCTCTCTTTCTACGGACAGTTTCATTTCGGCGGCTTCCTTCCAGGAGACCACCAAGGTGCTGACTGAGGCGGGTATTCGCGGTAAGGTGGATACGTTACGCGGATTGAAAGAGAACGTGATCATGGGTCGCCTGATTCCGGCCGGTACCGGCATCGCTCAATACCGAAATATTGAGGTTGAAAGCGAGCAGGAAGAGGTGTCGGAAGAGACCAATGTGATCGACCTTTAGAACAAAAAGGCGGGTTTCTCTATGGTTCAGGGGAACTCGCCTTTGATACAAATAGGTAAGGAAAATAATTCCTTGACAGGACGGGATGGTATATGTATCATGCCGTATTTTGCGTTTTAGGAAAATGACAAACAATTAAAGGAGTTTGGTAAGAAATGCCTACTATTAACCAGTTGGTTCGGAAAGGAAGAGCGCGCGCGAAGAAAAAGACCAGCACGCCAGCCCTGATGGGCGGGCCTCAGAAGCGTGGTGTTTGTACTCGTGTGTATACTTCAACTCCGAAAAAACCAAACTCAGCACTCAGGAAGGTGGCCAGGGTTCGCCTCACCACAGGCGTTGAAATCACCGCCTATATCCCCGGTATCGGTCACAACCTTCAGGAGCACTCTGTTGTTCTTGTTCGTGGTGGTCGAGTAAAAGACCTTCCGGGTGTCCGTTACACTATTGTAAGGGGTACCCTTGATACGCTGGGTGTGGAAGACAGAAAGCAGAGTCGCTCTAAGTACGGTGCTCGTAAGCCCAAGTAAACGACTCTCCATCTGATCGTTAACCAAGATTTGTTTCAAAGAGTGAGAAGCTATGCCAAGAAGAAGGGAAGTTCCCCATAGACCGGTAATGCCCGATCCCCGATACAAGAGTGAGCTTGTTACCCGGTTTGTCGCGGCCATTATGCTCGATGGGAAGAAAAGCACCGCTGAGAAGATTTTCTACGGCGCCTTTGACATCATTGAGGAGAAAAGCGGACAGGCGCCCCTTGAGGTGTTTGAAAAAGCCCTTGAGAATGTGCGCCCTGCCATCGAGGTTAAGTCTCGAAGGGTAGGGGGGTCCACCTATCAGGTGCCCACCGAAATCCGTCCTTCCAGACGCCGCGCCCTGGCCATTCGCTGGGTGATTGATTATTCCCGCAAGCGATCTGAGAAGTCCATGTCTGCAAAGCTGGCTGCCGAAATGATGGACGCAGCAAGCAACCGCGGCGCTTCCGTTAAGAAGCGCGAAGACACCCACAAGATGGCCGACGCGAACAAGGCATTCGCCCACTACAGGTGGTAATCCGGATCCAATTTATTACGCGACCGATTGCACTGTGTGAGTGAAGCTTTATCCGCTTTATGTCCGCCTGCATGAAGGCAAATACCATCACATTCCGGCCCGCCAGGCCGGAGGAGGAAAAAACCAACCATGGCAAAAGAAAAATTTGAACGTTCCAAACCGCATGTAAACGTCGGTACCATCGGTCACATCGACCATGGCAAGACCACGCTCACCGCTGCGATCACCAAGCAGAACGCCCTCCGAGCCGGAGCAGGCAGTGCCGTTGCCTTCGACGAGATCGACAAGGCACCGGAAGAGAAAGAGCGCGGTATCACCATTGCAACCGCCCACGTAGAGTACGAGACCCCCAACCGACACTATGCACACGTCGATTGCCCCGGTCACGCCGACTACATTAAGAACATGATCACCGGCGCCGCCCAGATGGACGGTGCGATCCTGGTTGTGTCCGCTGATGACGGCCCCATGCCCCAGACCCGTGAGCACATCCTGCTCGCTCGTCAGGTGGGTGTCCCCCGCATTGTTGTGTTCCTCAACAAGTGCGACATGGTGGACGACGAAGAGCTCATCGAGCTCGTTGAGATGGAACTCCAGGAGCTCCTCTCCAAGTATGACTTCCCCGGTGATGACACCCCCATCATCCGTGGCAGTGCCCTGCGCGCCCTGGAAGCGGACACCCATGAAGACGCTGCTGCAGCATGCATCTTCGAACTCATGGACGCCTGCGACAGCTACATCCCTGAGCCCGAGCGCGACACCGACAAAGATTTCCTCATGCCCATTGAGGACGTCTTCTCTATCTCCGGCCGTGGTACCGTTGTTACCGGTCGTATCGAGCGTGGTATCATCCACACCGGTGACGAGGTAGAACTCATTGGTATTCGACCCACCGCCAAGACCGTATGTACCGGTGTTGAGATGTTCCGCAAGCTCCTCGATGAGGGCATGGCCGGCGACAACGTTGGTCTCCTTCTCCGTGGCACCAAGCGTGACGAAGTTGAGCGTGGCCAGGTTGTTGCCAAGCCCGGCAGCATCACTCCCCACACCAAGTTCAAGGCTGAGATCTACGTCCTCTCCAAGGAAGAAGGCGGACGACACACCCCGTTCTTTACAGGGTATCGCCCCCAGTTCTTCTTCCGTACCACGGATGTGACCGGTATCCTCAACCTTCCCGAAGGTGTTGAGATGATCATGCCTGGCGACAACACCGCCATCATTGCTGAACTGATCAGCCCCATCGCCATGGAAAAAGAGCTTCGCTTCGCAATTCGTGAGGGTGGCCGTACCGTAGGTGCTGGTGTAGTTTCTGAAATTATCGAATAGGTGGGTAATCAAATCATGATGATCAATACCAAAATCCGGATCAGACTCAGAGCATACGACCACAAGCTTCTTGACAAATCGGCCCTTGATATCGTCGATACTGCAAAGAAGACTGGCGCAAAGATCTGCGGGCCCATTCCGTTGCCCACGCGTATCAATAAATTCTGCATCCTTCGCTCACCCCACGTGAACAAGAAGTCACGTGAACAGTTTGAGATCAGAACCCACAAGCGTCTTCTGGACATTCTTGAGCCGACCCAGCAGACTGTGGACGCTCTGATGAAGCTGGATCTTTCGCCCGGTGTCGATGTAGAGATTAAACTGTAGTTAAGGGGTAGTTACCAATGAGTAGAGGACTTTTAGGTAAAAAATTGGGGATGACGGGCGTCTACTCCTCTGACGGGAGATATATCCCCGTCACTGTAGTACAGGTAGGCCCCTGCGTCGTTACTCAGATTAAGACCGAGGATACGGACGGGTACAACGCCGTTCAGATCGGATTCGGTGAGAAAAAAGCCAAGCATACAAACAAGCCCCTCCAGGGCCATTTCGCCAAGAGTGGCGAGCGCTTTTTTGCCGATGTCCGTGAATTTGAAGTGGCTGACCCTTCCGCGTACACCCTCGGTCAGGAGATCACCGCCGAGATGTTCGAGGTTGGTGAGCTTGTAGATGTAACCGGGACCTCTAAAGGTCGTGGTTTCTCAGGTACCATCAAGCGTCACGGGTTTTCCCGCGGCCCTGAGACCCACGGTTGCCGCAACCACCGAGCTCCTGGCTCCATCGGTTGCAGTGCCTGGCCTGCAAAGGTTTTCAAAGGCAAGAAGCTTCCCGGGCAGTACGGCGGCGTCAGAAAGACTGTTCGCAACCTGACCGTAGTGGACATCCGTCCCGAAGAGAATGTGGTCCTTATTAAAGGATGCATTCCCGGCTCCAAGTCCGGTCTTGTTGAGATCAAGAAGCCCAAGTTTGGCAATTAAGATGAACATCAACGTGTGTCCAACCGCAGATTCCATGCGAAGTGGATGCATGAAAATAAAAAACGAGGGAAGTTATGGCTGTCGTTGATGTACTGAATGTTACAGGAGATAAAGTTTCGCAGGCCGAACTTGCGGACGATATCTTCAATGTAGCCGTAAAAGGAAGTGTCCTTCACGAAGTGGTCAAGATGCAGCTGGCCGGCCGACGTGCCGGAACTGCATCTGTTAAGAACCGCTCCGATATAACCGGTAGCACCAAAAAGCTATACCGTCAGAAGGGTACCGGCAACGCCCGTTCCGGCTCCGTCAAGTCGCCTCTGAGGCGTGGCGGTGGCGTGACCTTCGGCCCCCAGCCCAAGAGCTGGGCTTTCAAAGTGCCCAAGAAGGTTCGTCGTCTGGCTCTGAAAATGGCTCTTTCCAGCCGTTTCCAGGCCGAGGACCTCATGGTCGTGAACACCATTGATCTCGCTGAGGTCAAGACTCAGGCCGTCGTGAAGGTTCTTGCCGATCTCAAACTTGAGAACGCACTGATTGTGACCGACGCGGAAGATATCAAGCTCGAGCTGTCTGCACGAAATATCAAAGGCATCAAGGTCATCCGTACCGAAGGCCTCAACGTGTATGATATCCTCAAGTACAAGAAGCTGCTCCTGCTCGAGACTTCCATCAAGGGAATCGAAGGGAGGCTTTCAGCATGAATACATTTGATATCATAATCAAGCCGTTGAATACGGAAAAGACCACCATTTTAAAAGAGACGCTGAATCAGGTATCTTTTGAAGTCGCTCCGAAGGCCAACCGGATTGAGATCAAGAAGGCTGTCGAGAAGATCTTCAAAGTCGGCGTGGAAGATGTCCGCACGGTCGTCGTGAAGGGCAAGGCCAAGCAGCGCGGCAAGATTGTCGGCAAGCGCAAAGACAGGAAAAAAGCGATTGTGACGCTGGTGCCTGGAAGTACCATTGAATTCTTTGAAGGTGTATAGACCGGGAGCGATAAATGGCAGCAATTAGAAAGACCAAACCGACATCACCTGGCCGCAGGCACCAGGAATATTCGACGTTTGAAGGGATTACCACCGACAAACCCGAAAAAAGTCTGCTGCGGCCTTTGAAAAAATCCGGCGGACGTAACGTCAACGGCCGGATTACCTGCCGCCACAAGGGCGGTGGTCATAAAAGACATTACAGGGTCATCGACTTTAAGCGTGACAAAGTTGGTATCCCTGCTAAAGTAGCGACGATCGAATACGATCCCAACCGCTCTGCACGGATTGCACTGCTTCACTACGCCGATGGCGAGAAGCGGTACATCCTGGCCCCCATCAACCTCAACGTGGGTGATCAGATCATGTCCGGCCCCGACGCCGACATCAAGCCCGGGAACTGCCTCCCCCTGGAGAACATTCCCCTGGGTACCCAGATCCACAACGTTGAGCTGAAGGTTGCCAAAGGCGGACAGATTGTACGCGGCGCCGGTACCTTTGCACAGCTTATGGCCAAAGAGAAGTCTTACGCAATGCTTCGACTTCCCTCTGGTGAAGTACGTATGGTTCTTGCCAAGTGCAAGGCGACCATCGGGCGACTTGGAAATACTGAGCATAGCAGCATCAACAAGGGCAAGGCTGGCCGAACTCGCTGGTTGGGTGTTCGACCCAGCGTGCGTGGTGTGGCCATGAACCCTGTTGACCATCCCATGGGTGGTGGTGAAGGACGCTCTTCCGGCGGCCGTCATCCTTGTTCACCCTGGGGCGTACCCTCCAAGGGCTATCGCACCAGAAAGAACAAGACCACCGATCGCTACATTGTGAAGCGACGCACGAAGTAATGGTCTCACGTAAAAGCTTGTAACGTGTAATTGAAAGATTAAGAACAGGAGACAAAATGCCACGTTCGCTTAAAAAAGGGCCGTTTGTTGATGCTAAGCTTGTCAAGAAAGTGCTCATGGCTCAGGAGAGCCGATCCAACCAGGTCATTCAGACCTGGTCGAGACGATCTACCATCTTCCCTGAAATGGTGGGTTTGACGCTTGCAGTACACAATGGTCGAAAGTTCATTCCGGTATTTGTTACCGAGAATATGGTAGGTCATAAACTGGGCGAATTTTCACCGACACGCACCTACTGGGGGCATGCGGCTGATAAAAAGACCAAGGGCAAGTAGTGCCCCGTAACCTTTAAGTAAGAGGATGATTTACAATGGAGGTTAAAGCTGTAGCACGGTATGTGCGAATTTCTCCTTTGAAGGTGCGAAAGATTGTCGGCGCCGTAAAGGGGAAGCCCGTCGAGGCGGGAATCAATTCGCTCAAATTTATGCCTCAGAAAGCCGCTGCAATCGTCGTGAAGACCCTGCAATCGGCTGTCGCCAACGCCGATCACAACAACGAACTCGACGTTGACGCGCTCTTTATAAAAAATATCACCGTGGACCAGGGGCCCAGTCTGAAGAGATTCAGGGCCAGAGCGCGCGGCAGAGGATCTCGCATCCTGAAGAAAACCAGTCACATCACAGTCGTCGTGGCTGATGAGGCGTAACGAAAAGGAGATAATAAGTTGGGCCAGAAAGTAAATCCAATAGGACTTCGACTCGGGATCAACAAGACCTGGGACTCCCGCTGGTACGCCGACAAGCAGTATGCGGATTTCGTCATGGAAGATTTCCGAATCCGCAAATTTCTCAAAAAGCGACTGTACCATGCCGGTATTTCCAAAGTGGAGATTGAACGATCTTCCAAGAGGATCCGGCTCCGCATTCACACTGCCCGTCCCGGCATTGTCATCGGCAAGAAGGGCGCCGAGATCACTCTTCTGAAGAATGATCTTGTCCGTCTCATCTCCACCGATGGTGAGAAGCGCGACGTGATGATCGATATTCAGGAAATTAAGCGTCCTGAACTCGATTCTCAGATGGTAGCCGAAAACGTGGCTCTCCAGCTGGAGCGTCGTGTGGCTTTCCGTCGTGCCATGAAGCGCTGCGTCTCTTCGGCCATGCGTTTTGGTGCCCTGGGCATCAAGATCATCTGTGCCGGCCGACTCGGTGGTGCAGAAATGGCCCGTACCGAATGGTACCGGGAAGGCAGGGTACCCCTTCATACCCTCCGTGCGGACATCGACTACGGCTTTGCCGAAGCCCATACGACCTATGGGGTCATCGGCATCAAAGTGTTTATTTTCAAAGGAGAGATCCTGAACAAGGCCTGATTTGCACCTTGTTTTGACAGGATAATGAAGGAGTTTCCAAATGCTGAGTCCTAAAAAGGTCAAATTCAGAAAACAGCAGCGTGGAAGAATGAGAGGCAAAGCCTATCGTGGTTCTACTCTCAGCTTCGGTGAGTTTGGGCTTCAGGCTACCGAGTGCGGTTACATCAACGCACGCCAGATTGAGGCAGCCCGTATCGCCATGAACCGAAAAGTGAAGCGTGGTGGCAAGATGTGGATCCGGATTTTCCCGGACAAGCCCATCACCAAAAAGCCTGCCGAAGTACGAATGGGTAAAGGTAAAGGTTCCACCGAAGCGTGGGTCGCAGTTATCAAGCCCGGCAAGGTTCTATATGAGCTGGAAGGTGTTCCCCGTGATTTGGCACGCGAAGCAATGCGACTTGCCTCACACAAGCTTTCCATTAAAACCCGGTTTATTGAGAGGGGCGACGTCTAATGAAAATCACTGATATTCGTGCCATGGGCAAGGATGATCTGAAGGCGAAACTTCAGGATCTGAAGGAAGAGCACTTCAACCTGCGTTTTCAGCATGGTGTCGGTCAGCTCGAAAAGACCTCCACGCTGAACTCTGTGCGCAAGGACATTGCCAAGGTAGAGACGGTCATCCGGGAAACTGAACTTTCTTAAAGGTAGAGATAAGTTAGCGCTATGAAAAAACGTGGAATGAAAAGACAACTGCAGGGAACTGTAGTGTCCGACAAGATGGATCGAACCGTCGTCGTTCTTGTAGAAAGGCTGGTTAAGCATCCTCTTTACAAGAAATACATCAAGCGCCACAACAAATATGCAGCCCACGATGCTGAAAACGCTTGCGGCATTGGCGACAAGGTGGTCATCACCGAATGCAGACCGCTGAGCAAGAGCAAACGGCACCGCGTCAGTAAGATTGTTGACAAGGCGGTTTGATAAAGAAGGAAGACTACGATGATTCAGACAGAAACTAGATTGACCGTGGCAGATAACTCCGGTGCCAAGGAGCTGTACTGCATCAAGATACTGGGCGGTTCCAAAAAGCGTTATGCAGGTGTTGGCGACATTATCGTCGTATCTGTAAAGGAAGCCATTCCCAACGCCAAGGTGAAGAAGGGTGATGTGATGAAGGCCGTGATCGTGCGAACGAAAAAGGCCATCAAACGACCCGACGGATCTTACATCCGCTTTGACGAGAACTCCGCTGTGCTGGTCAACCAGAACCAGGAGCCCATCGGAACTCGTATTTTCGGCCCGGTTGCTAGGGAGCTGAGGGCAAAGCGGTTTATGCGTATCATCTCACTGGCTCCTGAAGTCCTTTAATACCGGAAACGATCCCGGTCGCTATTTTGGAGACAAATTATGAACAGTGAAAAATCTCATATCCGAAGAGATGATAAAGTTAAGGTTCTTTCTGGAAAGGACAGAGGCAAAATCGGTAAAGTCCTCAAGGTCATCCGGAAAGAAAATCGGGTTGTTGTGGAGAGCATCAACAAGGTGAAGAGACACCAGAAGCCCAACTTCAAAAATCCCCAGGGCGGGATCATTGAAGCTGAGGCCCCCATTCACCTTTCCAATGTTCAGCTGATGTGCAACCACTGCCTTAACCCCATCCGGATAAAGATGAAGGTCCTGGAAGATGGTAAGAAGGTCCGTGTTTGCAGAAAATGCAATGAAACCATCGAAGCTTAGGGCCAAGGCGGAGGCTGTAAATGTCAGACATAAAAAATAAATATCAGGAAGAAGTGGTTCCCAAGCTGATGGAGACCTTTGGGTATAAAAACCTCATGGAGGTTCCCAAGCTTGAGAAGATCGTTCTGAACATGGGTCTGGGTGAGGCTATCAAGAACGGGAAGATCATCGACTCGGCGGCAGCTGAGCTTGCGACGATCACCGGTCAGAAGCCCGTCATCACCAAAGCCAAGAAATCCATCGCAGCCTTTAAGCTGCGTGAAGGCATGCCCATCGGATGCATGACGACACTCCGGAAAGAGAAGATGTGGGACTTCCTCAACAGGCTCATCAACATCTCGCTTCCCCGTGTCCGTGACTTCCGTGGTATTTCCGGTAAAGCCTTTGATGGCAGAGGCAACTACTCTCTGGGCGTTCGTGAGCAGATCATTTTCCCTGAGATCGATTACGATAAGATCGATCAGATCAAGGGCTTGAACATCACGATCGTGACCACTGCTAAGAACGATTCGGAAGGCAAAGAGCTTCTTAAGCTCCTCGGAATGCCTTTCCGGAATTAGAGCAACAAGATCTGACTTCATGGAGGGGGCGTAAGGGAGACCGAGTCCCCACAAGGGAAGTCTGCAAGGAGAAAGCTGTGGCGAAGAAATCAATCATGGCGAAAGCCGAACGAGAGCCCAAGTTTAAAGTCCGTGCGTACAACAGGTGCCCCATGTGCGGGCGACCCAGGGCTTTCATGCGAAAGTTCGGAGTCTGCCGTATCTGTTTCAGGAACCTTGCATCGCACGGCAAGTTACCCGGTGTTACTAAGTCGAGCTGGTAGGGTCATCCTATCCTCGAAACTGGTATAAACCTTTACAGTACTATTCAACGGAGTAAATCATGACGATGAGTGATCCTATTGCGGATTTGTTAACACGCATCCGCAATGCCGGCAAAGCCAAGTTCCCCAAAGTCGATATCCCCGGATCCAAAATCAAGGTGGAAATCGCGCGGGTTCTTCAGGAGCAGGGCTTTATCAAGAACTACAAGTTTGTCGAAGACGGGAAGCAGGGCATGCTGAGGCTGTACCTCAAGTACGATCAGGAAGGTACGCACGCCATTTTCGGAATCACAAGAGTGAGCAAGCCCAGCCGACGTGTATATGCCAAGTACAAGGACCTGAAGCCGGTCCTCAATGGACTTGGAGTGGCCGTGGTCTCCACCTCCCAGGGTGTTATGACCGATAAGCAGGCCAAGTCGCAAAAACTTGGCGGAGAAATTCTCTGCAATATTTGGTAGCAAGGGAGCGACATAATGTCTCGAATTGGAAAAAAGCCCATTGTGCTGCCTGAATCCGTCAAGGCGGCCTATGCGGACAGAAAACTTGTAGTTGAAGGCCCCAAAGGCAAGCTGGAACAGGATATCCATCCTGTGGTGGACCTGAAGATTGAGGACAACGTCATTTCCGTTGAAATCATCGATAACGTTCGCGATGCCGGAGCGTATCACGGAATGGTCCGAGCCATTGCCGCCAACATGGTGACTGGCGTCAGTACAGGATTTGAAAAGGCCCTTGAGGTCAATGGTATCGGCTACAAGGTGGATGTAAAAGGTCAGACGATCATTTTGAACGTCGGATACTCACACGCCGTCAGCTATGAACTTCCCAAAGGCATCACTGCCACGGTCGAGAAGAACATTCTCAAGATCATGGGCGCTGACAAGCAGTTGGTAGGCCAGGTTGCCGCCAACATCCGTGACGTTCGACCCCCCGAGCCCTTCAAGGGCAAAGGGATCAAATATGTCGACGAGCACATCCAGAGAAAAGCTGGAAAGACAGGAAAATAATAAGCCTGACTTTGTTCCGCCAGCTATGGTGTGGACGGGACCTGAGATCTTCTCGGGTCCCCCCAAGGTTCAGCTTATCATATACAGGATAAAGATATGGGTACTATAAACTCTCGCAAAGAGAAGCGACTCAAAAAAAAGATCAGGATCCGTAAGAAGATTGTCGGAACTCAGGAACGTCCTCGTCTCTGTGTGTTTCGCAGCGCCAAGCATATCTATGCGCAGCTCATCGATGATACCGCCGGTGTGACTCTTGCATCTGCATCCACCGTCGATAAAGGGTACAGCGCAGAAGAGGGATGCGACAAGACTGCCAATGCGAAGAGTGTCGGCAAGCTTGTAGCGGCTAGGGCCATGGAAAAAGGTGTAAAAAGCATCGTCTTCGATCGAAGCGGTTACATCTACCACGGCCGTGTGAAGTCCCTCGCTGAAGGGGCACGAGAAGCAGGACTGGAATTTTAATCTGAAGGAGGCGTCCTTTGTTTAAGAAAGACACAGAAGATAACGGATTGATCGACAAGGTTGTCTATATCAACCGCGTTGCCAAGGTCGTCAAGGGTGGTCGCAGATTCAGCTTCAGTGCCATTGTTGTCGTAGGTGACGGAGAAGGTAGCATCGGCTACGGTCTCGGCAAGGCAGGTGAGGTTCCCGAAGCCATTCGTAAGGGTGTGGAAAGCGCCAAGAAGAATATGGTGAAGGTGAATCTTGTGAATGGTACCATTCCCTCTGAGGTAATCGGCAAATTCGGTGCCGGTCGCGTGCTGCTCAAGCCTGCGTCCGAAGGTACCGGCCTCATTGCCGGCGGTGCTGTTCGCGCCGTCCTCGAAGCTGTGGGTGTTCGCAATATTCTGACCAAATGCATGGGTTCCAACAACCCCCATAACGTAGTCAAAGCCACCATCGCAGGCCTGAAAGCAAACCAGAGCCGTGAGGAAGTGGCCCGGCGCAGGGGTCTGAGACCTGAAGATCTGTAATCGGGGGAGTTAGCAAATGTCACAGAAGCTGAAAATCACTCTTGTCAGAAGCATGATCGGCCGACCCGAGAAGCACCGTAAGGTACTCAAAGGCATGGGCCTGACCAAGATGAACAAAACAGTAGAGCTGGAAGACACCCCTTCTATCCGGGGCATGGTCAATAAGGTTGTTCATCTTGTGAAAGTAGAGGAGAACACCAATGAAGCTTAATGAACTGTCACCGGCAGAAGGCTCGGTAAAGGCGCGCAAGCGTATCGGCCGCGGTGTGGGCTCCGGCTGGGGCAAGACCTCCGGTCGTGGTACCAAAGGTTTTAAAAGCCGCTCGGGTGGTAGTGTCCGTCCTGGTTTCGAAGGCGGACAGATGCCTATTTACAGGCGTCTTCCCAAGCGCGGTTTCACCAATATATTCAAGAAAGAGTTTGCCATCCTGAACGTCAAAGACCTTGCCCGATTCGAAGAAGGCCAGGTAGTGGATGAAGCGGCTCTCGTAGAGGTTGGCCTTGTCAAAGGTCGCCGCGACGGCATCAAGATCCTCGGCAACGGTGAGATCACCATGAAGCTCACCATCAAAGAGTGCCAGGTTTCCAAGAGTGCCCGAGAGAAAATTGAAGCAGCAGGTGGAACAGTAGAGGCCTAAGACCATATGACGACCAGTGGATTCCAGAACCTATTCAAACTGCCGGAACTTAAGAAGCGGATCGTAACCACCCTGATGCTGTTGCTTGTCTACCGCATCGGGGTCCACGTTCCTACTCCCGGGATCAATGCCGATGCTCTGGCCGATATTTTTTCCAAATACGGCGGGGGCATCGTGGGCATGTTCAACATGTTTTCCGGAGGGGCATTGGAGAGACTTTCTGTCTTTGCCCTGGGGATCATGCCCTACATCAGTGCATCCATCATTCTCCAGCTCATGACCGTGGTGGTTCCCCACCTCGAGCAGCTGAAGAAAGAGGGGGAGCAGGGACAGAAGAAAATCACCCAGTACACACGATATGGTACGGTGCTTCTGAGCGTGATCCAGGGCTTCGGTATCAGTGTGGGTCTGGAAGCCATGCATGTCGTGAGCACTCCCGGTTGGGGCTTTCGAATCATGACCGTCATTACTCTGACGGCCGGCACTGCCTTCATCATGTGGCTGGGTGAGCAGATTACCGAGCGCGGCATCGGAAACGGTATTTCCCTCATTATCTTTGCAGGGATTATTGCCAACATGCCCGCAGCGGTGGTCAGCACCTTCAGGCTCGTCTCCTCCGGGGAGATGGGACTCTTCAGTGTGCTTCTGCTCATCGCCATGATGGTCTCTGTCATGTGGTTTATCATCTTCATGGAGACGGCCCAGCGCCGGATCCCTGTTGAGTATGCCAAGCGTGTTGTGGGCCGTAAGGTCTACGGCGGCCAGAGCTCGCACCTGCCCCTGAAGATCAACACCTCCGGTGTGATTCCGCCCATCTTTGCCTCATCCATTATCGTGTTTCCGACGACCGTTGCGTCGTTTTTTCCCGATATTCCGGTGATGCAGACGATCAGCAACCTCATGGCTCCGGGCAGCCTGCTGTACACGATTATTTTCGTAGCATTTATCGCCTTCTTCTGCTTTTTTTACACCGCCATCCAGTTTAACCCAACGGATGTTGCGGAGAACATGAAGAAGAACGGCGGATATATCCCTGGGATCAGGCCTGGCAAGCGCACAGCCGATTACATCGACAAGGTGCTTACCCGCATCACTGTCGTAGGGGCCATCTATGTCTCCGCGATCTGCGTGCTTCCCACGCTTCTGATTACCAAGGCGCATGTCCCCTTTTACTTCGGTGGCACGGCCCTCCTCATTGTGGTGGGGGTTGCCATTGATACCGTGGCCCAGATGGAGTCGCATCTCGTGATGCGGAACTACAGCGGGTTCCTCGGGGACGGCAAACAGATCAAGGGTCGTCGATAACATTTCGACCTGACAGCGCGTACATGGATTGACAACCCTTCCCGTCTTCCCTTTCCGGGGGGATGGGAAAAAAGGGTTGTCATCCTTTTGTGAGTGTAGTATCACATCATGCTGGTTTTTTTTATGTTTCGCGGCCACCTCTCCACGAAACCCACCGGCTGAGTTGCAATGTAAGATACTCAATATTTGGATATCATTCGTAAGGTAAACTCTGCAATCTGGTCGAAAGCGGTGTGAGCCGTTTTAACCCATTGGACCAGACAGATGCGATCATCGTGGGAGGAGAGTTATGGCAAAGGAGGAACCCATCAAAGTACAGGGGACTGTACTTGAAACTTTGCCCAATGCAATGTTTAAGGTGGAACTGGAAAACAAGCATCAGATCCTGGCTCACATCTCGGGTAAAATGCGCATGCATTTTATCAAGATTCTGCCCGGGGACAAGGTGACCGTCGAACTGTCGCCTTATGACTTGACCAGAGGACGAATCACCTACCGATCCAAGTAGGCATCCTTACGATATTTGAAGGATAAGACGAGGGAGTTTAGCCCAAATGAAAGTCAGAGCTTCAGTAAAAAAGATATGTCCTAAGTGCAAGGTTGTCCGTCGTCACGGCGTTGTACGGGTTATCTGCGAAAATAAACGTCATAAGCAGAGACAGGGATAGAGGAGGATAAATTTTGGCAAGGATTGCAGGGGTAGATATACCCAGAAGAAAAAGAATCGATATCGCGCTGACCTACATCTATGGTGTAGGCCTCTCCACATCTACAGAGATTCTCGCAAAGCACGATATTGACCCGAGTACCAAGACTCAGGATCTGACCGAATCCGACGTCAACCTTATCAGAAAGACCATTGATGCCGACCTGCGTGTTGAAGGAGAACTTCGCACCGAGGTATCTATGAACATCAAGCGATTGATGGATCTGGGTTGTTACCGTGGACTTCGTCATCGTAAATCCCTCCCTGTCAACGGACAGAGAACGAAAAACAACGCACGTACCCGCAAAGGCCCCAAACGAGCTGCAATTAAGAAGAAGAAGTAGTATGTGCAGCTTGGGACACCTGGTCACGATTAAAGGAGGCTTTTAAGCGTCATGGCGAAGACACGCGCACGACAGAAGAAAAAGGTCAGAAAGAACATATCCAGTGGAGTGGTTCATATCCAGTCCACATTTAACAATACCATTGTATCTATTTCAGATACCAACGGCAACGTCATCTCCTGGTCCAGCGCCGGTATGCACGGCTTCAAAGGGTCCCGTAAGAGCACCCCTTTTGCTGCACAGCTTGCAGCAGAAGATGCGGCCAAGAAGGCTCAGGAACACGGCATGAAAACCGTGGAAGTTGAGGTCAAGGGACCTGGTGCCGGCAGAGAGTCGGCTCTTCGTTCGCTTCAGGCAGCGGGATTCGTTATTACGAAGATCAGGGACGTAACCCCTGTGCCGCATAACGGCTGTCGCCCCCCGAAGAAGAGAAGAGTTTAAAAAAGATTATTTCGATAGATACGATATAGCATAAGTATCAAAGGAGGAGGATTTGGCTAGATACAGGGGTTCCGTCTGCCGTCTCTGCAGACGTGAAAACATGAAGCTTTTCCTTAAAGGCGATCGTTGTTATTCTGATAAGTGCAGCTTCGACCGTCGCAGCTACGCGCCCGGCCAGCACGGCCAGCGCCGCTCAAAATTTTCAGATTATGGTATTCAGCTCAGGGAAAAGCAGAAAGTAAGACGCATTTACGGTGTCTCCGAAAAGCAGTTCCGCATTATCTTCAAGAAAGCGGATCAGAAAAAAGGGATCACCGGTACCAACCTGCTTCAGGCCCTCGAATGCAGATTTGACAACGTCGTGTACCGTCTCGGCTTCGTCAACTCTCGCACCCAGGGACGTCACTTTGTTCGTCACGGGCATTTTCTCGTGAACGGTCGCAAAGTCGACATTCCCTCTTACATTGTCAAAAAAGACGATGTTGTTGAGATCCGTGAAAAGAGCAAGAAGGTTCAGTTCGTTCAGGATGCTGTTGACGCCGTGGTTCGCCGTGGTGTGCCCCAGTGGCTTGAACTGGACAAAGAGAACATGAAAGCCAGAGTTGTAAATCTTCCTGCACGTGAAGACATTACCCTGCCTATTCAGGAACAGCTGATCGTCGAACTGTACTCCAAGTAGTGCAGCATATAACGGTACCTAAACTGTTGCTCACGGCACAATTCTGGAGATCAATATGACATCAAACGAAATGATATACATGAACTGGCATGAGATGATCAGCCCTGAGAAAGTTCTTCTCTCAGGCAGTTCAACTTACGGCAAGTTTGTATGCGAACCTCTTGAAAGGGGATACGGTATTACCATTGGTAATGCCCTCCGGAGGATCATCCTTTCATCCCTCTACGGTGCAGGTGTTGTCTCTGTCAAGATTGAGGATGTTCTGCATGAGTTCTCTCCAATCCCCGGGGTTCTTGAGGATGTCTCTGAGCTCATTCTCAATATCAAAGAGCTCAAGCTGAAGGTGAATGACACCGAAACGCGTACACTGGAGCTGAAGGCCGAAGGCCCTGGCAATGTGTGTGCGGGCGACCTCATCAGTCCTGACGGTCGGGTGGAGATTCTTAACCCGGATCTGCATCTTGCTACCATCAATGAGGGTGGCAAGCTTAACGTGAACCTCACCGTCAAGGTGGGACGCGGTTATGCCCTGGCCAGGGACAACAAGGATGAAGACGCACCCGTTGGTACCATTGCCATCGACACCGTCTTTTCTCCCATCAAAAAGGTCAACTACACGGTTTCAAACTCCCGTGTGGGTCAGAAAACTGACTACGACAAGTTGACCCTTGAGGTGTGGACAGACGGCAGCCTGGTTCCTGAGGATGCCGTGGCGTATGCCGCGAAAATTCTCAAGGAGCAGATGAATCCTTTCATCAACTTTGATGAGGATATTGAGCCTGAGCACGACAGCGTCAGTGAAGAGGGCGGCGACAGAGATTTCAATGAGAACCTCTACAGAAATGTGGATGAGCTCGAACTCTCGGTTCGAAGTGCCAACTGCCTGAAAAATGCCGATATCATCAAGATTTATCAGCTCGTTCAGAAAACTGAAGCCGAAATGCTCAAAACCAAGAACTTCGGTCGAAAATCTCTGAACGAGATCAAAGAGGTCTTGACTGAGATGGGGCTTTCCCTTGGAATGAAACTTGATGGTTTCAGTCCGAAAGAGGAAGACGGAGCTGAAGGGGAGTAAGAGGAAATGAGACATAGAAAAGCAGGCGTTAAGCTGAGTAGAACATCTGCCCATCGTAAGGCGATGTTTCGCAATATGGTGACCTCTCTGTTCAAGCATGAGAGGATCAAGACCACTGACGTAAAAGCTAAAGAGCTGCGTCGCTGGGCTGATAAAATGATCACTCTGGCCAAGCGTGGAGACCTCCATGCCCGTCGCCAGGTGATGGCCGTTATTATGGAAAAAGATGTCGTGCACAAGCTTTTTGAAGAAGCTCCCGCACGCTTCGCTGGTAAAAACGGCGGCTACACCCGCGTGACCAAAATCGGTTTCCGTGCCGGTGACGCAGCGCCCATGGCCATGGTAGAGTTTACCGCTCCCAAGGTCGAGGCTCCTGCAGCAACCGACGCATAAAACCGGGGTGGGGCGTTAAGCCCTACCGGTCTGCACGAACAGTTAGTAACAGCCAAGGAGCATCCGCTCAGGAGGTGGCTGTGACCTGTTGCACATAAAAGCCCACGGCATTTCATGCCGCGGGCTTTTTTTGTGGGCCGATACAGGATAGTGACCACCGAACTTCTTATTAGGCGGTTACCTGTGGATATTGGCACCTATGGTTCTCAGCTGGGGTTCAGATCCTTGGCATCGGTTTATCAAAGATCCCGTTTATTGTCTTTTTGAATCGAAAAGGCCATGACGGTTCCATCCTTAAGAAAAATCCCACTTACAATAACCTTCTCTCCCCTTCTGAATCTGCACCTCTGCATCGTTCTTCTTTTTGCGTCGAGAAACTCCGTTTCAGCGTTTATTCCATCTCTGATATAGGCCCCGATGCGAACACGCTCTCCAGCAATCGTCAATTCGCTGCAGTCCGATTTTATCTTATCTATTGATGTGTAGACCCAATACTCTTGCCAGGTGGTCTGGCTGGAGATATCGATGGGAGATCCTGCTGAAGCAGATGAAGGCATGAGCAGGATAAGCATGAGAAGCGTCAGGGGCAAAATACGATTGGTCACAGGGATGACCTCCTTGATACGTTACGTTAAAGGAAAGCGTGTCGTCATAGGATGCAGGGATTTTTTGGGGCCCTTGGATCATGACAGTACGTCCTTGTCATGTGCTGTTCTTCTTCTAATAAGCGGAGCTTGGCGGTCGTGATATGGTCATTTTTGAATCCAGTAATATCGGGACAACCTGTTCTTATCAGCCAGATCGAAGGTTAAAGGCCCCAAACGAAGCTTTCTGTCCTTGATCATAGGTTGAGCCATGGGAAGGTTTGATGGAAGATCTGTGGATCGTTTTTTTGTTGATCCTCCCCATGTTGTAACAGCAGAGCCGTCTTTGGAGTTTACGGCATAGAGTCGCCCTTTTCCCCTTGCGCCGGCACCGGCGCATGGGTCTGAATCGGATGCTGCTGTAGAATCTGAAGGAGGGGTGTAGGTTGTGAAATAGATGATCCCCGAATCAACAAGTGCTGGTGAAACTATTTTTTCTCCGGCATGGGACAGTTTGAAATACCACCCCTTTTTGTTCTTTAGATCCTCGCCGTATGTTCCACTGGGATCTGTTACATTCACCAGGTTCGCTGGGGTCATGTTTTCATTACCCCACGTGTTTTTAACGGCAAAGAAACAGTTTTTCTCGGTGAGGTCGAAGGGGTTCTCACGATTACCTGAACCGAAAAACAGATACCTGATCTGTCCTATTTTGGCAGATGTCGGTGCGTAAAAGAGCTTGGGGCCTCCTGTTGAGAATAGTTTCTTTTTATACTCCCACGTCCCATCGGGTACCTTTGAGTGGGGAAGGTAACTGCCGTCATCCTGCTCTGCAAGGGTGATGTCATCGGCAATGGCAAATACGTGCCCCCCCATATCCCCTGCGTAGATTCGAGTGGCAATGCCATCTGCGTCATGGTCCACCACATTGATGTCGACGATGCTGTGGGTAAGGGCACTGAAATTTCCGTGGTTCGCATTGAGGCCAGTAAGGCTTCCGTCCGAAGATTTTACACTGAAAATGGCGCGACCCACTGTGTCTGATGAGGCGGGAGTCGAACGATCCTGCTGGTTGTCATATCCACCGGGGAAAAAGACAACGTTGGTTTTGGAGGTACGGGAGGTCATGACTGTGGCGAAACGTGGCGTCCCCCAGGATTGACCGAGTGATTCGCCACCTGCGGAACTCAAAATATCAGGTGAAATCTCATATTTCCATTGCGGTGAGTTGAGAGTCGAAATATCCAGGGCATAGTACCGTTTTCCTCCGCGGCGCTCTCCAATGATCATGAGTTCGGGGGTAAATAGTTTGGTTCCTTTTATTTTCTTACCAAATGCCATCGATGGGGACCCATCCACATAGTAGTCGTGGTTGTCCCCATAAAGATCAGAGAGTCGTTCCAATTGACCGGGTGGGACAAAGGCCCAAAGTTCTTTTCCGTTGTAGTCATCGATACAGCGGATGAGCCCATCGTTCGTGCCCAGGAATATGCCGGTCTTAAGGGCCGCGTCATCACCGTCATCGTAGTGAACGATGGCTGGCTCTGAGTGAATAATAGCCCCAACTCGCCATGTCCCAGTCCCATTGTGCACCTTGTCGATGAGAGCATTGGAGACAGGGTTCGTGCCGTCTGTGATATTTTTATCCTTGGCAAACTTGTTTGAGCTGTCGGTAAGGTCTTTGCTGCTGCCTTGATATGTATAAATGGTGCGTTCCGTCTGACTCAGGATGCGTTCCCCGATTCCACCTTTGATAATATTGGCCCCGTCATCTTCGTATTTGGTCCAGAGGGATCGGCTGTTCTCTTTGATGCTCCCGTCAGCGTTTACTGCGGC